>Ga0335069_10006297_pt1 | contig 17269 bp, 11 predicted proteins | sample Lox_Sample_11_FD_206714 | JGI IMG/M metagenome (GOLD analysis project Ga0335069, IMG submission 206714) | Soil microbial communities from Loxahatchee National Wildlife Refuge, Florida, United States - Lox_Sample_1.1 | ecosystem: Environmental > Terrestrial > Soil > Wetlands | place: USA... | reverse complement strand
CGGCCCTTGATCTGTGAGCGCAGAATGCGGTTTTCGGCGGCAATGTATTCGTTCCTCAGCAGCAACTCCTGGTCCACCGTTCGGTGATGTATGCCAACATGCGCGCCCAGATCATTCGGCCGTCCTTGTGTCGTTGTGGGAACTGGGATTCTGCCCGCGCGCGAGGGTTGGAGAAAAGGTGTGCCAGTAGAGAACCAGAACGTGTGAAATCAATGCAAAACAACGAGTGATGCTCGGACGTGGACCAGTTTTTTGACCTTACGAGTTTTTGCGGAGGACAGCTGAGCATCGACTCTCCACGAAAAGCGTGAATTGCGCAGAGCGTAGCGGGCGGGCCAAATTCGCGACAATCGCGAGCGGGAAACCCCCTCGTCTGTACACAGCTTGTACACGGCCGCAAGGCCACTTGTAAGTTATTGGATTTAGGGAGGTTTCAATGGTGGCCAGGGACGGAATCGAACCGCCGACACGCGGATTTTCAGTCCGCTGCTCTACCAGCTGAGCTACCTGGCCACGCTTGTTGCGCATTGACGTTGCGCAGAGAAACAGGCCGTCCGTTCGACCTCAGGCCGGTACTTCCAAGGCTTGCGCCGTTCGCTTGACGGACTGAGTCATTGTAACAACCGCAGGCGTTTAGCTCAAATCAGAGATTACGATTTCAATCGCGGCTCGCCATTCATGACGACACCGGAGCAGGTGTCCGACGCGAACCAGTACGGGATTTCGCGATAATCGCGCACGCCGAATATGGCGAGATCGGCATCCTTACCCGGCTCGACACTTCCCTTTCGGTCGGCGATCCGCAGCGACCACGCGCCGTTAATCGTCGCGGCGGCAATAGCTTCCTCGGCCGTCATCTTCATATGCGTGCACGCCAGCGATAGCACAAACGGCATGCTGACGGTCGGCGAGGTGCCCGGGTTGAAGTCCGTGGCTAGAGCGACCACAGCGCCAGCTTCGATGAGCTGGCGGGCCGGCGGATACTGCTTTAATCCGAGGAAAAAGTTGGCACCCGGAACCAGCGTGGCGCCCGTGTCGGTCTTGGCCAGCTTCGCAATGTCTTCCTCGTCCATGAAGTCGAGGTGATCGAACGACGCAGGCTTGAATTGGTATAGAGAATCCAGTTTCGCTGGGCGCAACTGCCATACGTGCGCTCGCACTTGCAGACCATGGTGCCCGGCCGCCCCCAGCACGCGCTCGCTTTGCTGAACCGTAAATGCATTGTGCTCGCAGAAGACGTCGACAAATTGCGCCAGCTTCTTCTTCGCGACCTGCGGAATCATCTCCTCGCAGACGACTCTGACATACTCTTCCGGATTCCCCTTGAACTCTGGCGGTACAACATGTGCTCCGAGTAGAGTAGGAACGACCGTTCCCGGCCACTGCTTCGCCGATTCGCGAATCGCTTCGAGCGACTTGATCTCCGAGTCGAGCGACAGGCCGTATCCCGATTTCGCCTCGACCGTCGTCGTACCCTGCGACGCCATCTGGTTCAACGCGGCGAGAACCTTCGCCGATAGTTCGTTCTTCTTCGCGTCGCGTACGCCGCTGAGGCTCGAGCGAATGCCTCCGCCGGCAGCAGCAATCTGCTCGTAGGTTGCGCCCTCGATGCGCTTCTCGAAATCCACCAGCCGCGGCGACATAAACGCCGGATGCGTGTGGGAGTCGACAAATCCCGGCATAACCACACCGTTACGGCAGTCGATTTCGAGCACATCTGCTTTCTTCAGCCATGCATCGCGCTGAGCTTCCTTGCGCGTACCAACCGAGACGATCGTGCCGGCAACGCAGAGCACCACGGCATCTTCGATGATGCCCAGCGCGCGCAATTCCCTTCCGCGGCGCGGGGCATGATGACCACGTAGCGTGAGCAGCTGCGAAATATTGGTGAGGAGGAGAGCCGTCATCGCAGCATCTCCTCAATCGCAGCCTTCACGTGAATCCGCGTCGTATCCAGCAAGGCGATCTTGCGCTCTCCAACGTCTCGAATCGCCAGCGGCAGTTCGGTCCCCCCAAGAATCAGGCCATCGATCCCCTCCTGTTCAATCATCCGATCGATGATTCGGAACAGTCCCTCACGCGTCGATTCCCGAACGTCGTTGAATAACAACTCGTTCATGTATTTGTCGTGAATGTAGTTCTGCTCTTCTGCCGTCGGCACGACTAGCGAGATTTCTCTTCGCGAGAAAACTTTCGGATAGAAGCTGCCCTGCATCGTGAACTGGGTTCCAAATAACGTGAGCTTCTTCAGCCCCTGCCTCTTCGCTTCGGCGGCCGTAGCCTCCACAATGCTGATCAGCGGCAGAGGCGTGCGCGCATCGAGTTCATCGAACACGATGTGCGGTGTGTTAGCCGAGATGATAGCGAACTCCGCGCCGGCGTCGGCGAGCACCTTCAATTCCCTAACCAGGTACTCCGTTAATTCGTCGTACTTCTCCGCCCGGACCATTCGCAGGCCCTTATTCATGTCGAGGCTATTAATAAGGATGGGTGGAGCCGAACCGTCAGGAACGCGCTCCCGATAAGCGGAGATTAGAAAACGATAGTAGTCAATCGTCGATTCCGGCCCGAGGCCGCCGATCATTCCCAGTGTCTTCATTCGTGCTCTTGCATCGGAATACGGATGTTCTTTTTCGCCGCGAACTCTTTCGCTTCGTCGTAGCCGGAATCTACATGACGAATGATGCCCATGCCCGGATCGGTCGTCAGCACACGTTCGATGCGCTTCGCCATCATGTCGGTTCCATCGGCGACCGTAACCTGTCCTGCGTGCAGCGAGTAGCCGATCCCCACCCCTCCGCCGTTGTGGATCGAAACCCAACTCGCTCCGCTGGCGGTGTTGATCAGCGCGTTTAGCAGCGGCCAGTCCGCGACCGCATCTGTCCCGTCTTTCATGCTCTCCGTTTCGCGATAGGGCGACGCGACCGATCCGCAATCGAGATGATCGCGCCCGATGACAATGGGTGCCTTGATCTTCCCCTTCTTCACCAGGTCGTTCATCGCCAAGCCGAACTGCGCTCGCTCGCCAAAGCCCAGCCAGCAGATGCGCGCCGGCAAGCCCTGGAACTTGATGCGTTTCTTCGCCAGGTTGATCCAGCGATCGAGAATCCGGTTCTGCGGAAACATCTCGAGGATTAACTCGTCCGTGACATGGATGTCCGCCGGATCGCCCGACAGCGCCACCCATCGGAACGGCCCGCGTCCTTCACAGAACAACGGCCGAATATACGCCGGAACGAATCCCGGAAAGTCGTACGCATTCTTCACGCCGCGCTGATGGGCGAATGTGCGAATGTTGTTGCCGTAGTCGAACGTCACCGAGCCCATCTTCTGCAACTTCAACATGCCTTCAACATGCCGCGCCATCGCGTCGAGCGACTTCTCAAGATATGCCTTCGGATCGTTCTTCCGCAGCTCCAGCGCGTGCTCCAACGTCATCCCATTTGGCACATACCCGTTCAGCGGATCGTGCGCCGACGTCTGATCCGTCAGCAGGTCCGGAACGACGCCTCGCTCCGCCAACTCCGGAATCACGTCCGCGCAATTCCCCACTAGCCCGACCGAAACGGCCTCCTTCTTTCTTATCGCGTTCTTCAGGATGCGCAGCGCCTCGTCGAGCGTGTTCACCATGAAATCGCAGTAGCCGGTTCGCAGCCGCTTCTTGATGCGTTCCGGATCGACGTCAATTCCCAGAAATGCCGCGCCGGCCATCGTCGCTGCCAAAGGCTGGGCTCCGCCCATCCCGCCCATGCCGCCTGAGACAACCAGCTTCCCTTCCAGCGATCCGCCGAAGTGCTTCTCGGCCGCAGCAGCAAACGTCTCGAACGTGCCTTGCACGATTCCCTGCGATCCGATATAGATCCACGAGCCCGCCGTCATCTGCCCGTACATCATCAATCCGGCGCGCTCGAGCTCGTTGAACTTCTCCCAGTTCGACCAATGGCCCACAAGGTTCGAATTCGCAATTAGCACCCGTGGCGCATACTCGTGCGTCCTGAAAATGCCAACCGGCTTACCAGACTGCACCAGCAGCGTCTCGTCATTGTCGAGTGACTGCAGCGAGCGCACGATCGCGTGAAACGCCTCCCACGAGCGCGCGGCGCGCCCGGTGCCGCCGTAGACGACTAAGTCCTGAGGACGCTCCGCAACCTCCTCGTCCAGGTTGTTCATGATCATGCGCATGGCAGCTTCCTGCTGCCAGCCTCTACATGAAATAGAAGTTCCGCGTGGAGCTTTGACAGGCGTGTACGTGTTCACATCGGTTGCTACGGGCATAAGGTGATCTTAGTAGGCTGAATCCCAGTACGCAATCGCCGCAGTGACTCCCGTGCTCAAAATTGACTTCGGGAACGCAGGCCGTGGATTTGTTCGGCAAACGAATTTCCCAAATCAGGAAACTCCTACTCAGTAACTGAAATGAACCAAGGAAATCCGGGGTATAGTTTTTGGATGAGCAACTCCACGGGCTTCCCAGGCACTCACCTCACTTCACGCCATGCGTGGATGATCGGATCGTTAACGGCCCTCCTTATTATCTTAAGTTGGAGAATGTGGAAGTCTTTCCATCTGCACGGGTCACTCTGGATCGCAGCTCTTGTCGGTTGCGGTGTTGTGCTTGAGTTTCTGTTTGGTGTTCTATTGAACTATGCACCCTCCGATCATTCAGGAACTAGAGATTGAGTGATTTGCGGGACCGCTGGGGAAAGGACATCCCTTCCCGCATTGACGGGTCAGGGCCCAATGAAGGGATTATCGCTGCAACTATCTTACGGTGGCGGAATATGGCAGATGTCGATAGGCTTACCATTTCCTAAGACCGGGTGGAGCTGGGGAGCGGCATTCGACAGGTTGACGACCAAAACAACTACAACGAAGGCAGGATGCGTGCCATGATGGTTGAGACACAGAGCAGGGCTGAACTGCACTTTCGTAAGAGCGGACGTTGGTTACTAATGTTATTGGTTTTACTTTTTCCTGTTGGCATTATCGCGTCCAAGCTGGATCGCATTCTAGGCTCCGATCTGATATTTGCAGCGATAGAAATTGTTTTCATGGCAGCTTTCCTATTTGTGTGCGTTTGGAGGTATGTTTCGTACTGTCTATGGACTGGTAAATATCCGTTCTCGCTACGGCGCAGATCAAAACTGTGATGGGAGACGACCCTGGTGGCAGCAGGTACGCTGGGCTGATTGGAGGACGATCTTGCGTCCTGCGCCAGCTTCACGAGACCGTCAGGGTCTTTTACCGAATCGTAGAGTTCGCTGGGATCAAAGCGAGCGCGATAGGCGTAATCACGCCCAAGAATACGATCACCGGCATGGTCGAAAAACTCTTGGCCTGTGTGGGAAGGGATTGAGCTAGCACGGCTGGAATTCACCAAGCCGCAGGCGAAGGTTAAAAGCGAGGTAAAGAAGCATCATGGGTAAGAGCCTAACTGCGACAGGACTAACGGTGTGGCCCCAGGTGGCTTAGCCCACGGAGGGTGAGATGACGAACCCGTTCAACATTACGAAAGAAGAGATGATTAGGTCTCGATTGCTGCTGCTGTTTTCGACTCCCATTCCAGCCTCCTGATGGCATCAGCCATTGGTGTGATCGCTCCCATGAACTCCGCGTAACCGGTGCAGAACCCGCTGATGTGCTCGATGATTCTGGGATACAACGAATCATGATTCGGAAGTTGAGTCACCATAACAGAGCCCCGTCAGCGGTGTGGGCAATTGGCGCTCGGACGCCTTGCGAATCGGGCGGTCAGCGTGTGCCGCAACCCACTCGGCGTAAGGTGCCACGAGCCGTGCCCAAGTTGGACCAGTCTCTGCCAGCCAACTCGCAAGCTCTTTGGCAATTCGGCAGTGCCAATGGTGACCTAGGTTCGCGTCCTTCTGTTGGACGCTAACCTGAAAGTTACAAAATTGCTATTGAATTGGGCTCGACGTGTTTGGCAATGTGACGAAGTGCCAACGATCATGACAAACTGACCCCCTCACGATCATGAAGAATTGCCCCCCCCACATGGAAACAACCTAGCGATGGGGCGGGACGGAGGTCCAAGCGGAGCGAGGACCGGAGTCCCGTCCCATCGCAAAAGCCGAGCGCCACCGTTACTCTGGTTGCCAACTTCAACACTTCGATGTGGCCAGCCAGAGGAGGACCGGTTGCTCCGACTGGAGGAATGGATGGACATCAAGTCTCTGCACAAAGAGGGTCACTCGATCAAGGCCATCGCTCGGCAGACCGGGCGCAGCCGCAACACCGTGCGCCGCGTACTGCGCGAGTCTGTTCCCGCCGCCTTTCACCAACCCGAACGCCACTCGCAGCTCGTACAGTTGCGCAGCACATACATACTATCCCCTTCCCGCATTGACCCCCTCTTCCGCCCCCTGCTACCCTGATCAGTTGCCTCGCCCGGCTCTTCCCTGCTGAGATCGCTCCTTTTTCCTAGTGCGAAAAATGCAGCGGATTGCTGCGCGAAACCCCATGCTGAAAGAGAGTCCTTATGGCCCTGAAATTCCGGGGAGTTGATTTCATCGAGTTTGACACGCTGCTCAGCGAAGACGAGATTCTCGTCCGAGATAACACCCGCAAGTGGGTGGAAGAAAACGTCATCCCCATCATTGAGCAGTGCAACCGCGACGGCCGCTTTCCCCGCGAACTCGTCAAGCCCATGGGCGATCTCGGTTTCTTTGGCGCGAATTTGAAAGGCTACGGCTGCGCCGAAATGTCGAACGTCGAATACGGGCTCGTCACACAGGAACTCGAACGCGGCGACAGCGGACTGCGTTCGTTCGTCAGCGTGCAATCGGCGCTCTGCATGTATCCCATCTACACCTTCGGCAGCGACGGGCAGAAGGACAAATTCCTCCCCGGCATGCAAAAGGGCGAAATTCTCGGCTGCTTCGGCCTCACCGAACCCATGTTCGGATCGAACCCCAGCGGTATGCGCACGCGCGCCAAGAAAGATGGCAGCGATTACATCCTGAACGGCGAGAAGATGTGGATCACCTCCGGCTCCATCGCCAACATCGCCATCGTGTGGGCCAAGGTCACCGACGAGAACGACAAGATTCGCGGCTTCATCGTCGAGACCGACCGCCCCGGCTTCAAGGCCGACGACGTGCACGGCAAGTGGTCTCTTCGCGCTTCCGTTACATCCGGCTTCTCGATGAGCGACGTTCGCATTCCCGCGACGAACATTCTTCTGAAAAGCGACGGCCTTAAGAGTCCGCTGATGTGCCTCAACCAGGCGCGTTACGGCATCGCCTGGGGCGGAATCGGCGCGGCTATGGCCTGTTATGACACGGCGCTGCAGTATTCGCAGATCCGCAAGCAGTTCCGCGATCAGCCCATCGCCTCACACCAACTCGTGCAGGAGAAGTTGGTCTGGATGATCTCCGAAATCACCAAGGCCCAGCTTCTCGCGCTCCAGGTCGGACGCCTGAAAGACACCGGCAAGGTCGCGCACCAGCACATCTCGATGGCGAAGCGGAACAACATCTGGATGGCGCTGGAATGCGCGCGCATGGCTCGCGACATCCTCGGCGCCAACGGCATCGCCGATGACTACCCGATCATGCGCCACATGATGAACCTCGAATCGGTGAAAACCTACGAGGGCACGCACGACGTGCACGCTCTCATCATCGGCTCACACATTACCGGCGTCGACGCCTTTTAATTCTGGCGGAGCCAACCTGCCCGTTGACTCCGCCGCGTAAATCGCGCAAGATTTCCACTCAGAGGTGCACGGATTCCAGGGTTGCACCTCGAGTTTCTTCACCCACTGTTTTCCCAGCACGGCCCACAATCTGACAGGAGGATCATGGCATGGTCACCCAGGCCCCGGGAGCAAACGCGACCGTGAAGCACGCCAAGGATTTCGGAACCAACATCGAAAGCGATCTCGCGCTCGAATTGCTGCGCGTTGTCGAAGTCGCTGCCATTGAATCGGCCCGCACCATGGGAACCGGCGATCGCGAGCGCGCCGATCATCTCGCCACCGAAGCCATGCGCCGCACCATGGACACTGTACCCATGCGTGGCACCATCGTCATCGGCGAAGGCGAGCGCGACGAGGCTCCCATGCTCTACATCGGCGAGCAAGTTGGAGCCGAGTTCGAGCATAGCAGCGCGCAGGTTCCCGAGGTCGACATTGCCGTCGATCCCCTCGAGGGTACAAACCTCTGTGCTACCGGTGCTCCCGGCGCAATCACTGTTCTCGCGGCCTCTGATCGTGGCGGCCTACTGCATGCTCCCGACTGCTACATGGAGAAGATCGTCGTCGGACCGCAATGCAAGGGTTGCGTCGATATCGATGCTCCCGTGATGGTGAACCTGAAGATGATCGCCAAGGCGCTCAACCGTGACGTCGAGGACCTGGTGGTCGTTGTTCTCGATCGCCCGCGGCATGAAAAGCTCATCAACGATATTCGAAACGCTGGCGCCCGCATTCGGCTGATCACCGATGGCGATCTCTCGGCTGGCATCAGCGCGGCAGTCCTCGGAACCGGCGTTCACGCGGTCATGGGATCAGGTGGTGCTCCTGAGGGAGTAATCACGGCTGCTGCCATCCGCTGTCTCAACGGCTACATGCAAGGGCGACTCATCGTGAAGCCCGAGCAGATCGAGCGCTTGAACAAGATGGGCATCACCGATCTGAAGAAGGTCTACACCGCGGACGAACTCGCACCGGGCAAGCAAATCATCTTTGCTGCGACGGGTGTCACCGAGGGCGCCATCATGAAAGGCGTGCGCTTTTTCGGTGAAGGTGTGCGCACTTCCTCGGTAGTCATGACCTTGAATACCGGCAAGGTTCGTTTCATCGAAAGCATTCATCTCTCCAAGAAATCAGAGGCTCGCGTGCGATTTGTCTGATTTTTTGTAGGGTAAGTTGATGACAACGCCCGGCTCCCAGCCGGGCATTCCTTCGTTCGACCCCGCAGAATTGACGGTTCGCAACGTGCCAATGTTGCTCGTCACTTTACCCCACTCAAATGCCTGTTCGCGGCTCTCCATTTGCAACAATCTGCGTCCAAGGAGCGTATCTCGATCATGGGTATGCAAAGCCTAGCTGCGAGTTTTGGTCCTTACATGAAGAACCGACTACTGCTGCGCACCGGCGGACGAGTAATCTTCATCGAGCCGCACACCGTCGACTGGATTGAAGCGAGCGACAACTACGTCGTGTTTCACGCCGGCCAGGATTCTCACACCGTTCGCATGACCATGAAGAACCTGGAAGCTTCCCTCGATCCCGACATCTTCGTCCGCATTCACCGCTCCCTGATCGTGAACATCGAACGCGTGCGTGAACTGCGCCCCTTGCCGCATGGCGACTACTCCGTGATGTTGCAGAATGGCGCCAGGCTCACGCTTACCCGCAGCTATCGCGATCGCGTTCAGAAGTTGCTGCACGCACAGCTGTCGTAATTTCCATCTCACCCCATCGCCTCGTGCTTTTCGGGACGCGCGTTCGCGTGCGCACCTTTGTCGTTCCATCCTCGTTGCGTTGCTCTTGGTCCCATACGAAAAACAGGATGTCGCGGCTAACGATGTTTCACAAATTCATACCTCTGAGAGGGGCCAAACCGTTGCGGTAGCACTTCGCCACCAGTCACCCGGAACTCGTCACTACGTTCACTTGGACATACACCTGCTTTTGCCATGTGCACTGGATTTCCAAAATCCATTCACAAAAAGGAGTCAGGAATGTTCAGAAAAACCATGTGGACCCTGACGGCGATTCTCCTGCTCGCATTCTGTTGTACGAATGTGATGGCGCAGGAGACATCCGTGCGGGGCAACATCAATGGCATGGTGGTGGACAGCACTGGGGCAGTCGTACCTGGAGCATCCGTTACCTTGTCCGGAGCAACCGGCGACAAGACATTGCAAACGGATGAACAGGGACAATTCAGCTTTCCTCTGCTCTCACCCGGCAGCTACGCGGTGAAAGTTGAGCGGCAGGGCTTCCGGCAAGCCGACGTGAAGGGCATTGAAGTCGCGATCAACCGAACCAGTTCGGTAAAGATCACGTTACAACCCGGATCCGCCAGCGAAGTCGTTAACGTTTCGGCAGAGGCCGTCACGGTTGATACTACGTCTACCGCTGTGGGCACCAATCTCAGCGACAACTTCTACCAGTCCGTCCCCGTGCAGCGTAATGTCAGCGGCCTTTTTTACGCCGCACCGGGTGTTGCCAGCGGCGGCGGATCGGGCGCAGCCAATCCATCCATCTCCGGCGGATCGGGCCTGGAGAACCTCTACGTCGCCGACGGTGTTGATATCACCGATACGTCATTCGGCGGCCTCGGAACCTTCAACCGCAACTACGGCTCGCTTGGATCGGGCATCAACCTCTCGTTCATCAAAGAGGTCCAGGTGAAGACCGGCGGATATGAGCCGCAGTACGGCAAATCGACGGGCGGCATCGTCCAGATTGTTACCAAGACCGGCGGCAACCAATATCACGGAGCCATTACCGGTTTCATGGCGCCCGACGCTCTCGAGGCAGGGCGGAAACACGTCGACGACTACGGCCTGGTCAACAAGTTCGGAAAGCGCTTCGGCGAATCCGCTTTCGACGCCAGCGGCGAGCTTGGAGGGTACGTTCCCGGCATGAAGAACCGCGTCTTCTTCTTCGGTTCATTCAACCCGGTGTGGGATAACTATTACGACCAGACGCCGTCGAATTTCGCGCTCTCGTCGTTGGGTGTTCAGCAACTGCGCATCAACACCTACAACTACTCTGGTAAGGGCACCGTACGCTTGAGCGACAACCACAGCATCGAGGTGTCGTACTTCGGTGACCCGGCGCACTCCAGCACTGGCAGCTATCGCAGCCTGCTGTACAACAACACCAGCGGAATGTCGAAGCTCAACTTCGGCAGCCGCAACCTAACCGCGCATTACAACGGGACACTTTCTCCCACCTGGCTGGTTAACATCGGCTTCTCGTGGATGCACAACACCTTCAACGAGTCGTTCGCCAACACGTTTAACGGCGGCCCCAATTACCTTGTTGCTGACTACACGCAAACCGCCGGTCTGCCCGGGCAGAACGGCATCTACAACATGCAGGGGATTGGGCCGTACGAGAACACCAAGTCCGATAACTACGGCATTGATGTGAACACTTCCAAGGTTGTTCACTTCGGTGGGGAACATACCTTGGGCGTTGGTTACAAACTCGAGCTGCCCCATTTCGATCCTTTCAAGGATCGCTCCGGCGGATCGTTTGCCATTCCATCGGTAAACGCTGATGGCCAACCTTACCTTTCGACCGCGCAAGCGTTCGTTTTGGGTAACAGCAGCAATGCGCAGTTCCGTCTCCGCATCCGCGATGCCGCGGGCGCAAACGTGACTACCTGTACGGCTTGCCCGGTCATGATGATCCCCGGGTTCGCCGTTCCGCTGCACGTTGCGCTGCAGCAGGTACGCGGTGAATTCGGTCCCAAGAACATCCACACCGACGGCACCTATCACGCGGCGTTCCTCAACGATGCCTGGACCATCAATAAACACGTTTCGCTGAACATGGGTGTTCGCTGGGAGCAGCAGAGCATGAGCGGCACCAACCTCAGCTACACCTTCACCGACAACTGGTCGCCACGCTTCGGTATCTCCATCGATCCCAAGGGTGACCGCAAAACCAAGCTGTACGCAAACTTCGGGCGCTACAACTACGCCATTCCCCTTGACCTCGCTGAGCGCTCGCTGTCGAACGAGCTCGACTTCACCGGCGCATGGTTCGCTCCCGCTTACACCAACGTCGGCGGCGTGAACACCGTTACCCTGACTAACGGCGGGGTTACAGTCGTAACCGACGCGGCTCACTTGCTGAACCGCGCCGCGAACACCGGACTGGGTGGCGTCTCCACCGCGTCCCAATCCACAGGTTTTGCCTCCGGCACCAAGATGCAGTACCTCGACGAGTTCGTCGTCGGTGGCGAGCGCGAAATCTGGGGAGGCGCCATTCTCAGCGCACGCTACCTCGATCGTCGTTTGAAGCGCATCGTGGAAGATACAGGCGGCATCTCGCCCGAGGCCGCTGATGCCGGAGTCAACCAGTTCTTCCTGATCGGCAATCCGTCGTCCAAGACCGATCTGTTCACTAACCCGATTCCGCACACCTTTGCGCCTACTGCTGCGGTTCCCTCACAATGCGATCCCACTCTTGTTGCCAATCCTGTCACTGACACCTTCGGTAACACGTTGGGCGCGGTCTGCTTCGAGACGAACGGCGTCAACGGCCAGGCCGCCGGCATCGACATCCCCGATGGCGTAGCCGACGGGTTCCCCGATCCTGTCCGCAACTACCAGGCGGTAGAGATCGAAGTCAACAAGTCGTTCAGCAAGAACTGGCTCATGCGCGCGAACTATCGGATTGCCAAGCTGTGGGGCAATTACGAAGGCGCGTTCCGCAACGACAACGGCCAGACCGATCCGAGCATCAGCTCGCTGTACGATTTCACCGCCGGCCAGTTCGGATTGTTGGGCGACCAATTCAAGCCCGGCTATCTGAATACCGATCGCCGTCATGTCGTGAACGGCTTCTTCAGCTACGTCTTCGACAAGACCTCGTTGAAGGGCCTCAGTCTCGGCACCGGCATCCGCGTGGAGAGCGGCGTGCCCCTAAGTGACTTCAAGGCTCACCCCGTCTACCTTAACGCCGGAGAAATCCCGGTCGGTGGTCGTGGCGCTTTGGGTCGCAGCCCCGTCGACGGTTCGGTCGATGCCCACATTGAATATGCGCATCCGCTGACGGAGAAGTTCCGTCTCCGCCTCGGCGCTGACTTGTTCAATATCGCTGACAGCACCCGCCAACTGATCATCAACCAGAACGAGGACGTCAGCTTCGGCGTGCCGAACGTCGACTTCAAGAAGCCGACCAACGTGGTAGGACCATTCAGCTATAACGGGCGCGATAGTGGATTCCAGCGTCCGTTCTACGCACGCTTCATGGTGAAGGTGGAGTTCTAAGCCCTTCGCCACAAAACAAACGGGAGAGCCAACCAGCTCTCCCGTTTCTATCTTTCGACGATGCGACGTAGCGCCGCCGATTGTCATCCCATGTTTTGATTTGTCCTCACCAGCGCCTGCTTTTGATTTGTCGTCACGTGCGCCGCAGGCGCGAGGGATCTGCTTTTTGCCGCCCCCTCGCCCGCACCCGTTTGAACTACACCGTCAGCGTTCTTCCCGCCAGTTGCGGGCTCCCCGCCCGATCCACGAAATTCCTCACCAGTCGCTGCAATTGCCAGCGCACCCAGCGCTGATGCCCGTCATACAGGATCGGTTCCAGCCCGTTGCGCCAGCGCTGCGGCCAGTGGTTCACCATATCTTTCGTCGCCATCAACGGCCGCCCGCCGAGAATCACCGCCTCCAGCGAATTAGAGTCCACGGCTGCCAGGGTCTCTGACGGGGTTCCGCCGCCATCGCGCACGAAGATCAAATCCGCCGGAGTTCCGCCCACGATGCGTCCCTCGCCGTTGTGCAGCCGCAAAATGCTGCAGGGCCGCGACGTCACCATCGAGTACAACGCCTCCGCGGGAACGCCCAGCGACAGCGCTGTCTGGATCTCTTCGAAGATGTCGGGGGACTTCTCGTCCGATGAACCCGTCCCCAATGCAATGCGATGATTCGATCGCAGGAAGGAATAATCTTCGCTGTCGCGCTGCACCATCTCCGTCGAAGGACACCACACCTGCGACGCGCCCAACTGGTGCAACAGTCCAGCAACTTCCGGATCGATGCCGCCGCCGTGAATCACCACCGTACGGTCATTGATCACTCGCAGTTGCTGCAGGCTTTGCACCGCCCGCAGCCCTTCTTCCCGATCTCCGGTCGCGATCTTGACTACGAACGGAGCATCCGGCGAGGTTGATGCAAACTGCGGAACAATCTCCGAAGCTTCCAGCGAATCCGAGTACCCGTAGTTCTTCACCACCCGTATCGGGAATCCTTCGCCGAAGACTGCGGCGTTGTCTTCTTCGTGATGAAGCACCGTCGTCACGCCGCTCATCACGTTCTTCAGTGCGCCCATCCACAGCGCCGCTTCACGTGGCGTGTCGTTACGCAGGTCGGCAAACGATATCAGGTGATCGTGCGCGTTAATCATTCCGGGCAGCAACATATACCCGGAAAGATCGATGATCACATCGTCTTCCGCCCGCTGCGACTTTGCCAGCGCCGGCCGGTCATAGATGCCGCGAATCCTGTCCGGATCGAGAACGATGTCTGCCTGTACCGACGTATGCGGGCCCAGCGCTACTCGCGCTCCAGTGAGGTGAACCGCTTGCGGGCGCGAACGCCGGTATGTCACGCGCTTCAGTCGATCTGCCGACAACAGCCTCCGCCGGAAGTGAAACAGGTACATCGCCGGCATGTGCCGCACCTGGTCGAACAGGTCAGGACGCACGATGTTCTCGAACAATCGTTTTTCCGGATGCCCCAGCCGCGGTTCCATCAGCGATTCAAGTTCGAACCCCGCGTTGTCGAAAACCTGGCGCACCTGCGACAACTCGTGCACCGTCACGGGCAACTCCACCGGCAGCCCCTCCGGCGCAAACGGTTTCCGCCATCCCAGCCGATCGGTCTCCGGATGCAAATCAACCAGGTATAGGTCCGCACCGGGAACCACCAGCTCGGCCAGTCTCTCCGCCAGTACCGACGCATCCTTTATGTAGCTGAGCGCGAACGAGCACAGGATCGCATCCGCCAGGTCGAGGTCTGGGTCGTCAAAAACGATCAGTTCGTTGGTGTCCGATCCTTCGATCAGGTCCTCAGGAGAAAACCTTGCCTCGTGCGCGCGCGCGCCGCGGGAGTACAACCGTAACATCTCGTGATCGAGCGCATACCCGATCCCCAAGACCAACTTATCGCGGACGTTTACCAGCGCATTTTCCATCAGCCGCCGGTATAACGCCAGCACAGGACTCACGTTACGGTCGTGCAGCGGGGCCGCTTGCGCGAACGAGTCTTTCAGGTCCTCGGGGTCGTTCTTACCAGGCTTCGGAGTAGCTGGCACAGGGCGCTCGTGTCAGGGTTAAAGTTCGGGCCGCTTCCGCTGCCGCCCGTGATCGCAACATCTTCTCCTTTTCCGAGGCTTAAGGGTAGTAAAAAAGCGCCTTCCCCGCATCCAACAACTCGATGGACCGCAAAGATTACGCCGCCGACTTGCTTCGCCAAGCCCTCCCGCTCAGCCAAATCGCCCAGCAGATGGGAACTTCCCCCGCTCAGGTCATGCAATATCCCTGCCTCAAGATCAGCGAAGGGGAGCTCCGGCCCTCCGGCATCGCTTTTTCCCTTCCCCACGAGGTCCGCGCCGCCATCGAGCAAGCCATCGAGAGTACCGGGTCCAAGATTTCGAGTTTGTTCGCGATTTCGAGAAATGACTCGCCGAATTGCGCGTGCACATCCCCGACGCAACCGAGCACGTCTTTCTTCTGATTGAGAAGAGCTTTTGGCATGTAGCGGGAGAGGACCGGCCAACGGGCTGAAAAGAACAGCCCTCGCATAGCGTGGCTCTGGCGCCCTCGCCGGCTATCGCGCGGACCTGACGCCCGAGCCTTTCACTCAGCCGGATCCTGCAGGTGATCCAGCAGTCCTCGCACCGGGATTCGCAGCCAGTCCGGACGATACTCGATCTCATGCTGAATTTCCTTCAGGCACTTCTCCATCGTGTAAGTCCGAAGCAGAATACGCCGCTCTTTTTGCGATTGCGGTAAGAAGTCCGCCTTTCCCGCCGTCGCTACATAACCGTTCAAGAACACCGCACTCATCCAGTCGCGCCATGCGTCCGCCCACTTTTCCAGTTGCTGGTCGTCGCCGCCGGCGATGATTCCCGGCACCTGCCCGAACAGCACGGCATACGACACGTAGTGCAACGAGCGGATCATCCCCGCCACATCCACTAGAGGAGAGCGCTTCAGCCGCCTTTCCGAAAGCGACCGCTTCGGGTCTCCGTCGAAGTTCACGATGACCACGTCGTTGCCCGTGAACTGCAATTGCGAGAGGTGCAGGTCCCCATGGATGCGAATGCGCGTGCTGATGATCCGCTCGTCGCGCAAGTCGTGAAGACGCGAACGTGTCTCCACTTCCCGCTCCAGCAGGTTCTGGCAATCCTTCTGCGCCGGCCCCGACAGTCTCCGGCACGCGCTGCTTAAGGCATCAAAGGTCCTGCCAATGTGCCCGATGATCGCGTGATACAGGCCGAAGCGGTAGAAGTCGGTGAACGGTTCAGGTGCGAATGCCGCGATCTCTGGTCTGCTGCTGAGCGCCAGGTGTAACTCCGCCGTTCGCTGTCCTAGTTGCCGGATCTTCTCCGCGTACGACCCCAGCAGCTCCGCCATCAGCGACGGCAATGGCCGAGCCGCCATCGTGAACAGATCACCCTGCCCCGTCAACTCTTTCAGCCTCGGGTCATCCGGCGACACCGCCAGGGCTCTCTCGAAATAGAGCCCCAGGTGGTCGAGAATGAACTTCCACCCGTCCGTTCCGTTTCGCGTGAACGACGTCATGATCCCCAGTGTCGTCGGTTCCAACTCTGGATCGAACGCATTCCGGTATTCCAGCCACCCCAACGCGCGCGGCGCGTTATTCAAGGCGGTGTGATCCGTCAGAAACTCCAATATCTCGCGATCGGGGTTTGTTCCCGCTTCCAGGCGCCGGTAAAGCTTCAGAATGAAATCTTCCCCGTACCGCACATACGACGCCGGCTGATCCGTGAGCAACCTTTGCGGCTCCAGGTCTGATCGTGTCCGCTGCCAGTCCTTGCGGAACGCCCGCGTGTGACCGCCCTGCACGAAGCCTCGTTCCCCCTTGAACTTTCTCCGCCGCACGATCGCCGTCAACGCCATGTCGGCGAATGAACGATCGAACACTGCTCCATACACCACCGCTGGCTCATCGGAAACGCCCGCCACCTTCGCCAGCACGCCGTCGCGATTCTCCTGGATCAGCTTCTCCGCCTTCTCTCCCTTCGCCAGTGAAAGTCCGATCAGGTATGTCTCCGGATCGCCGTCCACGTAATCGATATCGGTGAATAGCAAATTCGACGCCGACTCCGCCAGCGGCACCACGTCGCTGATCGTGATATTACGGATGGTGCGGCTGCGTCCCAGGAACCATGCTCGCCCCGGCAGAACGCGTGGCAGCAACGATGTAATTCCGGCCGGATCGGAGGACGAAAAGATCTCCGCGTACGACTCTGCGTTGATCACCGGCACGCGCTCCGTGCTCGCTACTGGGTTCAGCGACTCTGCGCCCGCCTCCT
>Ga0335069_10006296_pt1 | contig 17272 bp, 16 predicted proteins | sample Lox_Sample_11_FD_206714 | JGI IMG/M metagenome (GOLD analysis project Ga0335069, IMG submission 206714) | Soil microbial communities from Loxahatchee National Wildlife Refuge, Florida, United States - Lox_Sample_1.1 | ecosystem: Environmental > Terrestrial > Soil > Wetlands | place: USA... | reverse complement strand
GACTACTTCATGTCGCGGCGGAAATGGTTTTTCGGCCTGCTCGGCTTCAGCTTCCTGGTCGACCTCGTGGATACGCGCCTGAAGGGCGACGCCTATCTCCAGGCGCTGGGCACCGAGTACCCGTTCCGCGTCGCCTGCTTCGTGGTGTTGTCAGTGGTTGCGATGTTCTGGCGCAACCGCTGGTTCAACGCGATCTTCGTCGTGGGGACGCTGCTCTATCAAGCCTCCTGGATGCTGCGGCAGTATTTGAATCCATAATGACGGCGCCGAACAAAGCTGCAGAGGTGGTGGTGGAATGACGTCATCCATCGCAAGGCGCGCCTGGAGCGATCTCAACAAGGGACGTATCGTACTCGCCCTCTCTGTTTCGCCGCTCGTGCCCGCCATTCTGATTGGCGTTCTCATCATCGTCCCTTGGGGACTCTACCAAAGCACCGACCTTTGGTTCCTCTGGGGTACTGGAACATCACTCGCAGTCATCTGGTCTTTGCTTGGTGGTGGCTTTGCGGTCGTGAGGCATGGCCGCAAACGCGGCGTCATCGAGCGATTCTATTGTGTTTGGCTTGGCGCCGCCTTGGCATTCACCGTGCCGCCACTCCACGTTGCGATCTGGACAACTGTTATGCCAAGCGGGGAGACCGCAGGCTTCAGGGTCGCGGCGATCGCCATCAGTACGATCGTGGGCGTCATCTTCATTCCCTTCGGCCTGCTTGCCGGCTGGGTGTTCTGGCGGGTGGGTGTGCGACCCGCGAAGGATCCCAGCCTAGAGGCGGCCCTTGTCTTCGAATGAGCTTGCGACATTCCGCCCATCGGCCGGTGTTGTTGACCGGGATCAAGCGCCCTAGACTGCGGGTCTGAGCAAGAACAACCTGCCTGCCTTCCCCATGTCCGACTCCAAGCACCCTGCCAACCATGGGCGCCAGCTCTTCGGCCAGTACCCGCGCATCCGGATGCGGCGCAACCGCGCCGAGGACTGGTCGCGGCGGCTCGTAGCCGAGAACGCGCTCTCGCCCAACGACTTCATCTGGCCGGTCTTCGTCAAGGAAGGCGGGGCGCAGCGGGAGCCGGTGCCGTCGCTGCCCGGGGTCGATCGCCTGACCGTGCCGGCGCTCCTGAAGGCGGCGGAGCGTGCGGCGAAGCTCGGCATCCCGATGCTCTCGCTCTTCCCCTATGTGCCGAAGGAGCGGAAGACGGAGGATGCGCGCGAGGCCTATCGCCCCGACAACACGATCGGCAAGGCGATCCGCGCCTTGAAGAAGGCGGTGCCGGAGATCGGCATCATGTCCGACGTGGCGCTCGACCCCTACATCACCCACGGGCAGGACGGGCTCGAGAAGGGCGGCGTCATCCTCAACGACGAGACCATCGAGGTGCTGATCCGGCAGAGCCTCGCCCTCGCCGAGGCCGGCGTCGACGTGGTCGGTCCCTCGGACATGATGGACGGAAGGATCGGCCGGGTCCGCGATGCGCTCGACGCCGCGGGCTTCCAGCGCGTGAAGATCATGGCCTATTCCGCGAAGTATGCGTCGAATTTCTACGGGCCGTTCCGCGAGGCGGTGGGCTCGAAATCGGCGCTCGGCCGCTCGGACAAGCGCACCTATCAGATGGATCCGGCGAACGGCGACGAGGCCTTGCGGGAATGCGCGCTCGACGTGGCCGAGGGCGCCGACATGCTGATGGTGAAGCCGGGCCTGCCCTATCTCGACGTGCTCTGGCGGGTGAAGCAGCAGTTCAAGATGCCGACCTTCGCCTACCAGGTCTCCGGCGAATACGCGATGCTGAAGGCCGCGGCCGCGAACGGCTGGCTCGACAATGACAAGGTCGTGCTGGAGACGCTGCTCTGCTTCAAGCGCGCCGGCGCCGACGGCATCCTCACCTATTCGGCGATCGAAGCCGCGGAGCTGCTCGCGAAGGGGCGCTGACCGGCACCCGTGCCGGGACGCGCCGGCCGCGATCGTCGGCTTCGGCGATCGCGGTGATCATCACCGCCATGCCGAAGAGGCCTCCGAGCTGCGTCAGCAGCATCACCAGCGCGAGGAAGGTCGCTCGGTCGTGCAGGACCAGCGTGCCGAGGCCGCCGACGTCGAGCGCGAGGAGTGCGATCACGAACGAACAGCCGGCGATGCAGCCGGCGGCGAACCGGATGAGAGGCCTAGGCATGATGTCGCCTCGCTGTTGCTCTGTTGAGAGCCAACCGGCGCCTCCCCCGCGCGTTCCGAGGATTCGGAGATCGGCGGTCTAGCGCAGGGTCGCAAGGAACTGCTGCAGCGCGGCGTCGTGCCAGGGCATGGCGAGGTTGCGGGCGTGAAAGCCGACATGGCCGCCGGAGCGCGGCAGCAGCAGGGTCAGGCGCGGGTTGGTCGCGCCGTCGAAGGCGCGATAGCTGGCGGCGGGGATCCAGGGATCGTCGCCGGCATGGATGATCAGGGTCGGCCGGCGGATCGCGCCCAGCATCGGCCCCGCCGAGCATTGGCGGTAGTAGTCGCGCGCGTCCTTGAAGCCGTGGGCCGGCGCCACGATGCGGTCATCGAAGTCGATGATGGTGCGGATATCGTCGCCGAGAGCGTCGGGACCGCGCTCGCGCAGCATCCAGGCCAGCAGCTCGCGGTGATAGAGCCGGTTGCGCGGTTGCGAGAGTCGCCGCTGCGTGGCCTCGAGATCGATCGGCGCCGAGATGCTGGCCGCCGCCGTCACCGGCGCCATCGCGCCGCGCTCGGCGAGATATTTCAGCACCAGATTGCCGCCGAGGGAGAAGCCGACCAGCACCAGCCCTTGCGCCGCCAGCCTGCCGTCGAGGGCGCCGATCACGCGGTGGAGATCATCGCTGCGGCCGGCGTGGTAGAAGCTCTTGCTGCGGCCCCGCGTCGGCCCGGCGCCGCGCAGGTTGAGGCGCAGCACCGGATAGCCGGCGCGCAGCAAATGTACCGCGCTGGTGCGCATGTAGCTGCTCTCGCTGGAGCCGGTGAGGCCGTGGACCAGGATCACCAGAGGGAAGCCATGGTCTGATATCGGCCTTTGCAGCACGCCGACCAGCCGGTCGCCGGTGCCGTCGGCCATGTCGAAGCCGAGCATCTCGACCGGCCAGTCGGCGATCGGCGGCTTCGGCTTCACCAGCCAGTTGCGGATGGTCTGGAGATCGCCGCCGAGCCAGGGGAGAAGCGGCCGGAACGGCGGCAATCGGTGAATCAGGCTTGCTGCACCAGCCATCGCACGATCGTCTCTATCTGGTCGTCGGCCATCAAGGCCGGTGCATGGCCAATTCCGGCGAACTCGGCGAGTTCCGCTTTCGGGCCGCGTTTCGTCATCGCCTCTGCCGTCTCCGCGCTGAGGAGGTCCGAGCGCTCTCCGCGCAGCACCAGAGTCGGACAGGCGATGCTGTCCCAGCTCGCCCAGAAATCCCAGTCCTTCACCGCCAGCCGTGCGTTCGACGCAATGCCGGGATCATAAGCCAGTCCGTAGCTGCCGTCGGCAAGGAAGCGATGGCTGTGGCGCGCCATATGCTCCCATTGCTGGTCGGTCAGGGGCCCGAACGGTGCATGCACCTCTCTCAAATATGCTTCCAATTCGGCGAGGCTGGCGAACCGCGGGTCGCGGCCGACATAATCGGCGATACGCGCCACCGACGCGCGCGTGAGGACCGGCCCGACATCGTTCACGACCAGGCTGCGGATCGGCGAATTCGGCGCGGCGGCAAGGAACATGCCGATGAGACCGCCCATGGAGGTGCCGATCCAATCGACCTGCGGGACGCCGAGCCGGGCGACCAGCGCCGTCATGTCGGACATGTATTGCGGATAGCCGTAATTCGCCGGGTCCTTCAGCCACTCGCTGCGCCCCCGCCCGACCATGTCGGGACAAACCACGCGAATGGGCGTCGGCTTCCGCCGCAGCGCGTCCGGTGGCGGCACGGCGCCGGAAGTGTCGGCGAGAATAGGCTGTGGCGGCCGGAACCACGCAGCGATGCGCTGGCCGATCGAGCGGCGCGCCGGGGCCGGCTTCCGCGGCTCGGCGAGCGCAAAGTCGATGCCGGTCGCGAGTCGCTGGGCGAGCACGTCGAAATCCCGCCCGTTGCGGGTCAGGCCATGGCAGCAGACGATGACCCGCGCGGCGGCGGGATCGCCCCATTCGGTATAGAACACCTCGTGGAAGCCGCCGGGCGAACAGCCCTGGAAGGAGCCAATCCGCGGCCTCGGCTCGGTCATCTGCATCGCAGGCATCTGCATCGCGGCGCCTCGTTTATGTTGCGCTGCAGCAATTGGGAATTTTCTAGCAGCTTGGCAAGGCCCGGTCACGCCGAAAGAGCGTGAGGCGGCAAAGTCATAACCAATCCTTAACCCTGCGACACTTAGCCTCGATCGATCCTGCACGGCGTATCAGAAACAAAGGTCATGAACTCTCCGCCGGCCGATCGTTGGGAATTCTCCCTGCTGGTGGACCGGACCAGCCGGATCATCGAGGCTCGCGGGTTGTTCGAGCTCTATTTCGGCGTCCGAGCCGGCACCCTCGTCGGACGGCATCTGGTCGCCTATCTCGACGAAAGCGAGCGACTCGCGTTCCTGCGCTACATGTCGCGACTCCGGGTCAGCGGCGAAGTGGAACCGGTGACCGCCACGCTGCACACGCCTGCCGTCGGCGCCAAGCGCTTCGCCATGGCGGCCCGGACCGGCGAAGGCGGTTCCTTCTGGTGGCTGATGTTCGGCCACGAGGAGAACGTCCCGGCGACGCCCCCGCCCCTCAGCGACGCCGAGCAACCGTTCGCCAGCACCGAAGAGATTGCAACCCTGGCCGACGCCCACGACCACGCCAAGTTCCCGCTCGACCTCACGCTGTTCCGCGCGCAGTTCCTGCGCCAGGATCCGCCGCCCAGGCGTTTCACCTCGGAGGCGCGCAAGGCGCTGGACGACGCGCTCGGCGACAGTCTCCGCCCGTACGCGCATCAGCACGTGGTGGCGCGCCCCGACATCGGCGAATACGCCCTGCTGCACGGTCGCGCGAAGTCCGTGATGGAGATGGGGCAAAGGCTGGTGACGGTGGCCCAGCGGCACCGCTTGAGCGCGCGGGCGCTCGGCCTCATTCACGAGACCCGGCGCCTGCCGCTCGAGGTGCCGACCGCGGAGCTGATCCAGGAGATGCGCCGGAAGATCCGCCGCCACAATCACTTCAACGCGCAGTCTCTGGCCGTGAACCTGGGGAGCAACTGGGTGCCCTACGCCGTCAGCAGCGGCAGCGCCCTGCTCCTCCTCGCCGCCTGGCTGCTGATCCGCAGCCGGCAGTAAGCCTCAATGGCCGGCCGCGATCGGCCGGTCGTGCACCGTCACCATGGTTTCCGGATGGAAGCCGTTGAAGCGGGTGGCGAGGGCGTTGGAATAGGCGCCGACCCGGTCGATCTCGATCCAGTCCCCTTCCCGCACGTCCTCCGGCAAGGCGAAGGGCGACGGCAATACGTCGAGGGAATCGCAGGTCGGGCCGTTCAGGGTGAAGTCCCGCGCCGGCGCCGTTGAGGGATCGCCGATCCGGACCAGCCGCGCCGGCAGCTTCAGCCCGGCATCGACCGTCTCCGAGAGCGAGCCGTAGATGCCGTCGTTGATGTAGAGCTGATCCTCCTTGCGGAGCTGCACCTGGGTCACGACCGAGATCGCATGCGCGACCAGAGCACGCCCCGGCTCGCACATCAGCACGCAGTCGCGCCGCAGGTTGAGGCGCTTCACCCCGGCCTCGATCGCGCCGACGAAGTCCTCGAGCGGCGGCATGTTGGTGCCGAGATAGGCCGCCGGGAAGCCGCCGCCGACGTCGAGGCCGGCGATCTCCACCTTGGCCTGGTCCAGCACCTGGCCCACGATCTCGAGCGCGACGCGATAGGCATCCGGGTTGAGGCATTGCGAGCCGACATGGAAGGCGATGCCGACGCGGCAGCCGCGGGACTGCGCCTCCTTCAGCATCGCCGCCGCCTCGGCCACGTCGGCGCCGAACTTGGCGGCGAGGTGATAGAGCGTGCCTTCGGCCGGCGGCGTCTTCACGCGGACGTAAATGGTGAGACCCTCCGAGCCCTTGGTCTCCGCCAGGATCTTCTCCAACTCCTGGGGATGATCGATCACGAAGGTGTCGATGTTGTAGACCCGGGCCGAGGTGCCGATCACCGCCCGCGCCTTCACCGGATGCATGAAGTAGCAGGCGCCGTCGGCGAAGCTCTCCCGCACCTGGGCGATCTCCGGCAGCGAGGCGGTGTCGAAATGCCGGATCCCGGCGCGATAGAGTGCGCGCAGCACATCGGGATGCGGATTGCACTTCACGGCATAGAGAACGCGGCCCGGGAAAAGGTCGAGAAACCGCTTCGCCGTCTCGGCGATGATCTCCGGGCGCAGGCAATAGACCGGGTAGCTCGGCTGCAGGGCCGCCACCATCGCCTTCACCGATTCAAAATCCTTCATGCGATCCCTCAAAAGCGCCCGCGATGCGCCGGCGGCGCGGTTTGCACGGTCTTAGCCCAGGCCGAACCCACTGTCATCCCTAGCTGAGCCAGCCGAGTTCGGTTATCTAGATAATAACGAAGAAAAGATTGAGGTTTATCGATGGTCGGCGCAGCAGCCGTGGATTCAGCGGCGCAGCAAGGTCCGCTTTCGGACATCGTCGTCATCGACCTGACGCGGGTCCTGGCCGGGCCGTTCTGCACGCTGCTGCTCTCCGACCTCGGCGCCCGGGTCATCAAGGTGGAGAACCCGGAGGGCGGCGACGATTCCCGACATTACGGCCCCTTCATCAACGGCAAGTCGGGCTATTTCGTCGCCCAGAACCGCGGCAAGGAATCGATCGCCCTCGACCTCAAAGCGCCCGGCGACCTCGCGATCCTGCACCGGCTGCTGAAGCGGGCCGACGTCATCATCGAGAACTTCCGCCCCGGGACCATGGAGCGGCTCGGCCTCGGCTGGGACGCTCTCCATGCCCGCTATTCGCGGCTGATCTATGCCGCGACCTCCGGCTTCGGCCAGACCGGGCCCTATGCCAAGCGCGCCGCCTACGACATCATCGCCCAGGCCATGGGCGGGATCATGAGCATCACCGGCCATGAAGGCGGGCCGCCGACCCGGGTCGGCTCCTCGATCGGCGATCTCGGCGCCGGGCTCTTCACCGCCGTCGGCATCCTGACCGCGCTGCATCACCGCGCAAAGCATGGCGAGGGCATGATGATCGACGTCGCCATGCTGGATTCCCAGGTGGCGCTGTTGGAGAACTCGATCGCCCGCTATTTCGCCAGCGGGCAATCGCCGAAACCCCTGGGTGCGCGGCATCCCTCGATCGCACCCTTCGAGCCCTATCAGACCAAGGACGGCCACGTGGTCATCGCCTGCGGCAATGACGATCTGTTCGCCAGGCTCTGCCGAACACTTGGCTGTGCAAGGGTGGCGGAAGATCCGCGCTTCGCCAAGAACGCCGCCCGCAGCGAGCATGTGCTGCTGCTGAAGGCGACGCTGGAAGACCTGCTGATGCATCACCCGACCCAGCACTGGCTGGACCTGCTGCTGCCGGCCGGCATCCCCTGCGCGCCGATCAACGACGTCGAACAGGCGGTGCACGATCCGCAGATCCAGGCCCGGCACATGGTCTTGCCGGTCGATGACCCGGGTGTCGCGCCGCTGATGGTCGCCGGGCTGCCGATCAAGATGTCGGCCTATCCCGACGCCGACGCGCGGCCGGCGGCGCCGGAGCTCGACGGCGATCGCGCGCGCATCCTCGCCGACTTCCCGTAAGGACCGCCGCGATGGCCCGCGTCCTCAAATGGATCGGCATCGCAGTGTTCTCTGTCGTGGTGCTCGTGGTGGCTGCGGCGGCCGGCGGCTATCTCTGGCTCCGCAGCTCGCTGCCCCAGGTGGATGGCACGGTCGCAGTGCGCGACCTGCAGGGCAAGGCGACCATCGAACGGGACGATCGCGGCGTGGTGACGATCCGGGCCGACCGGCTCGACGACGCCTATTTCGCACTCGGCTTCGCCCACGCCCAGGATCGCCTCTTTCAGATGGATCTGATGCGCCGCCTCGGCGCGGGTCGCCTCGCGGAGGTGGTCGGTCCCCTGGCGGTGCCCACCGACAAGATGATGCGCACTCTCGGCCTCTACCGGATGGCGGTCGAAGAGGTGACGGAGGCGACACCGGAGCTGCAGTCGGCGCTGAAGGCCTATGCCGACGGCGTCAATGCGTTCCTCGACCAGCGAAGCGGCGCGCTGCCGCTGGAATTCCAGCTGCTCCGCTACGCGCCCGAGCGTTGGCGGCCGGCGGACTCCCTGGTCTGGGGCCGGATCATGGCGCTGCAGCTCTCCTCCAACTCCCGGGAGGAGAAGCTCGATCTCAAACTCAAGAAGATGCTCTCGCCGGAGCTGTTCGACCTGCTGCTGCCGGAAGCGCGTTCCCTCGCCGGCCTGCCGGAGCCCTGGTTCGGCAAGCTCAATGTCGCCTCCAACAACTGGGTGGTCGGCCCGCAGAAGAGCAAGAGCGGCGCGCCGCTGCTGGCCAACGACCCGCATCTCGCTCTGACCGCGCCCTCGATCTGGTACCTGGTCCATATCGTGACACCGGAGCAGAGCTGGGTCGGCGCCACCAGCCCCGGCATGCCGATGGTGGTGATCGGCGCAAACGACCGGGTCGCCTGGGGCCTCACCACTACCGCCGGCGATACCGAGGATCTCTATGAGGAGAAGCCGGATGCGGCCGATCCTGCCAAGTACCAGACCTTCTACGGCAGCGCGGCGTTCGCGACACGCGACGAGACCATCAAGGTGAAGGGCGGCAAGGACGTGACCTTCACCGCGCGTTCCACACACCACGGACCCGTGATCTCGGATCTCGACGACGACCGCAAGCCGGAGGATCCGATCCTCGCCCTCGCCGCGGCCTTCCTGCTGCCCGACGACCGCACCGCCGATGCGCTCTACGCCATGAACCAGGCGCGTTCGGCCGATGAATTCCAGGCGGCGCTCGCGGAGTTCGACAGCCCGCAGCAGAACGTCGTCTTTGCCGATCGCGGCGGCCATATCGGCTTCGTCGCCGCGGGACGGGTGCCGGTGCGCCGCAAGGTGTTCGCGAACAGCCTGCTGCCGGCGCCGGGCTGGATCGACGACTACGACTGGACCGGAGTCATTCCGTTCGACGGCCTGCCGAAGACCCGCGACCCCGCGCAAGGCTGGCTGGCCACCGCCAACAACAAGATCAGCGACAATTTCGATTACTTCATGTCGGGACATTGGCCCGACGACGGACGCTATCGCCGCATCGCCGAGCTGTTGCAGGCGAAGCCGACGCTCGGCGTCGAGGACTTCGAGGCGATGCAGCGGGACACGCTCTCGCGACCGCTGCACGACCTCGTGCAATCCTGGCTGCCGCAAGTGAAGGATGCCGATCCCGAGGTCGTGCGCATGCTCGCGGCCTGGGACGGCCATGCCGACCGTGACCGGCCGGAACCGCTGATCGCGACCCTCTGGATGTCCCGCACCGCGAAACTGCTGCTGGGCGAGAAGCTCGGCGCCGCCTATGACGACTGGTGGTTCTGGAACGACCAGGTCGTGCAGCGCCTGCTCGGCGATCCCAAATGGTGCGGGTCCTCCTGCGCCGACCTGCTCTCGACCAGCCTCAAAGAGACGATCGCGACGTTGCACGATCGTCTCGGCGGCGCGCCCAAGGACTGGAAATGGGGCGATCTCCACCGGCTGCATTTCCGGCACCCGGTGTTCCGCAATGTGCCGGTGCTCGGCGACTGGCTCGATCCCGACCTGCCGACCGACGGCGACATGTTCACGCTCAATCGCGGCGTGCCGGTCGAGCCTTCGGGCCGGCTGGACCTGCCCGACGTCCACGGCCCCACCATGCGCTTCGTGGTCGATCTCAAGGATCCAATGGGTGCGGTCGCCACGCTTGCCGGCGGCCAGTCGGGCAATCCGTTGTCGCCGCATTACGCCGACTGGCTCACGGACTGGCGCGACGGGCGCTATCGCTCTATCGTGCAGCCGCCGGTCGACACGCTGACACTGACACCGGCGCAATAGATAGAATCCGGGGAAGTCTCTCTTGTCGTCCGACCTCGTCTTTCCGACCGCCGAAGACATCCGTGCCGCCGCGGCGCGGATCCATGGCCAGGTCGTGCGCACGCCCCTGGTGCATGCGCCGCGCCTCGCCGCGCTGACCGGCGCCGCCAGCGTGCATCTGAAGCTCGAGAACCAGCAGTTCACCGGCTCGTTCAAGGACCGCGGCGCCCTCAACAAGCTGAAGAGCCTGACGCCGGCCGAAGCGGCCCGGGGCGTCATCGCCATGTCCGCCGGCAACCATGCCCAAGGCGTCGCCTATCACGCCCAGCGGCTCGGCATCCCGGCCACCATCGTGATGCCGAAGGGGACGCCCTTCACCAAGGTCGAGCGCACCGCGAACTTCGGCGCCCGGATCGAGCTCGAGGGCGACACGATCGACGCCGCCGCGGTCTATGCACGCGAGCTCGCCCAGCACCAGAACCTGGTCTTCGTGCATCCTTATGACGATCCGCTGATCGTCGCCGGCCAGGGCACGATCGGGCTGGAGCTCCTGGAGGACCTCGCCGACTTCGACACGGTGATCGCGCCGATCGGCGGCGGCGGCCTGATCAGCGGCATCGCCATCGCCGTTCGCAGCGGCCGGCCCGAGGTTGCGTTCTGCGGCGTCGAAGCCGATCTCTACCCATCCATGCACCACGCGGTCAAAGGCCTCGCCCCGGACAATCGCGGCCAGACCATCGCCGACGGCATTGCGGTGAAATCGCCGGGGCGCCTCACCAAGGCGATCATCGAGCGGCACGTGAAGGAGCTGCTGCTGGCAAGCGAGGACCAGCTCGAGAATGCGGTGCACATCCTGGTGGAACGTCAGAGCCTGGTGACCGAGGGCGCCGGCGCCGCCAGCCTTGCCGCCCTGCTCGGCCACCGGGAGCGGTTCACAGGCCGGAAAGTGGTCCTGGTCGTCTCCGGCGGGAACATCGACTCCCGGCTGCTGGCCCAGGTTCTGATGCGCGGCCTGATCCGCGACGGGCGGGTCGTGACGCTTAGGATCGAGATCTCCGACCAGCCGGGCGTGCTCGGCCACCTGGCCCGGCTGATCGGCGCGACCGGCGGCAACATCATCGAAATCTATCACCAGCGCATGTTTTTTGACCTGCCGGTGAAGCGCGCCGACGTCGACGCGGTGATCGAGACCCGCAACGCCCAGCACGTCGATGAGATCATTTCTGCCTTGGAATCCGGGGGGTTTCCGACCCGGCGGCTCTCAAGCCACTCGGGGGAAAAATCCCACTAGGCGGATCAGCCGCACGTATCCCTAACCAAGTTTTAACTTTATTCCTCAATCTTGGGTCAGGCCCGAATCATCGCCTGGACCGCGACCCCGCATGCTCGTCATCGTTGGCGCACTCGTCGTCATAGCCTCCATCGTCGGCGGCTACCTTTGGAATGGCGGCCATTTCTCGGTCCTGTTTCAGCCCGCCGAATGGCTGATCATCCTGGGCGCGGCTACCGGCGCCCTCATCATCGGCAACACCAAGGCCAATCTGAAGGCGGTCGGCGCCGGCATGAAGCGGGCGCTCAAGGGCCCGACCTACAAGAAGAAGGACTATGTCGAGCTCCTGAGCCTGCTCTATCAGTTGTTCCGGCTGGCCAAGACCAAGGGCATGCTCGCCCTGGAGCAGCACGTCGAAAAGCCCGACGAGAGCACGCTCTTCGCGCAATTTCCCAATGTGCAAAAAAACCATCACGCGGTCGAGTTCCTCTGCGACTACCTCCGCATGATGACCCTCGGCACCGAGAACGCGAACGAGGTCGAGACCCTGATCGACGCCGAGCTCGAGGCCCATCACGGCGAGCAGCACGAGGCTTCGCACGCGGTGCAGCTGATGGCGGACGGCATGCCGGCGCTCGGCATCGTCGCCGCAGTGCTGGGCGTCATCCATACCATGGGTTCGATCACCGAACCGCCGGAGGTGCTCGGCCACCTGATCGGCGCGGCGCTGGTCGGCACCTTCTTCGGCGTGCTGATGTCCTACGGCTTCGTTGCCCCGATGGGCGGCGCGATCGCCGGCGTGGACAACGCCGATTCAAAGTACTTCCAGTGCATCAAGGCTGGACTGCTCGCCCATATGCAGGGTTATCCGCCCGCGGTCTCCATCGAGTTCGCGCGCAAGGTGCTGTGGTCCACCGAGCGCCCGAGCTTCTACGAGGTCGAAGAGGCGGTGAGCGCCCTCCCCTCGGTCTGACGCGAGGCTCCGCCCGATGGCCGACGACAGACCAATCATCATCAAGCGGATCAAGAAATCCGACGCCGCCCATCACGGCGGCGCGTGGAAGGTCGCCTATGCCGACTTCGTGACCGCGATGATGGCGTTCTTCCTGCTCCTCTGGCTGCTGAACGCCGTCACCGAGGAGCAGAAGAAGGGCATCGCGCAATATTTCCGACCGACCATCGCGCCGCAGAACGACCAGTCGCAGCAAGCGATCCTGAACGGCCAGCCGGCGGTGATGACGGCGGTCCAGGGGGCCTCCGCTGCCGAGGCCTCGGTCGAGCCCGACAATCCCAGCGAGGACGCAACCAGCGCCGCCACCGCCAATGCGGACACCACGCAGACCGCGACCTCGGACCAGCCCGCTAAGGCCAACGGCGAGAAGCCGATCGACGTCAAGCAGGCGCAGGACGTGGTGGACAAGGCCGAGCAGCAGCAGTTCGCCGACGTCAAGAGCAAGATCCTGCAGCAGATCCAGGAAGATCCCGGCCTTGCCGACCTGAAGAACAACATCGACATCCAGCAGACGCCGGAGGGCCTGCAGATCCAGCTGCTCGACAAGGACAAGGTGTCGATGTTCCCCTCCGGCAGCGCGACCATGAACGACCGCAGCCGGCAGTTGCTGCAGCTGGTGGCGCATGTGGTCTCGCCGCTGCCGAACAAGCTCTCCATCGCCGGCCACACCGATGCGACGCCCTATCAGGGCCGCATCGATTACAGCAACTGGGAGCTCTCCACCGATCGCGCCAACGCCGCACGGCGCGTGCTGGTCGGCTCCGGCGTCGACGACGGCCGGGTGCAGACGGTGTCCGGCAAGGCCGACACCGATCCGAAGATCAAGGGCGATCCGTTCTCGCCGGAGAACCGGCGCATCTCGATCGTGCTCCTCCGCGAAAAGCCGGCCGGCTCGAGCGCGGCCGCCCAGCCCGCGGCAGCGCAACCGGCCGCGACACCGCCGGCCCAGCCGAGCGGACCACCGCCCGAGATCGTGCCCTCCGCCACGCTGCAAGGGGCCCCGCCCGCCGCCAGTTCGCCCGCCACCAGTCCGCCCGCCACCACCAATCCCTGACGGCACGAATCCGGACGGCACGAATCCGGACGGGCGTTAATCCCGCCTCTCCTTGCAATTCGGGGCCGGCACACAATATCTCGCCACGGCGTGACTGGCAGGCTGTCACTTCGGTGCCTGCACGGCGGGAGCCTCCTTCTTGGCTGAACGGAAACCACCATTGATCCTCCTCGGCTCCGGCGCGCGTGCCGGCGCCGGGCGCGGCACCGAGTTTTCGGCGGCGAGCCTCGATTGGCGCGAGCCGGCCTGGCTTGGCAACGGCGCACTCTATGAGGGCGTGCGGACGCGACGCGCGGTCGCCTATTTCCTGGACGCCCTGCTCTCCTTCCTGATCTGCGCGGTGCTCGGCTTCGTGAGCTGCACGCTGACGGTCGGCACCCTAGGCCTGATCGGCATTCCCGCTTTCGTTTTCGCCACCCCATTCGTGCATTTCGTTCTGGCATCGGCAACCATCGGCGGACGCCGCGGCGCGACGCCGGGAATGCGGGCGATGGGGTTGCGCGCCGTGGCCTGGACCGGCGAGAATCCCGGGCCGTTGCGCGGCATCATCCTGACAGCGCTCTTCTATGCGACCGTGCCCACCACCGGTTTCCTGATCCTGGTCTTCTCGCTGTTCGATCCGCGCGGCCGCTGCCTGCACGACCACCTGGCCGGCCTGGTCTTCGTCCGGGACGAGGCTTTGCCGCGGCTCTGAGCGCCGACTGCACACGCGGATGCGACTGGCGTAAACCCGCGCCTTCGCTTAAGATTCGGGGCCATGAGCGTCCAAGGTCGCGGCTTTCCGATCCCCTTCCTGGTGACCACCGAGGTCCCCTGCCCCTATCTCCCGGGACGGATGGAGCGCAAGATCATCACCGAGCTTTCCGGCGCGCAATCGCCGGAACTGTTCGAGATCCTCTCGCATGCCGGGTTCCGCCGCAGCCATTCCATCGCCTATCGTCCCGCCTGCGCGGGATGCCGCGCCTGCGTCCCCGTCCGGATCGTCGCCCCCGACTTCGCACCGACACGGTCGCTGCGCCGGGTGCAGAAGCGCAACGAGGGGCTGCGCGCGAGCGTCACCGACGCGGTTCCGACCCAGGAGCAGTTCAAGCTGTTCGCCCGCTATCTCGAAGCGCGGCACAATGACGGCGAGATGGTCGGCATGGGGCCGCAGGATTATGCCAGCATGGTCGGCGACAGCCCGGTCGACACCCGGATCGTCGAGTTCCGCGACCCGAAGGGCCGACTGATAGCGGCCTGCCTGACGGATTGGGGCCAGGACGGTATCTCCGCGGTCTACAGCTTCTTCGACCCCGACCTCGCGCGGAACAGCCTGGGCAGCTTCATCGTTCTTTGGCTGATCGAAGAGGCGCAGCGCAGGAACCTGGCCTATGTGTATCTCGGCTACTGGGTGGCCGGCAGCCAGAAGATGGATTACAAGCGACGCTTCCATCCCATCGAGACCTATGGCTCGAGAGGCTGGGTCCGTATGGCCGCACTGCCGACCGATCCCGGCGACCTGGACTGAAATCCCGCCTCCAATCCTCCGATTTTCCCCTGCCTTCCGTTCTCCAATGAAGCTTGTTAGTTTATTGCGCTGCCGCAATCAGACGGCACGCGGTCGTGCGGCGCTCCGCTTCACGCGCCGTCATAACAACCGCATGCCGGCATGTCCGGTGGAGGCCTTCGAATGAATCGCCGCGGGTTTCTGGCTGGGGCGGGCATTGCCGCCGGAACCAGTCTCGCTTCCGCATTGCCAAAGCCGGCGATCGCGCAGGACAAGACCGAGTGGAAGATGGTCACCAGCTGGCCGAAGGGCATGGCCGGGCTGGGTTCGGGCGCCGAGCGCCTGGCCGACCGCATCAACAATCTCTCGGGCGGCCGCCTGACCGTGAAGGTGCTGTCCGCCGGCGAGCTGGTGCCCGCGACCCAATGCCTCGACGCCGTCAGCCAGGGCGGCGCCGACATGGCGCACGACTTCGCGCATTACCACCTCGACAAGTCGCCGGCGGCCGGCCTGTTCGCCTCCGTCCCATTTGGCCTCGCGCCCGACGAGTTCGCGGGCTGGGTTAGCTTCGGCGGCGGCCAGGAGCTGTGGGACGAACTCTACGGTCAGTTCGGCGTGAAGCCGTTCCTGGTCGGCAATACCGGCGTGCAGATGGGCGGCTGGCTGAAGAAGGAGATCAAGACCACGAAGGATCTCGTCGGTCTCAGATTCGCCGTCTCGGGCTATGCCGCGCCGGTGCTGGAGAAGCTCGGCGGGAAGCCGATTGGCCTGCCGATCGGCGAAATCTTCGACAACCTGCAATCAGGGAATATCGACGGCGCGGAATGGATCGGTCCCTATAACGACCTTTCGCTCGGACTCTACAAGGTGACCAAGCTCTATTACGGACCTGGCTTCCTGCAGCCCGGCTGCGGCATCGAATGCCTGGTCAACAAGCGCAAGTACGACGCCCTCGCCGACGACCTGAAGCAGATCGTCACGGCGGCCTGTGCCGCGGAGAACGCGATCAGCCAGGCGGAATACGCCGGTCGCAACCCGGCGGCGCTCGCCACGCTGGTGAACGAGTACAAGGTGCAACTGAAGCAGTATCCAAGGCCGGTGATGACCGCCTTCGGCAACGCCTCCGGCGCCGTGATGCAGGACCTGTTCGATAAGGGCGACGACATCACCCGCAAGATCGCCGGCTCCTATTTCAAGTTCCGCAAGCAGGCGATGTTCTGGACCCGCACGTCCTATGCCGCCTATGCCGCCGCGCGCGACGTGAAGTTCGACTACCCGACCGGCTGATTCGCCGGCGAAGTCCAAACGACGCCATCCCTACCAAAGTCGCAGAACCGACTTTCGGTCCGGCTACGCAAATGGCTTGAACTGACGCCGGAAACTGCACAATCTGACCTGCGTCGGCGCGGAGTCACGGCCGCCCGGCTCGAAAAGAACAGAAAATTCGTGACGCGGGAGGATCACATTCAGGACCGTCGCGAACACGCCGGCGCGCGGCGCGGCTTCATCGACATGGCCCGAGGAACGCCGTCATGAACCTGTTGCTGGCGATCAGCGGCGCGATCGACCGCGTGACGGGCCTCATCGGCAAGAGCGTCACCTGGCTGATCCTGGGTGCGATCCTGGTCAGCGCCGGCAATGCGACATCGCGGAAGCTGTTCGATCTCTCCTCCAACGCCTGGCTGGAGATGCAGTGGTATCTGTTTGGCGCCGCCTATTTCCTCGCTGCCGCGTATACGCTCCAGCGCAACGAGCACATCCGGATCGACATCGTCTCCAACATCATGCCGCGGGGATTGCGGAACGCGATCGAGCTCTTCGGGCATCTCCTGATGCTGATCCCATTCAGCCTGATCATGCTCCGGGAGACCTGGCCCTCGATGATGGAGTCTTACGACATCGGGGAGATGTCGAGCAATTACGGCGGGCTCATCATCTGGCCCGCCAAGGCCTTCATCGTCGCCGGCTTCGCCCTGCTGCTGGTGCAAGCTATCTCCGAGACCATCAAGCGCATCGCCGTCATGACGGGCCGCATCCCGGACCCGCACGACCGGACTCGTCATGCGCCGCTGGAATAGCCCCGCATGACCGCCTTCATCGCCGCCAACATGGCGCCGATCATGTTCGCCTCGCTGGTCGTCGTGCTGCTGCTCGGCTATCCGGTCGCCTTTGCCCTCGCCTTCAACGGCCTCGCCTGGGGCATGGTCGGGATCGCCCTCGGCCTCTTCCAGCCGACCTTCTTCCAGGCGCTGCCGGACCGCATCTTCGGCGTGATGAACAACGAGACGCTGCTGGCGATCCCGTTCTTCACCTTCATGGGATTGATCCTCGAACGCTCGGGCATGGCAGAGGAACTGCTCGACACGATCGGGCAGCTGTTCGGGCCGGTCCGCGGCGGCCTCGCCTATGCGGTGATCCTGGTGGGCGCGCTGCTCGCCGCC
>Ga0335069_10006294_pt1 | contig 17275 bp, 16 predicted proteins | sample Lox_Sample_11_FD_206714 | JGI IMG/M metagenome (GOLD analysis project Ga0335069, IMG submission 206714) | Soil microbial communities from Loxahatchee National Wildlife Refuge, Florida, United States - Lox_Sample_1.1 | ecosystem: Environmental > Terrestrial > Soil > Wetlands | place: USA... | reverse complement strand
CGGTGCGAAGCGCGGCGCGCTGGCGCTCGGTGAGCTCGGCGATCGCGTCGCCGGCGAGGGTGACGAGGCGATCGAGCTGCGGTGCCGAGAAGGGGTGCGCCTCGGCGGTCCCCTGGATCTCGACGAACTGCCGGTCGCCGGTCATGACCAGGTTCATGTCGACGTCGGCGGCGCTGTCCTCGGCGTAGCAGAGGTCGACGAGCGCCTCGCCGCCGACGATGCCGACGCTGACGGCAGCGACGGAGTTGAGCAGCGGGCTCGCGGCCACCAGGCCGCGCTCCTGCAGGCGACGCGTCGCGAGGGCGAGGGCGACGTAGCTGCCGGTGATCGAGGCGGTCCGCGTCCCGCCGTCGGCTTGGATCACGTCGCAGTCGATCCAGATCGTGCGGGCGCCGAGGACGTTGAGGTCGATGACGGCGCGCAGGCTGCGGCCGATCAGGCGCTGGATCTCATGCGTGCGGCCGCCCACCCGGCCGCGGCTGGCCTCGCGCTGGATGCGGGTCGCGCTCGAACCGGGCAGCATGCCGTACTCGGCGGTCACCCATCCGCGCCCGGTGTCGCGCAGAAATTGCGGCACGGCCTCCTCGACGCTGGCCGTACAGATGACCCGTGTGTCGCCGACCTCGATCAGGACCGACCCGTCGATGTTGCGGATGAACCCAGGAGTGATCACAACCGGTCGCAGCGCGCTCGAGGCCCTTCCATCGATTCGCGTCGGCATCGCGCGTGTCTAACACGATAGGTGGCCCCCCAGGCAATAGTGCAGCATCTTCAGGCACTTTTTCGTCGGGCCGAAGTCCCTTTTGTTCCAGTAACGACATTTTTCCGGCGAATCTTGGCATCAGCGCAACATTCCGGTTGTGGGACCCCCATGCCGCTGTTATTTTTTCGCCGCTGCCCATTCGGGGCGAAAGGGAAGGACGCTCGCAATGGAAAATTTCACGATCAAGGGCACCCACCCGGTAATGGAGAAAATCCTGAGCATCTCGCAGCGGGTCGCGAGCACCGATTCCACGGTCCTGATCATGGGCGAGAGCGGTACGGGCAAGGAACTGATCGCCCGCTTCATCCATGCCCACAGCCGGCGCGCCAACCAGCCGTTCATCGCCGTCAACTGTGGGGCGATTCCCCCCGAGCTGCTCGAGTCCGAGATGTTCGGCCACGAGCGCGGCGCCTTCACCGGTGCGGTCGGGTCACGAATGGGCATGTTCCAGCTCGCCAACGGCGGGACCATCTTCCTCGACGAGATCGGCGAGATGACCGCCCAGCTGCAGGTCAAGCTGCTGCGCGTCCTGCAGGAGAAAGAGATCCGGCCGGTCGGCTCGGACCGCACCGTCAAGATCGACGTGCGCGTCATCGCCGCCAGCAACCGCGACCTCGCCTCCGAGGTCGAGAAGGGGCGCTTCCGCGAGGACCTGTTCTACCGCCTGCAGGTGATTCCCATCCTGTTGCCGCCGTTGCGCGAGCGGCGCTCGGACATTCCGGTCCTGGTGCAGCATTTCCTCGACAAGTACAACGCCAAGCACGAGGGGCGCGTCTGTCAGGTCGCCGACGACGCGATGGTGCACCTCTGGGAGTACGACTGGCCGGGCAACGTCCGCGAGCTGGAGAACCTGGTCGAACGCATGGTGGTGCTGAGCGAGGACGGATTCATCCGGGTGGACAGCCTGCCGCCCAACATCCGCTCGTTCATCTCCGAGAAAAAGATCCCGCGCCCCACGCTCACCGAGGAGGGCATCGACCTCAACCGCGCCGTCGAGGAGTTCGAGTATCGGCTCATCGACGAGGCGCTGCGCCGGACCAAGGGCAACAAGCAGGCCGCCGCCCGTTTGCTGGGGCTGAAGCGCACCACGCTCGTCGCCAAGCTGCGCCGCAAGACCGGCGGCGCGGGCGAGGCCGAGGGGTATTTGATCTGACGGCAGACCTGCTGAGGGGGCAGCGAGCATGAGCGAGGCCAACGAAGCGAATCGTGGACACATCCTGATCGTCGATGACGATCCGAATACGCTGGAGATCCTGCGCCGCTGGCTGGCGCGCGAGGGCTACACGACGGTGAGCGCCGACAGCGGCCCCGCCTGCCTCGACGCGCTCACCAAGGGGCCCGTCGACGTCATCGTGCTCGACGTGATGATGCCGGGCATGGACGGGCTGCAGGTGTGCGAGAAGCTGCGCGAGCACGGCACCTGGCGCTCGATCCCGGTGATGTTGCTGACCGCCAAGGACGACATCGAGACGCGCTCGCGCGGGATGCTCCTCGGGGTCAGCGAGTACCTCACCAAACCGGTGAACAAGCTCGAGCTCTTCGCCCGCCTGCAGGCGCAGTTGCACAGCCGCGAGCTGGAGCGGCTGATGGACGCGACCGCCGCGACGGTCGCCGACCTGGCGAAGAAGTAGCCGCGCGCGCGGGTGGCAGCCGCGCCATCCGCACGGTATGGTCGCGCGCATGCCGACGCGCGCTCCACAGTCGCTGGTGCCGGTCGACGACGGGCTGCCGAACCTGCGCATCGTGCTCGTCCGTCCGCGCGGCAGCGCCAACGTCGGCGCGGCGGCGCGGGCGATGAAGAACATGGGCGTCCGGGACCTCACCCTGGTCCGTCCCGCCGTGCGCCGCTTCAAGGCCGCGGAGGCCATGGCGGTGCATGCGCGCGACCTGGTGCGCAACGCTCGCGTGGTCGCCGATGTCGGCGAGGCGGTCGGCGACTGCACGCTGGTGGTGGGGACGACCTGCCGCGGCGGGCCCTATCGTGAGGGCGCCGAGGACGCGCAGGCGCTCGCGCCGCATGTACTCGAGGCCACCGCCCACGGACCCGTCGCGGTGCTCTTCGGGCCCGAGGACCACGGCCTCACCAACGACGACCTGCGCGTCTGCCAGCGGCTGATCACCATCGACACCAGCCCGGCCTACGCGTCGCTCAACCTCGCCCAAGCGGTCCTGCTGGTGTGCTACGAGCTGCGCCGCGCCGCACGCGCCGGCCGCCGGGTGCCGCGCGCCGTGACGCCCGCGCGGGTCGCGGAGGTGGAGCGGATGTACCGGCATCTGCAGCGGGCGCTCTTGTCGATCGGCTTCCTGCATCCGCAGAACCCCGAGCACGTCATGTTCGCCCTGCGCGCCCTGTTCGGTCGCACCGCGCTCGCCGACCACGAAGTCCGCATCCTGCTCGGCCTCGCCCGCCAAATCGAATGGGCGGGGACAAAGGGCGTGACCGGTGACCGGTTCCCGGTGACCGGTGTGGATCATCTCGACTTGGAAGGTTCCTCGGCTGTCGCTCCGCCACGAACGAGCACGGTTACACTCGACACTGGCCCCCCAAGCCGGTCACCGGGAACCGGTCACCGGTCACGCCTCTCGTCCTCCTCCCATGGCTGACGTCATTTCCTTTATCGACGTCGTGCGCGAGCGGCGCCGCGCGCGTGAGCGCGCCGCCACAGAGGCGTGTCTGCACATCCTCGAGGCCAACTTGCACCTGGCCCTGCATCTGCTCGCCGCGGGGCCGGAGCACGAGCGGCCGGTGCGGGCCCGGCAGATCCGGCAGCTCGGCGAGCTGCTCGAGTACGTCACCGGCGCGATGTGACCGTGAATCGGGCGACAGGCGGGTGCGACACCGGCGGCCGACGCCGCGCGTGGTGGCTCGGCCTGATCGGCGCGGCGGCCCTGGCGGCGAGCGTCGCGCCGGCCGGCGGCTTGTCCTCGCAGGGGGAGCGCGAGCTCGGCCAGCACTTCGATCTGGCGGCGCGCCAGCGCGTGCCGATGATCGACGACCCAGAGGTGGTCGGCTACGTCGGCACGGTCGGCCGCAAGATCACCGCCCATCTGGACGATTCGTACTTCGACTACCAGTTCGCGGTCGTCCGCGATCCGCGCGTCAACGCCTTCTCGGTGCCGGGCGGGTACGTCTACGTCAACAGCGGGCTGCTGGCGCGGGTGAAGAACGACGACGAGCTCGCCGCCGTGCTCGGCCACGAGATCGGGCACGTGCACGCCCATCACGTCGTCCGCCAGCAGGAAGCCACCCAGGCGCTCAACTACGCGGCGCTGCTCGGCATGCTGCTCTCGGTCGTGCAACCGGCCGCGGGCGCGTTGGCCAGCGCCGCCAGCGCCTCGGTCTCGCTCCAGTATCAACGCCAGTTCGAGCAGGAGGCCGACTACCTCGGCGCGCGCTATCTGCATTCGTCCGGCTACGATCCGCGCGCCATGCTCGACTTCTTCAAGCAGCTGTCGGACGACAACCGTCTCGCGCCGGGCGGCGTGCCGCCGTATCTGCAGTCGCACCCGGTGACCGACGAGCGGCTGAACCATCTCGAGGCGGTGCTGAAGACCCAACAGTGGTCGCCGCGCGACCGGCAGCCGCCGAGCTTCGCCCTGCTGCGCGCCCAGGCCCTGGCGCGAGTGCGCAGCGAGCTCCCCGCCGACGTCCTCAAAGCCTACCGGCGGATGGTCGACGACGACCCCTCCAACCCCACCGCGCAGTATCTGTACGGAGTCGTCAGCCTGGAGATCGGGCAGCTCGAGCCCGCCGCGCAAGCGCTCACCGCGGCGCGGGCAGGGGGCGTCGAGGGCGCCGACCGCGAGCTCGGCCGCCTGGCGTTGCGCCAGCGCGATGCCCAGAAGGCCCGCGACCTGCTCGGCCAGTCGCTGGCGCGCGATCCGGACGATCCCGCCGCCCGCGTCGAGCTCGCCAAGGCCCTGGAGGCGCTCGGCGACACGACGGCGGCGATGCAGGAGTACCAGCGCGCGGTCGCGCTGGCACCGCAGCTCGCCGCGGCGCACCACGGTCTCGGACTGCTCGCCGGCCGTGCCGGCAATGAGGGCGACGGCTTCTACCACCTCGCCACGGCGGCCCGCCTGCAGGGCGATTACGGGACCGCCCTCAACCAGTACCGGCGAGCGGAGCCGCTCCTACCCGGCGGCGATCCGCGCACCGAAGAGACCCACCAGTGGGTCGCGGTGCTGAGCGACTACCTGCACGTTCCCGTGCCATCGAGCGGTGACGGACACGGGTAGGGCCTCGGACGCCCTTCGACAAGCTCAGGGCGAACGGACGGGGGAGCTCAATTCACTCGAGAAACAAATCCGTTGCGCTCACCCACTGGGAGACGTGCATGGTGTCGCTCACGAAACAGATCCGTTCGTGCTGAGCTTGTCGAAGCACGGGTACGAGGTCTCTGGCTGTGCACCAGTTCTCTTCCGAGAGGCTCAGGCTGAGGCTCGGGCTAGGTGAAGTCGCTCAGTGCACGCCGGGGCCGAGCGCGAGCGTGTGCGGCTCGATGCCGAGGCGCCGGATTGCGACCTCCCACATGTCGTCGCTGGGGATGTCGAACAGCAGGTCCTTGTCGACCGGCACGGTCAGCCATGCCGAGGCCGCGAGCTCCGAATCGAGCTGCCGCGGACCCCAGCCGGCGTAGCCGACGAGGAATCGGCAGCGATCCGCAAGCTGGCGGGTTTCCATGACCCGACGCAGCAGGTTGGGCGACGCCGACAGATAGAGCCCGGGGCTCACCTCGATCCCGTCGCCGAGGTTCTCGGCGAGGAGCAGCCAGCCCCGGGCGGGGTCGACGGGTCCGCCGACCCACACGGTGATGCCGCTGTCCCCCTCCGGCGGAGGGTCGAGCTGCACGATCGTCGACGCGCGCGTATCGGTGCTGCGGTTGATCACCAGGCCCATCGCGCCTTCCTCGCGGTGCTCGCACAGGAGGACGACCGCTTTGGAGAAGTTGGGGTCCTGCAACTGGGGCATTGCCACCAGGAGCGATGGCGCCAACGAACTGGCCTGATCCCACATGCCGGTGCCTCCCATGCGAGTGCCCGTACCGCGATGTTTGCGACGCATGCACTGTAAGTCAATGGGTTGACTGTCGCAGGCCGAGCAGGAACTGTCGGCCCCCACATGCCGACGCGGCGCAAGCTCGCCTGGATCGCGCTCCTCTACTTCGCCGAAGGCTTGCCGTTCGGTGTCGTGAAGGAAGTCGTGCCGGTCTATTTCAAGGTCAGCGGCGTCTCGCTGACCGAGATCGGGCTCGCCTCGCTGCTCGGGCTGCCGTGGACCTTGAAGGTCGTGTGGTCACCGCTGGTCGACCGCTACGGCGAGCGGCGCCAATGGATCACCGCGTGCCTCCTCGCGCTGGCGCTGTTCACCAGCCTCGTCCCGCTGTTCGACGCGTCGGCCCCGCCGCTGGGGCTGTGGGCGGTGTTGCTGGCGGTCACCCTGGCCTCGGCGACGCAAGACGTCGCCATCGACGCCTACACCATCGGCCTGGTCGAGCGCGGCGAGGAAGGCGAGGCGAACGGCGTGCGAGTTTCGGCCTACCGCGTCGCGCTGATCGCCAGCGGCGGCGGCCTGGTCTTTCTGGCGCCGCTCATCGGGTGGCCCGCGGCGTTCACTCTGGCGGCGGTGCTGTTCGCCGCGCTGGCGGTGGGCACGTGGGCGGCCCCGCGGATCGTGGTTCCGATCGAGCAGCGTCGCGAATGGCTCGCGCCGATGCGCCGCTGGCTGCTGCAGCCCGGATCGTGGGCCGTGTTTCTCTTCGTCCTCGGCTACAAGCTCGGCGATGCCGCGCTCGGCCCGATGGTGAAGCCGTTCTGGATCGACCGCGGCCTCGGCATCGCCGAGATCGGACTGGTCTCGACCTCGTTCGGCGTGCTGGCGACCATTGCCGGCGCCCTGATCGGCGGCTGGCTGACGACCCGCTGGGGCATCCTGCGCGCGCTGCTCGTGCTCGGCCTGGTGCAGGCGCTGTCCAACCTCGGCTACGCCAGCGTGGCGTGGCTGAACCCGCCACCCCCGCAGGTCGCCGTCGCGTCGCTCGCCGATCTCGTCCGGGCGCTCGGCGAACCGGCGCGGCTACTCGTCTACGCCGCATCGATGGTCGAGTCGTTCACCAGCGGTCTCGGTTCGGCCGCGTTCCTCGCCTTCCTCATGCACGTCTGCGAGAAGGAGCACGCGGCGGTGCAGTACGCGGCCCTGTCGGCGGTGTTCGCGCTGTCGCGCGACGTCGCCGGCGCCATCAGCGGCTGGGCAACGACCCGGCTCGGCTACGGCCCGTACTTCGTGCTGACGTTCTTCCTCGCATTCCCCGCCCTGGCTCTGCTGCCCATCGTGCGCACCTGGATCCACGACCGCGAACGGTCGTAGGGGCGCGCCTTGGCGAGCCCGCGTCGACGGGCGGCTCAAGGGCCGCCCCTACGGGTTGAGCTGGGCGACGAAGCGGCGGTCGATGCGGCGTTTGAGCCGCAACGCCCAACCACTGCGCCACGCCAACGACCCGTAGCTCAGGATCGCGCGGCCGTCGCCGGTGTTGAGGAGGGCGAGGAAGCGCGCCTGTGGGCGGAAGGCGCGCCGCGGCTCACCGGACACCGCGGCGCGCAGGTTGGCGGCGAGCACCGGCGCCTGGCGAACCGCGTAGACGCCCGCCTTGGGAAGGTCGGGCCAGGCGGTCAGCGTCGCACAGTCGCCCGCCGCGAAAATCTCCGGATGGGTCTGGCAGCACAGGTCGGTGCCGACCAGCAGACAGCCGTTGCGGTCGACCGGCAAACCGGAATCCCTGAACAGCGTCGCTCCGCCGGCGCCCGTGGCCCAGACGATCAGGTCGGCGGGGATCTCGTCCGCGTTCGCGAGCTCGACGCCGGCGCGCGTGACGCGCTCGACCGCGGCGCCGCCGGCGAAGCGGATGCCCAGCTCGGCGAAGGCGCGCTCGACCTGTGCCTGGGTGCGCTGGCCGCGCTCGGCGAGCGGCCGGCCTGCGGCGTCGCAGACGACAATCGAGGCCAGCGGCTCGTGGCGCAGGCGCACCGCGAGCGCGCAGGCGATCTCCGTTCCGGCGGCGCCGGCGCCGACCACGACGATGCGCCGGCCACTTTGCGGGGGCGGCGTGCCGAGCGCCGCCTCGAGCCGCGCCACCGCCGACGCGATCGGGCGCACGGCGATCAGCGGCGCACCGGCGTCAACCGGAGTCGTTCGTGCCGGTTCCGCGCCGACGTCGCAGGACAGCAGGTCGTACGCCAGATGCGAGCCGTCGTTCAGCTCGAGCGCGCGGCGCGCCAGGTCGATGTGCCGCACGCGCGCGGCGACGAACGCCGCGGCGCTGCGCCGTGCGAGCGCCGGGAGGTCGATCTGCGCGGCGCGCAGCGCCTGGGCGCCGGCGACCACGTCGGGCACCATGCCCGAGTACGTGGCGTACGGCTCCGGCGAGACGAGGCTGATGCGCAGACGCGGCTCCGGATGTGCCGCGAACGACGCGAGGACGAGTGCATGCGCGTGCCCGCCCCCGACCAGAACGAGATGCGCCGGCTTGCTCATGGGTGCCGGCGGCCACGTACAGCAGCGCCGCGGTTGCCGGCGCCGCGCCCGCGCTGGCCCGCGCTCAGCTCGGCGTCGGGAACGGCACGCCCGCTTCCTGCAGCTTGCTGAAGAAGCTCATCAGGGCCGGGGGCACCGCGGTGTCCTCTTCCTGGGTCGAGTCGGGCATCGACTCGTACTGTAGGATGTCGAGCTCGGCGAATTTCGCCCGCACCCGCGGGGTCAGCAGTCCGAGCCGCTTCAGGTTCGGGACGATCTTCGAGAACAGGATCTGCCGAAAGCCGACCATGAACGGCGTGCGCAGCGACCACGGCATCCAGACCTTCGAGTCGAGGCCGATGCGCGGCCACACCTCTTCCATCAGCAGCCGATCGCGCATGAGCACGGTGGCTTCGATGACGAACTCCTCGCGCTCCTTGAGCTCCGCCGACGACAGCTCCTTGGTGTAGAGATCCTGCAGCGACAGCACGCCGAAGGCCACGTGCCGGGCCTCGTCGCGCATCACCGCGGCGGTGATCTGCTGGATGAGCGGCTCATCGGCCTTGGTGAACTTCATCAGGCCGAAGGCGGCGAGGGCGAGGCCCTCGACCATGATCTGCATGCCGAGATAGATCATGTCCCAGCGCGACTCCGAGATGATCTGGTTGAGCAGCGTGCGCAGGTGGGGGTTGACCGGGTAGCTCAGCCCCCACTTCTCGGTCAGGTAGCGACGGTACACCTCGACGTGCCGGGCCTCGTCGGCCACCTGGTTGGCGGCGTAGAACTTCGCCTCGGTCCAGGGCACCGTGTTGACGATCTGCGCCGTCGCCAGCAGCGCCCCCTGCTCGCCGTGCATGAACTGCGAGAGCATCCACGCGTCCATGTGGCGGTTCATGCGCTTGCGCATCGTCGTGTCGAGCCGCTCGGGCGGCTGCAGGAGGGCGTAGAGCGCCTCGTCGTCCTCGACGCCGAGGCGCTCGGGATCGACGTCGATCGACCAGTCGATGTCGGTGGCGGCGTTCCACTGCAGCCGCTTCCCCTTCTCGTACAGCCGCGCCAGCTCCTCGTGGCGGAACTGGTACTCCCAGTTGAAGACGGTGGGGAAGGCCGACGCAACGATCTCGGCCGGGCCGCTCGGTGGTAGCTCGATATCGGCGTGGGTCTGCATGTGCGCTCCTCCTCGCCCGGCGGCTGGCCGGGAGTCCTGACGCTTGCGTTCCTGACGTATATGAGTAAAAGCTCACATCCGCAACTCGCATTTCGAGATCGACGATGGCGGGACGCGCAGCAGCGCAACGGACTTCGCGCACACCGCGCCAGCAGCGCAGCCGGCACACCGTGGAGTGCGTGCTGGCCGCGGCCGCTCACGTTTTCAGCGAGCACGGCTACGCCAACACCACCACCAACCGGATCGCCGCGCGGGCCGGCGTGTCGATCGGCTCGCTGTACCAGTACTTCCCATCCAAGGACGCCGTGCTCATGGCGCTCGCCGAGCGGCACGTCGAACGCGCCTTTGCCACGGTCATGGAGGAGGTGCGGGCCCAGCGCGCGGCGCCGGTGCTCGACTTCCTGCGCGCGCTGGTCGACGCGCTGGTCGAGGCGCACCAGATCGAGCCGCGGCTGCACCGCGTCATCTTCGAGGAGGCGCGCCTGGACGAATCCTTTCGGCGCCGCCTCGACGAGCTCGACGCGCGCGCCGTGGCGGTGGCGCGCGAGCTGATCGATCAGCGCATCGCCGAGCTCTCGGTCCGCAACCCGGAGCTCGCCAGCTTCATCGTTGTCCAGGTCCTCGAGGGCCTCACCCACGCGATGGTGATCCGCCACCCCAAGATGCTGCGCACGCCCGAGTTTCGCGACGAGTTCGTCCGCCTGCTGGCCGGCTACCTGGTGGCCGGCAAACCCCAGCCCTCCGCGGCACGGCGCCGCGTGCGTCCGTAGCGGGGCCGTCTCGCCATGGGGGCCGTGCCAACGGCCTTCTCAACGCAGAGGGCGCGGAGGTCACAGAGGTATCGCAGCGGAGGCGTGGGAGCGGCCGTTACCACGGCGCTCGTAGCGAAACCGCCGCGATGTGATTGCGTTCTCGGCCGCTGGCGCTTAACCCTGGACGCTCGACGGAAGGGGTCAGGCATGCGCGCCATCGTGTTCGATCAGCCCGGCGACGAGAGCGTCCTCCACATCGGCACGGCGCCGCGGCCCGAGCTCGGCGCCGACGACCTGCGGATTCGCGTCCGCGCCACGGCGGTGAACCGCGCCGACCTGTTGCAGCGACAGGGGTTCTATCCGCCGCCGCCGGGTGTCTCGCCGATTCTCGGCCTCGAGTGCGCCGGCGAGGTGAGCGAGGTCGGTGCGGCGGTCCACGGTTGGCGGCGCGGCGACCGCGCCATGGCGCTGCTGGCGGGGGGCGGGTACGCGGAGGAGGCGGTCGTCCACGCCGGCTCGGCGATGCACGTGCCGGCGAGCTGGTCGGACGAGGAGGCGGCCGCACTGCCCGAGGTATTCCTGACCGCCTTCCTCAACGTCTTTCTGCTCGGCGAGCCGCCGGACGGCGGCAGCGTGCTGGTGCACGGCGGCGGCAGCGGGGTAGGGACCGCGGCGATCAGCCTGTGCCGCGAGGCGGGCTTGCGCGTGCTGGTCACGGCCGGCAGCGCGGAGAAGTGTCAGCGCTGTCTCGACCACGGGGCCCACGTCGCGATCAATTACCGCGACGGCGACTTCACCCCGGCGGTGCGCGACGCCACGAGCGGGAAGGGCGTGAACGTGGTGCTCGACAGCATCGGCGGCCGCTACCTCGAGAGCAATCTGGCGGCGCTGGCGCTGGACGGACGCCTGGTCATCATCGGGCTGATGGGCGGCGGGCGCGCGGAGATCGACCTGGCGTCGATGTTGGTGCGTCGGCTGCGCGTCATCGGATCCACGCTGCGCGCGCGCACGGCGGCGGACAAGGCGTCGATCGTCGCCACCTTCCTGGCGCGCTTCGGACCCGCGCTGGTGGCCGGCCGGGTGCGCCCACAAGTCGATTGCGCCCTGCCGCTCGAGCAGGCCGCCGACGCGCACCGGCGCATGCAGGCCAGCGAGCACTTCGGCAAGATCGTGCTGCGCGTGACCGAGTAACCGCGCTCTGCCTCACGCCGCCCTGCAGGTGCCGCGGCCGAGGTTGTTAGTTGTTGGTTGCTAGGTTGTTAGTGACTCTGCCTCTGATCGTCAGGACCTACAACCTAGCAACCTAACAACATAACAACCAGCCGGCGCAGCTGGACGTCCGCATGCTTTAGGCAAAGCCCGGTCACGTCCCTGCCCGGGCGTCGTAATTTGGGCTTTCCTAACCTGAGCCCGGCGCGTAGTAGTGATGAGAGGACGATTCTGGTGTCCCTCGACTGGCTCAGCCGCCGATCGCGCCTCGCGGCCGGCGGATCGGCGCTCTTCGTGCTCGCTCTGGAGATCTTGGGCGCGGCGCCTGCGCCGGCGCCCGCGCTTCCGTACGTGTACGTGAGCGAGAAGCACTCGAACGACGCGGTGGTGATCGACGCCGCGACCAACACTGTTGTAACGCACGTCCCCGTGGGCGCGAGTCCATCGGGGGTGGCGGCGACGGCCAACGGCCGGGTGGTCTACGTCGTCGACGCGGGCGACACCTCGAACGACGTGTCGGTGATCGACGTCGCCAGCCAGCAGTCGACGCGCACCATTCCGGTCGGCAAGCAGCCGCAGGGGATAGTCGTGCACCCGACGGCGGGGTTCGCGTACGTCACCAGCACCGGCGCCAGCGCCGTGGGGATCATCGACACCAGCCGCGGCTTACTGATTGGGTCCATCGACGTCGGCTTGATGCCCGCCGGGCTCGCGCTGACGCCGGACGGGCACTTCCTGTACGTCGCCAACGCGCAGGACCTCAGCCACCCGACCGACGGCACGGTGTCGGTCATCGACACCACCACCAAGCTGGTGGTGGACGACATCGCGGTCGGCAAGAACCCGTTCTCGATCGCCATGGCGCCGGACGGGCTGACCGCCTACGTGGTGAACAGCAACTCGCTGTATACCGAGGGACTCGGCAGCGTGTCGGTGATCGACACCGCCACGAACACCGTCACCGGGACGATTCCGGTTGGCAACAATCCGCTCGACATCGCCATCGCGCCCGACGGCAGCGCGGCGTACGTCTCGAACTTCAGCGACAACACCGTGCAAGTGATCGATCTCGCGACCCAGACGGTGACCGCGACGATCCAGGTCGGTCTCGGGCCGCTCGGGATCGCGATCACGCCCGACGGGAGCACCGTCTACGTCGCCAACCGGCAGCCGTTCGGCTTTGCGCGCAACGGGGACGTGTCGGTGATCGACACCACGCAGGGGAAGGTGATCGCGACGATTCCCGTCGGCGACAACCCCACCGAGATCGCGATCGCCGCGCCGGCCAGCGGCGGCTGCCCCGGCGACTGCGACGGCAACGGCTCGGTGAGCATCGCGGAGCTGCTGCTGGCGGTGAACATCGCGCTCGGCAGCGCCAGCATCGACCAGTGCGTGGCGGCGGATCCGTCCGGCAACGGCACGGTCGAGGTCAACGAGCTGCTCGCGGCGGTGGCCTCGTCGCTGAACGGCTGTCCGGCCGATTGAGGGCGCGGCGAGCGGGGCGCGCCGGTTGGAGGCCGCGAGCGCGTCGACTATCGTGCGCCGCATGCCCACGCCGCGCCGCGCCGTCCTGCTCTGCGGTTCGGCGCGCGCACTGCTCGCGGCAGTGGCGCGCGAGCTGGCGCCGCTCGCGGTGCCGCTGCTCATCCAGGCGGGGGCGGCGGATCGCGCGGCGGCCGAGCGGCTCTGCCGCGCCCTGACGCACCGCGGCGCGCGCGCCACGGTGATCGGCTGCGAGCTCGGTGGCGAGCGCGAGAGCGGGCGGCTGGTGAGCGCGGCGTGGGCCGCTGGCGGCGGGGTCGCCGCCGTCGTCATCTGCCCGGCCGCGCCGGAGGCGCGCGGCGCGAGCGGGCCCGGTCTGGAGCGCTGGCGCGGCGGCCTGGCGGCGGGATTGCGCGCGCCGTTCTTCCTCGCCAAGCACGTCGGCCTGCGGCTGCGCCGCGCCGGCGGGGGACGCGTGATCCTGGCCGTCGGCGGCACGCCGCGCCAGGCGGCGGCGATGGCAAACGTCATCCGCCCCGGCCTGCGCATCATGGTCGACGGGTTGGCCAAAGCATTGCCCGCCGATGTCGCGGTCATGGCAGCGTTCGGCCGCCCGCACGTGGCGGGCCGCAGCGCGGTGACCGAGCTGGCGCGCGCCGTCCGCATCCTCGTCACCGACGCGCCGCCCGTCAGCGGCACGGTCGTCGAGCTCGGCGAGGGGGTCCATCAGGGTTGACTTCGAGAGGCCCCTTGGTACCTTGGCACCGTTCGAAGTGGTGAGGAGTCGGCTAATTGGTAAGCCACCTGACTCTGGATCAGGCGATTGTAGGTTCGAGTCCTACCTCCTCAGCTCAGTAGCAGTCGTCGCAGCGGGTTCTCCGCGCCAGCGGCGCGACAATGAGCCGGGCCAAGGCACCCGGCTCATTGCGCGTTTGGCACACGGCGCGCGTCACAACACGTACGGTCCCATCGTCTAGCGGCCTAGGACACCGGCCTCTCACGTCGGTAACACGGGTTCGATTCCCGTTGGGACCACCTTATTTCGTAAGGGTTTTTTCGACGAAACTGCAAACCTGGCTGTCCGGGTTTGCACTCGCCCACCAGGAACTTGCCGTCGTGGCGCTCAATCGTCCCGACGGAGTTGCCGCACTGCTCGGCCAGCCACTTCATGTTCACGCCCTTGGTCAACGCGATCGAGATGAACGTGTGTCGCGTGGCGTAGAACTTCCGCGGCCGGATGCTCAAAGCACGCAGCGGCCGGTGCCAGAACTCGCGCGCCCACTCGCCTTGGTTGATCGGCCCGCCGGTCACCTCGTTGGTGAGCACGTAGCCGTCCGCCGCGGCGGCTCGTGGGAGCGCCCGCCGTAGGGCGGTTCGGACGATGGGGAGTAGGTAGACGGTGCGCTCGCTGCCGCGCGTCTTCGGGGCGCTCTCGGCGCCGTGGTACCGCGAGCGGCGGACCCGGATCGTGCCTCGTGCGAGGTCGACCGCGTCCCTATCAGAGCGGGTCCACGCACGCGCTCGATGACGATCAGGTCCGTCGCCTGCTCGCGGTCGTCAGCACCAAAGCCGACACCGGAAGCATCACCGCGAAGCGCGACTACGCGCTCCTCCTGCTGTTCTTTCTCACCGGGCTGCGCCGGAATGAGGTCATGCGGCTGAAGTGGCGCGACGTCGAGATCAACGGCTCGGTGGTGCTGCTGCGCACCCTGAAGCTCAAGGGCGGGGACTATCGCTCGCGCGAGGTGCGCCACCGCGCCGTGCGCGACGCGCTCATCGAGTACCTGACCGCGAGCGGGCGCCTCGACGGCATGACGCCCGAGGCACCGCTCTGGACCCGTCACGACCGCGCTGGGGCCCCAGGCGGGCCGATGACCTCACACGCCTTCGCGCTGAACCTCAAGCGCTACGCGGCCGAGGCGGGCATCGCGCGGATCCATCTCCACCAGACGCGGCACACGTTCGCGCGCATGGTGAGCGAGGACATGGGGAGCCTGCTGGAGGTTCAGGACGCGCTCGGGCATCGGAGTGCGTCGACGACGCGGGTATACGTGCAGCGCGTGGCGGTGAAGCGCGACCGCCATAGTGAAGGGATCGGCAAGCGGTTGGGGGTCTGAGGGGCGGCACTATCTCATGCCCCGTTCGCTTGGATCCTGACACCGTCGCTCGGACCCGCTGAGGATTGCACCCACCCCGACAGCCGCAGCGCCGGTTCGACCAGCCGGCGCCGCGCGTCGTCATCTCCGCGCTCGACCAGCACACGATCGAGCGCGAACGCCGCGGCCAGCAAGCGCCGAATGCCACTGCGCACCGCGCTTGTCGGCAGCTTGAACGGGGCGGTCGTCTCCGGACGCGAGCGCGTCGAGGACCACCCAGGCGCGCATTCGTGTTGCCGCGCGGGGCCCCCTGTGCCAGGCGCGCCGCCTTGAAGACGACATCGGCGTCGACCAGCTTCGGGGCTGAAATCGCGCTTGGAAGTCCTGTCCTGCACCTTAAAATCCGCAGGTAGGTAGGGCTGCGTCATACGGCGGACCGTGTTGTAGCACGGTTGCGCAAGCTGAGAACAAGGAACGGCGACCGTCCTGGGCATGACCCGCGCCTCAGTTCCACCTGCATCGCGCCGACTCGGGGGTGACCGGTGCCGCAGCGTCTGTAATATGAATGAAGTTTGGGCGGCCGAAAGAGCCTCGTAGGGACGACTCGCTCCTAGTTCCTAGTTGCGGCGATGTAGTAAGAGACTTGGTCGAAGGGGGCATCCAACATGCCGGACGATGATATTGGCAGCAGAATCGATCGAATCCTCGGCGCCCATGACGCGGGAAGTGAGGCGGCGGTCCACGCCTCCCAGGAGGCAAACCGGCGACACGCGGCGGCGATCCGTGAATTCGAGCGCGTCTGCAACGAGGTCTACGAACCGGTGATGCATGAGGCCAGGGCGCGATTGATCGCGCACGGGCACCTGGCGGAGGTGGAGCGAGACCGGACCGGCACAGAGGGGCGCGGAACGCCCTCGATCGTCCTGACGATCGACGATGCCTACCGGATCCAATACTTTTTTCCTGCGTCACACGAGATCAGGGGTCGAAACGGAATGCACCACGGAAGTGTTCACCTACCGTCGACGCGAAAGGAATTTGAGGAACTGTTGGCAACCGATCTCCTGGAAGTTTTTCCGGCCAAGAGCAGCTAACCATCCGCTTACCAACGCTGCCGTAGCCTCCCCTCTCCAACCGTGGCCGACGCCGCCGGGATGCCGATCCACCGCTCCAGCGGGTGGCGCCTTGGGGTTTGCGGTTCTTCGGTCTCGCCACGCTTCAGCGTGTTGAGTATGTAGCTACCTGGCGCCGGTCCGACTTGAAGGCGCACGAGATCGGTCACGCCGAGACCGTCGTCCGCCGCACGATCCGCCACACCGGGGCGGTGAGGGCCTATCGCCCGGCAGACACCGCCGCCACCGGTCGGCGCGGCAGCCGGGCGAGGAGAAAGGCGAGCGTGAGCGCCGCGGCGATCAGCCCGACGCCGACCAGCGGGCGATGGACGATCCACGCCAGCGCAATCACCAGCAGGGTCAGCGGGACCGCAATGGCGAGCCCCAGCAGAAGGGCGCCGACGCCGACCAGATCCCCAAGGAGCGGGACGACGCTGGCGGCCACCGACAGCGGGCTCGCCATCAGGATGAAGCCGATCAGCATCAGGACGAAGCCGATCGCGCGCAGAATCCACGTCCACAGGCTCTCGGCCTCTTTCTTCTCGCGGAACATCTCGGCGGCGGGTACGACGCCGGCATCGGCCAGCGCGATCTGATAGCCGTGTGCCGCCTGGTACGGGGCGAGGACGCCGGACGCCTGCACGGCGACGACACTCATCATCGCCGACGACACGGCGGCGTAACGGACGCGGGTATCGCCGACCGCCGGATTGCCGCTGTCACGGCCGCGATAGAGCACGTCGCCCTCCGCATGGTAGCCGGCGGGCAACCCCAGGCCTTCCGGCGGGGCGAACGGCGCGAACGCTGACACCTTGTCCAACAGCGCGCGATCGACACGATAGGCGCCAAGCCGCACGTCGGTGCTGTCGATCGTCGTCGAGGTCACCGGCATCGGGGGATTTTCATGCCCGTTCGGTTCGTGGAAGTGGTCCGAAGCCGTAGGTTTGTCCGCCCATTCCTTCTTGTAAGTATAGGTCGTTTCGGTGGTCTTCGCGCCACCGAGATTGGTCTGCGAGTGGGTCGTCTTGTCCTCGGTCCATTGATACATCTCGACCGTCCGCTTCAGACGCAGCAGCCCGTCGCCGCTGATGCCGAACGCGGTGTCTTTCGCCGGCGCGCTCGTCGTCATCACCCCCGAGAGGTGGACGAGCTTCCCTTCGGTCCCGGCATCGACGGACGCCGC
>Ga0335069_10006293_pt1 | contig 17275 bp, 17 predicted proteins | sample Lox_Sample_11_FD_206714 | JGI IMG/M metagenome (GOLD analysis project Ga0335069, IMG submission 206714) | Soil microbial communities from Loxahatchee National Wildlife Refuge, Florida, United States - Lox_Sample_1.1 | ecosystem: Environmental > Terrestrial > Soil > Wetlands | place: USA... | reverse complement strand
GCCTGGGCTAGGAGATCTTTCCACCTCAGCAAGACGCGCCTGAACATCGTTTCGGAGCGCCATGAGCTGTGCGAGGCGCCGAGAGGAGAACTGCACGAGTTCACGGTCGAAGATCAGGCTGCCGGTCGATTCTGGCGCGTAAATTCCTTCGAGCGTGTCGCGTTGGATCAACCGGGTAAGGTCTTTGTTCTCCATCTTCTCTAGTTCGCCAACGGGAACGGGGCCTGCGCCCTCGCCCTCGAAGTCGTCCCGCCGGTTGAACTCCTCGTCGACTAGCTTCGCAAAGACGCCGCCGGACGAATGACTCGCAAACCGGGGAAGTTGCTCGGGATGCGCTTGGGCGAGGCTCCGAAGAACGGTCCGAGCCTTCGTCCGTTCAACCGAGTTCCAGTCCGCTTCAAGTGGTGGGAATCCGAGTCGCTCGTACTCGTGCGGCGTCAGCGATTCATCGGGCGGTACTCGCGGCTCGCCCGAGCTTGCTCCGCACTAGAGAGTGAGTGCGAGCGCTAGGAACGCGGCGGGGCCAGTCCTCGTTCTCACTCGGTTCATGCCGCCCGACTAGTATTCGACAGCGTCTCGCGTCGGAGCCCGGAACGCAACCGAGTGGCATTCCGAACGGGCTACCTCGGCGGATCGTTCGCGAGAATGGCCTGGAGCGCGCGGCCGTAGCGGCCGGCGCCGTCGCAGCTGACGACCTCCGCGACGCCGACGCCGCGGTCGTCCGCGACGCGTGTCGGACGCATCGCGAACCAGTCGCCCTGCGGCTCGCGCTCGAAGTAGAGCGTGGTGTCGACGTTGATGAAGCGCGTGCGCACGAGGTCGGGCTGCTGCCAGCCGCGGCGCAGCAGAATGCGACCGCCGAGGCCGAAGCAGAGGTCGGAGAGCGCGGTCGCGCGCTCGAAGGCGCTCGTCGGCTCGCCCTCCACCACCGCGAGCGGCGTGTGGATCCAGGCCAGCGGACCCTCCGTCGCGCGCGCCATGCGGACGTCGATGGACCAGTGGAAGCCGGGTGGAATGTGCGCGCGGTAGGCGTGCGGCATGAACTCGATCGGCTCGCAGCTCTCGCGCGGCGGCGGCACGGGCTCGGCTCCTTCGCTCCACGAGGGCGCGAGGTCACTTCGCTCGCGCAGCAGCAGCGAGCTGGCGCGCGTCACCTCGCGATCCCCGTGCACGAGCGCGAGCTCGGCGAGCGCGATGCGCCGGCCGCGGCGCGCGAAGCGGCGCACGAGGCGGAGCGGCTGCATCGGCACGGGGCGGAAGAGATCGATCGTGAGCCGCGCGACACGCAATCCGGTTTCGCGCGACGCCTCCTGCGCGCCACGCGCGAGTAGCGCGGCCGCCGCGCCGCCGTGCTGGTGCAGCGGCGACCACGGCCCGCCGGCCCACTCGGTCGGGGTGTAGAGCTCGCCGTCGCGGCGATAGATCGCGGCGTCCGGACCCGGCTCCATCACGTCGCGATCGGCACCACCTTGAAACCGCGGACGTGCGCCTGGTACGTGCGCGTGAGACCCGACTCGTCCACCTCGTAGTCGGGGAAGCGCTCGCGGATCTCCTCCAGCACGACGCGCGCCTCGAGCCGCGCGAGCGACTTCCCGATGCAGACGTGGTTGCCGTAGCCGAAGTAGATCTGGCGCGGCGGGCGGCGCGAGATGTCGAAGCGCTCCGGGTCGGGGAACTCGCGCTCGTCGCGGCAGGCCGCGCCTGAGACGAGCGCGACGCGCGCGCCCTTCGGGATCCTGACACCGTGGACGGTCGCTTCGCGCAGGGCGACGCGGCCCTGGAACTGCGAGGGCGCGTCGTAGCGGAGCACCTCCTCGATCGCCTGCGGCATCAGCGACGGATCGTCCCACAGGCGCCGGCGCTGGTCCGGATGGCGTGCGATATACACCACACAGTTTCCGAGGAGCTTCGTCGTCGTCTCGGCGCCGGCCGCCGCGAGCAGGCCCATGAACGCGACCGCCTCATCGTCGGTCAGCGCCTTCGTGCGCCCGTCCACGTCCTCGTAGCTCGACTCCGCGAGCAGCGACATGAGGTCGTTCTCGGGGCGCTTGCGCCGCGCGGCGAGCAGCTCGCGCATCAGCGCGCCGCCCTTCCGCATCCCTTCGATGCCTTCGGCGGGCGGAAGCCCGGTCTCGGGATCGCGCTCGAGCCCGCGCTCGACCCATCCGCGGTAGCGATCGCGGTCCTCCTCCGGGATGCCGAGCAGCGCGCTGATCACGTCCATCGGCAGCTTGTTCGAGAGCGCGGCCTGGAAGTCGAAGCGCCGGCCGCGGCCGCCGACCGGATCGAGGTAGCGCTTCGCGATGCGGCGGATCTCCGGCTCGAGCGCGGCGATCCGGCGCGGCGTGAAGCCCTTCGACAAGAGGTTCCGCACGCGCACGTGACGCGGCGGATCCATGCCGATGATGGAGAACATGTCACCGGGCAAGGTGCGGTTCTCGAGGGAAGGGCCGAGCGAGGAGCTGTAGGTCTCCCAGTCGAGCGTCGCCTGCCACACGTCCTCGAAGCGGAAGAGCGCGTAGAAATCCATCTTCGCGTTGTAGGCGCAGGGCTCCTCGTCGCGGAAGTGGCGATAGAGCGGGTACGGATCTTCCTGGAAGGGGCGCGAGTAGGGGTCGTAGATCACGGCTCGAACCTGTGTGGGCGGCCATTCTATAAGATGGGCGCCGTGCGAGACGACCGACTGCCGCCGCCGCTCGAAGGCATCCGCGTGCTCGCGCTGGAGCAGCTCCAGGCGGTGCCCTTCGCGACGCAGCTGCTCGCGCACCTCGGCGCCGAGGTCGTGAAGGTCGAGCCGCCGACGCAGGGCGAGTCGGGGCGCGCCGCCGCGCCCGCCATCCGCGACAGCGACGGCCGCGAGGTCGGCGCGACCTTCCTGCGGAACAACCTGTCGAAGAAGAGCGTCGCCCTCGACGTCCGACACCCGGAAGGCGCGGCGCTGCTGCGGCGTCTCGTGCCGCGCTTCGACGTGCTCGCGGAGAACTTCAAACCCGGAACCTTGGAGCGATGGGGGCTCGGCTACGAGGATCTGGCCGCGCTGCACCCGAGCCTCGTGTACGTCTCGGTGTCGGGCTTCGGCGGCCTCGCGCCCTCGCCCTACGCCGACTGGCCCGCGTACGCGGTCGTCGCGGAGGCGATGGGCGGCTTCTACACGTTCCGCCCCGAGCCCGGACGCCTGCCCAACATCGGGGTGGCAGGGGCGCTCGGCGACATCGGCTCGGCGCTCTTCGCGGCGATCGGCACCCTGGCCGCGCTGCAGGGGCGCCAGCGCACGGGGCGCGGACAGCGCGTCGACGTCGCGATGCTCGACGCGATCCTCTCGATCATGGACATGGTCCCCTTCAACGCGTCGCTCGGCATCGAGAACAGCCTCGGCGCGTGGCCCGGCATCTGCGCGGCGTTCCACGCGAGCGACGGCCTCTTCGTCGCGCAGATCGGCCGCGAGCACCAGTTCGAGCGGCTCGCGCGCGCGATCGGGCGACCCGAGTGGCTCACCGACGCGCGCTTCTCGAAGCGCGAGGGCTGGCGCGATCACCAGGACGACGTGATCCGGCCGGCGCTCGAGGCGTGGGCCAAGGACAAGACGCGGCTCGAGGCGTCGCGCATCCTGGCCGAGCAGGGCATCGCGGCGGGACCTTGTCATGCCGCCGACGATCTCGCGCGCGATCCGCACGTCGCCGCGCACGAGATGATGATCTCCGTGCCGCGGCCGGACGGCGAGGGCAATGTAAAGATCGCGGGCAACCCGATCAAGCTGTCTCGGAGTCGCGTGCGCGAGCCCGCGCGCTGGCCCGCGCTCGGCGCGCACACGCGCGAGATCCTGTCGGCCGACCTGGGGCTCTCGGACGCGGAGCAGGCGCGCCTGCGCGCGGAGAAGGTGATCGGCTGATGGACTACTCGCGCTACGAGCCCGGCCTCCGGGTCGCGGTCGCCGACCGCATCCTGACGCTCACCTTGAACCGGCCGGAGAAGTCGAACGCCAACACGCCGGTGATGCACGCGGACCTCGGTCGCATCTGGGACGACATCGCCGTCGATCCGGACGTCGACGTCGTGATCCTGACCGGCGCCGGCGAGAAAGCCTTCAGCGCGGGCGGCGATCCCGGGCACATGCAGGCGATGATCGATGACGAGAATCTCTGGCGGCAGACCGTCGTCGAGGCGCGCCGCATCGTCTGGCGCCTGCTCGAGTGCGACGTGCCGATCATCGCGCGCGTGAACGGCGCCGCCGTCGGCTTCGGCGCGACGCTCGCGCTCGCCTGCGACATCGTGGTGGCCGTCGAGGACGCGCGCATCGGCGATCCGCACGTTCATGCCGGGCTCGTGGCCGGCGACGGCGGCGCGCTCTTCTGGCCTCCGCTCGTGGGTCCCTCGCGAGCGCGCGAGCTGCTCTTCACGGGCGAGCTGCTGACCGCGCGACAGGCGCACGAGCTCGGGCTCGTGAACCACGTCGTGCCGCGCGCCGAGCTCGACGCGAAGGTGCAGGAGATCGCGCGCAAGATCCGCGCGGGCGCCTCGCGGGCGATCCGACTCACCAAGCATCTCCTCAACCTGCCGCTGCGCCAGCAGGCGCACGGCCTGATGGACTTCGGCCTCGCGAACGAGTCGCTCTCGCAGAAGACGCGCGACCACGCGGAGGCGGTCGCGGCGATGCGCGAGAAGCGCAAGCCGAAGTTCGAGGGGCGCTGACGTGAGGCGCATGATCGCGGCGGTGCTGCTCGCGTGTGGATGCGCGCACTCGCCCGCTCCCGCGGCGCCGGCGCCTGCGCCCGCGCCCGCGACGCCCGCGCCGGCGCCCGAGTCCGCTAAGCCTTCGCTCGCGCCCGCGGCGACCGAGCGCGAGAACCAGGCGGACTTCGCCGCGTCGCTGTTCGTGCAGTCCTGTGTCGCCTTCCTCACGAAGCCCGCCGATCTGACGAGCTGGATCCAGGAGCACGGTCTTCACAAGGTGAAGGCCGATCTCGAGGAGAGGATCCTCGACGGAGCGAAGGGCGATGTCTGGGCCGCGCCCACACCGGTCGGCGCCTTCCTGCTGATCGTCGTGCCGATCGACGAGCACGTGAACCAGTGCTCGGTCTGGGCGGAGCGCGCGGACGCGATGCGGCTCAACGAGCGGTTCACGCGGCTGCTCACCGGAAGCGCGAAGCCGGGCCTCCTGGTCGAACCCGTCTCGGACGGCCCCGTCCAGGGCCCGGGAGGCGAGTATCGCCAGCTGGTGTACTACGTGCACAAGGAGGGTGTCGACCTCGGCTTCGTCTTCGTCGCGATCACGAGCCCGTCGGAGGACGCCGAGATCCAGGCGCGCCTGATGACGTCTCCCGGCCAGGGCCGCAAGATCATCCTTCCGGGTTCATCGAAAGCCCAGCCCGAGCAGCCGCAATGAGGCGTCGCATCGAACGTCCGGGTGTCCGCGCGGGCTACAACCGCTGGTCCGCCAGCTACGACGCGACACCGAATCCGGTCGTCGCGCTCGACCGGCGCTACACGTACGCGGCGCTCGACCCGCGCCCGGGCGAGCGCGTGCTCGATGCGGGCTGTGGCACGGGCCTGCACCTCGGGCGGCTCTGCGCGCGGCGGAGCCGCGGCGTCGGGCTGGATGTCTCGCGCGGCATGCTCGGCGTGGCGCGACGCAACGCGCCGCGGGCGGCACTGGTGCAGGCCGATCTGTGCCGCGAGTTTCCGGTGCGCGACGCTCGCTTCGACGCGCTGCTGTCGTCACTCGTCTCCGAGCACCTGACCGACCTGCCCCGTTTCTTCGCCGAGTGCTTCCGCGCGCTGCGGCGCGGCGGCCGCTTCGTCTTCTCGGCCTTCCATCCGGAGCCCGCGCGCGCCGGCATCGAGGCCAACTTCGAGCAGGACGGCATCGAGTACCGGCTCGGTGCCGAGCGTTACACCGTGGAGGACTATCTGAATCGGATCTCCGAGGCCGGCTTCCGCGAGCTCTCGTGGCAAGAGTACGCCGGCGACGAGCGCCTCGAGCACGAGGTGCCGACTGCCGCGAAGTATCTCGGACGTCCGCTGCTGCTGCTGGTACGCGCCGAGCGCGCAGCCTAGCAAGGAGCCGGACGATGCGGCACGCGCGCGACGAAGACCTCGACCGGATCGAGCCGCTGCTCGGGAAGATCCGCGCGCTCGGCACCTTGATCGAACGCAAGCGCGGCACGTTCTACCTGCGCAGCCGGGCGTTCCTGCACTTCCACGAGGATCCCGCCGGCATGTTCGCCGACCTGCGCGACGGCGACGACTTCGCGCGCCACCGCGTCAGCAGCGCAGGCGAGCAGCGCGAATTCCTGCGCGCGCTGCAGGGCGCCCTCGCCGAGTGACGCTTGGCGGACGTGCTCGACGATCTGCTCGCGCCCGGGCTCGCGCTCGTCGTGTGCGGCTCCGCGGCGGGAGATCTCTCCGCCGCGCTGCGCCAGTACTACGCACATCCTGGGAACAAGTTCTGGCGCACGCTCCACGGGACCGGTCTCACGCCGCGGAGACTCGCGCCCGCCGAGTACCGGGAGCTGCTCGCGTTCGGCATCGGGCTGACCGACGTGGTAAAGGACCAGTCGGGGCCGGACGCCGAGATCGACTTCCGCCGCGCGAGCCACGAGGCCCTGCGCGCGAAGATCCTGCACTACGCACCGCGCTGGCTCTGCTTCAGCAGCAAGACCGCGGCGCAGACGTTTCTCGGCGTGCGGAAGGTCGCCTACGGACTCCAGACGGAGGTCATCGGCGAGACTCGCCTCTTCGTCGCGCCTTCGCCGAGCGGTCGAGCCAGCGGCTACTGGGACGTCTCGCTCTGGCACGCGCTCGCGCAGCACGTGAAGTCCGGCACGGGCTGATGCCGTGCGCTGCGGGTCGGGCCGGCCGCGCCAAGGCGAAGTCGGCCCGGCCTGACCCGATCACCCTCGGACTGTGCACGTCGCGGCGATTCCAGCAGAATTGACCGCGACATGACAGCGCGCCCGCCGAATCTGCCGGCCTCGCGGCTCTTCCGCCTCGTCCCGGCGCTCGACTCGTTGCGCGACTACCGCGGGCAAGACGCGCGCGCCGATCTGCTGGCCGGAATCACGGTGGCCGCGGTCGCGGTGCCGCAGGCGATGGCCTACGCGATGGTGGCCGGACTGCCTCCCGCGTACGGGCTCTACACGGCGATCGTGATGACCGCCGTCGGCGCGATCTTCACCTCGTCGCGCCAGCTCATCAACGGGCCCACCAACGCGATCTCGATCGCGCTCCTCTCGGCGCTCTCGCTCGTCGAGGGAATCGATCAGAAGGTCCAGGCGGCGGTGCTGCTCGCCTTCATGGTCGGCGCGATCCAGCTCGGCATCACCTTGCTGCGCCTCGGCGACCTCACGCGATACATCTCGCACTCGGTCATCGTCGGCTTCACGCTCGGCGCGAGCGCGCTGCTCGTGCTCGACCAGCTGAAGAACCTGCTCGGCCTGCGCGCGGCGACCGACTCGCACGCCCATTTCCTCGTGCGCTTCTGGCAGAGCCTCAGCTCGAGCGGCGGCATCCATCCGGCGACCGCAGCCATCGGGCTCGGCACGATCGCGCTCGTGCTCGCGCTCCGCTGGCTGAAGGCGCGCCTCGGCATGAGGCTGCTCCCCGATCTGCTGATCGCGGTCTGCGCGATGGCCGTGCTCGTCGCGTGGCGCGGCCTGGAGGCGAAGGGCGTCGCCGTCGTGGGTCAGATCCCCGTGCGGCTGCCGGGCTACGCCCCGCCCGTGCTCGACGTCGAGGCGGTGCGCGCGTTCTCGACCGCGGCGCTCGCGATCGCGCTGCTCGGTCTGCTCGAGGCGATCGCGATGTCGAAGGCGCTCGCCGCGCAGACGCAGGAGCGCGTCGACATGAACCAGCAGTGCCTCTCCGAGGGGCTCGCGAACGTCGCCGGCAGCTTCTTCCACTGCGTCCCCGGGTCGGGCTCGCTGACCCGCTCCGCGATCAACCACCAGGCCGGCGCGGCGACCCAGTGGGCCGGCGTCGTCTCCGCCGTCGTCGTGGCGCTGACCATGTGGGAGTTCGCGCCGTACGCGCGCTTCATCCCGCGCGCGGCGCTCGCGGGAATCCTGATGCTGACGGCCTGGCGCATGATCGACCGACACGCGCTCCTGTATCACCTGCGGGCCACGCGCTTCGACCTCGCGATCGTCGCGACGACGGCGATCGCCGCGGTCGCCATCTCGGTCGAGTTCTGCGTCCTGATCGGCGTCTTCATGTCGTTCATGCTCGCCGTGCCGCGCGCCGGCCGCATGCTGCTGACCGAGTTCGTGGTGATGCCGGACGGCGGCATCCACGAACGTCTGCCGGAGGACGAGGTCTGCTCCCGCATGCTGATCTTCGGCCTCGAGGGCGAGCTCTTCTTCGGAGCCACCGGCAACCTCGAGCAGCACTTCCAGGCGATCGAGGACCGCGTGATCGACACGACGCGCGTGCTGGTGCTGCGCATGAAGCGCGTGCGCAACCCGGACGCCGTCGGCCTCACCTTGCTCGAGGGCTTCCTGCAGCGCATGAAGGCGAAGGGCGTGAACGTGGTGCTCTGCGGCGTGCGCCCGCAGCTCTACGAGGGGATGGAGAAGACGGGTCTCGCGGCGCAGCTCGGCGAGAAGGAGGTCTTCCTCGAGCAGCCGGTGCGCATGACGAGCACGCTCCTCGCCATCCGCCACGCCTACACGCTGATCCCGGACCGCTGCCCCACCTGCCCGCGCCGCGACGTCGCGCTCGACGAGCGGAAGCTGTACTACAGCATCTGACGCGGCATCGGACGGATTCAAGCGGAGCGCCGGCCGACCGATATCTGCTGCATGGTCCGGTGCAGCGCGAGGCGAACGCGGCGACCGGTGTTCCCGATTCGGACGAGCACTTGGGTGGCCCTCGTGCCGGCGCTCTGCCTGCTGGCGGGATCTGCCGCGTGGGCGGGATCCGCCACGACGAAGGCGGCCGTGTTTCGCTGGGTGGACGAGAAGGGCGAGGTCCACTACGGGGACCATCTGCCGATGGCCGGCGTGGATGCCGAGGGCAAGGTGCGGAGCACCGGCGAGAAGACGAGTCCCACGCCGGCAGCCACTCCCGCTGCCGCGGCGAAGACCGCACCCGAGACGAAGGATCCGAAGGACGCGAAGGCCCCGGCGGATCGCGCGAAGCAGTAAGAGGCCGCAGCTGGGCGGAGCAACCCGCGCGAAGGGTCGGCATGCGGCGCCGCCAAGTCCCGCATGCAAGGTGAGCCGCGCCAGCCTGCATTCCGTCTGTGCCGCCGAACGCGCCCGACGCGCGTTATGAGCGTCAACTAACATTAACGTTGACAAGATCGACTAACATAGCCTAGAATCGATCCGCGGATGCGCGGAGCGCAGCTCACCTTCGAGGATCATCGCCGTCGCACGGGTCGCGGCGGGCCGCGCGCAGGCGCCGGGCGCCCGCGCGGGCGAAGATCGGTCGTCTACCACGTGCGGCGAGATGCGATCCCGCGCGAGTCCCCGGTGCACGTCACGCTGAGAGTTCGAACCGGCATCGGCTCACTGAGGTCACGCGCCTTCGTGCGCGTTCTGAGGAACTCGCTTCGCGAGGCGCGCGATCGCGCTCGCGTCATCCACTTCTCCGTGCAGCGTGATCACCTGATCTGATCCTCGAGGCGGAAGACAAGCGTGCTCTCGGCTCCGCGATGAAGTCGATCGCAGCGCGCGTCGCGCGCTGCGTCCATCGCGTATTCCGGTGCAGCGGCCCCGTGCTCCTCGGCCGCTACCACGTCCGCGCGCTGCGCACGCCGAGCGAGGTCAGGAACGCCTCCGGTGAAGATCGACGAGGCGTCTTCGGGTGCGTGGTTCGACGGCTGGACCCACAGGCTCCAGCCGCTCTCTTCGCGCGAGCCACCCTGCGTCGCGACCCCTCGCACCTGGCTCCTGCGCGTCGGCTGGCGGCGACATGGACTGATCGGTCCGTCGGAGGTGCCGGGACGGCGTATCGCATCCGGCGCCCGATGATGGAGCGCGTGCTGCGGCTGGGGGCGTGCCTCATGAAGTACAAGAAGCACGGCGAGAAGCCAAAGCCCTGCGATCCACTGGGCAAAGAGGGCAGTCAATTGGCAGATGAACGCCCAGGAGTCCGGCAGAAACGATTGGATGTATAGAGCGGCTTGGAAGCCGCCGGCCACCGTCGAGAGCGGGAGAGCTCGGAGGAGCGCGGCGTGTTCGCAAAGATCTTTCGGGCGATACGGAGTCCGATTCCGAGGCCGATCGTGATCGCCGACAACGCGAGAGTGAAGAGTGCGAAGTGTCGAAGCTCGGGCATCTGCAATCACTCGCCTGGCATCGACTTGCCTGATTCCATCGTAGTGCATTCATTCTGCTACACGGGCCACCTTGCGTGGCGACACGCGCGGCAGCTGAAGTGTCAGTCAGCCGGTTTCCGAACCTCGAAGAGAAGGCCCGGTCGAGGAACAGGACTCAGATTCGGACGTACGATCTCGCGTTCGAACGCGCCGCAGTTGACGAGGCCAGCCTTCTCGAGGACGCGGGCCGATGCAAGATTCTCGACGTCGCAGGTTGCCCAGACCCGTGTGACAGTCGGTCCGGCCAGCGCCCACTCCGTGACTGCCAGCACTGCCTCGCTCATCAGACCACGACCCCAATGGGACCGCGCCAGCACGAATCCCAGTTCGGCCTCCGTGCCGCGAAACCACGCGGATACGATTCCGATGGCTTCGCGGTGCGAGGCTCTCTGAACGATCCATGAGTGCTCGGTTCCATCGGAGAGGCGTTGGATCCGCTGGGCGATAGCGGCCTCTGCATCCGCGATGGAACGATGCGGCCGCCAGGTCAGGAACCGCGTGACCTCCGGGTCCGATCCGAACGCTCGAAAGATCCGCGCCGCGTCGTCTGGTTCGGGACGGCGTAGCACCAGCCGATGGGTCTCCAGCTCCCGATAGACCGGGCCCAACGAATTCCGTCCGCGCCAACCTACCGCGCCGCCCCCGGCACGCCGCCGTTGGTCCCGGACACGAGCTTCGTCGCGAGCGCGATCATGGAGCCGACGTCCGAGAGGTTGGCGGGGAGCACGAGCGTGTTGCCGGCCTTGGCGAGCTCGCCGAACTGCGCGACGTACTGCTCGGCGATGCGGAGGCGCATCGCGTCGGTGCCGCCCTCAGTGCGCAGCGCCGTCGCGACGCGCTGGAGGCCCTCGGCAGTGGCCGTTGCGACCGCGAGGATCGCGGCGGCCTGACCCTCGGCCTCGTTGATCTGCTGCTGCTTCGTCGCCTCCGACTCCTTGATCACGCGCTGCTTCTCGCCCTCGGCCGTGTTGATCTTGGCGTCGCGATCGCCTTCCGAGGTCAACACCACGGCGCGCTTCTCCCGCTCGGCACGCATCTGCTTCTCCATCGCGGCGATCACGTCGTGCGGCGGGTTGATGTTCTTGATCTCGTAGCGCAGCACCTTGACGCCCCACGGCGCAGAGGCCTTGTCGAGCTCCTCCACCACGTGCGCGTTCACCACCTGCCGCTCCTCGAAGGTGCGGTCGAGGTCGATCTTGCCCATCTCCGAGCGGAGCGTCGTCTGCGCGAGCTGCGTGATCGCGAAGATGTAGTTGGTGATGCCGTAGGAGGCCCGGTGCGCGTCGAGCACCTGCATGTAGAGGACGCCGTCCACGCCGACCTGCACGTTGTCGCGCGTGATGCAGACCTGCTCGGGGATGTCGATCGCCTGCTCCTTCAAGGTGTGGCGATAGGAGATGCGGTCGACGAAGGGGATCAGGATGTGGAAGCCGGCTTGCAAGGTGCGGCTGTACTTGCCGAGCTGCTCGACCACGTAGGCCGACTGCTGCGGCACCACGACGGCCGTCTTCGCGATCACGACGATCGCGAGCACGGCCAACGCCAGGGCAGCGATGAAGAACCAGTTCTGCATGGTCACTCCGTGCGGCGAATGTCGATCACGAGACCCGACACGCGCACCACCTCGGCGCGCGTGCCCTCGGTCAGGACGCCCGAGCCCACGTTGCGCGCCATCCAGACCGTGCCGCGGAGCTCGGCGCGGCCGAGCGTGCCCGGCCCGATGTCGGAGCGCGCGATCGCGGTCTCGCCGACGATGTCCTGGAAGCCGGGCGACGGGCCGCCCGGGCTCCGCAGCCTTCCGTAGACGCGCGCGCGGAATCCGACCAGCAGCACCAGCGCGAGCACGCCGTAGATGGCCCACTGCATCGCGATGCCGCCCGCGATCCCGGCGAGCGTCAGCAGCCCGACCCCGACGGCCGCGAGGCCGAGGAACACCAGGTAGAACTGCGCGTTGGCGACCATCTCGCCGGCGAGCAGCACGACCCCGACGACGATCCACCCCCACCAGGGCATCGGCGCCCATCATACCCGAGGTGCCCGGTGCCGGAAGCCCGCGAGCAGCAGCAGGTCGTAGGCGATCTTCAGCGCGCCACCGGCCACGAGCGGCCAGCCGAAGGAGCTCTGCTGGAGGAGCGCGCCGGCGAGCGTCGGGCTCGCGGCCGAGGCGAGGCTTCGCGGCACGTTGGTGACGCTCGCCGCAGCCGCGCGCTCCTCCGGCCGCACGACCGACATCACGTAGGCCTGGCGCGCCGGCACGTCCATCTGCGAGAGCGCGGCACGCGCCAGCAGACACATGACTGCGCCGCTCGCGCTCGAGGCGAACGCGGCGCCGATCAGGAAGGCGTTGGCCGGAAGATGGGTGAACACCATCGTGGGGATCAGCCCGATGCGGCGCGCGAGCGGCGCGGACGCGAGCTGCGAGAGGGCCGATAGGAGCGCCGCCGCGGACATCACGGCGCCCGCGCGCTCGAGCGAGAGCGCGTAGCGCTGGAGCAGCCAGAGCACGAGGATGGAGTTCAACGCGAAGCCGCCGCCGAAGGAGTCGAGGCTGAAGAGCGCGGTGAGCCGCAGCACGATGCCGCGCGATTCTCCGAGCGCGCGGCGCGGCGATGCGCTCGCGCGCTCGGCCCCCGACACGGCGTGCCGACCGATCCCGAGCCCCGCATAACAGATCGCCGTGCTGACACCGAGGAGCGCGTAGCCCGCGAAGGCGAGCCGCGCCGTCGACGTGAACCCCGTGTCCAGCCGCGCTGCGAGCCATGCCGGCGCGCCCGCCGCGAGCGCGCCGAGCGAGACGCAGAGCGCCGCGCACACGTTGTAGCGGGAGAAGAGCGCCGTGCGCTCCGCCGGATCGACCGTCTCGACCAGCAGCGCCTGCTCGGTCGGCAGGAAGAGGGAGACGTCGCCGCCGGAGGGATTCATGGTGCCAACGAAGGCCACGAAGAGCAGCCACGCATACGGCGTGGCCACGGCGAAGCCGAGCCCCGTCGCGAGCAGCAGCGCGCTCGCCGCGAGCAGCACGCCGCGCGGCGCGAGCCGGTGCGAGGCGAGGCCGACCGCGAGGGTCAGCAGGGCGGACCCCACCAGCGCGGCGGTCGAGAGGAGTCCCACCTCGAAGGCGCTGCGCCCGAGCGACAGCAGATAGGCCGGGAGCAGCACGCTCGTCAGCCCGTCGCCGAGACCTCGCAGCGCGCGCGCGGCGACCAGGCGGCGCGCGTCGCGTGTGGCCGAAGCGGGGAGGATCTGCATTTCCAGGTCGCTCCTCTGAACTTCACTCGCCTTCGGCTCGCTGCGCGCCGCGCTTTGCGGGGCTTGCACACAATAAGGGCGCGCCCTGCTGTTTTCCCGGTCAAGCAACAACGGCCGCGAGCGCGTCACCGCATGCGCGTTCGGGCGATCGGCGGCACAGAACTTGCTCATCGGCATCGGGCAATCGCCTGATCGGAGGCGGGGATGGATTGCTTCGACGAGATGCGCGAGCCGGAGGGGATCCGTCCCCCCTATCGCCTGGTGCACGACTGGCTCGCCAAGGCTCCGCAGTCGGAGCTGCTGCAGCGCCGACGCGAAGCCGAGCTGCTCTTCCGCCGCATCGGCATCACCTTCGCCGTCTACACGGAAGGCGGTGATCCGGAGCGGCTGATCCCCTTCGACATCGTGCCGCGCGTGCTCCACCGCGCCGACTGGGACCCCCTCGCGCGCGGTCTCGACCAGCGCGTGCGCGCGCTGAACGCCTTCCTCGGCGACGTCTACGGCAGCCGCGAGATCCTGCGCGCCGGCTGCATCCCCGAGGCGATCGTGCTTACCAACCCGGCGCTGCGCCCCGAGATGACGGGCTTCACGCCGCCGGGCGGCATCTACAACCACGTGTCGGGCATCGACCTCGTGCGCGTCGGCGAAGATCAGTTCTACGTGCTCGAGGACAACTGCCGCACGCCGTCGGGCGTCTCCTACATGCTCGAGAACCGCGAGGCCATGCTGCGCCTCGTGCCGGAGCTGGTGTCGAGCCACCGGATCGCGCCGATCTCGCACTACCCCGAGGAGCTCTTCGAGACCTTGCGCTCGGTCGCGCCGGCGGGCTGTCGCGGCGAGCCGTGCGTAGTGCTGCTGACACCGGGCGCCTACAACAGCGCCTACTACGAGCACTCCTTCCTCGCCGACGAGATGGGAGTCGAGCTCGTCGAGGGCGCGGACCTCTTCGTCGACGACGCGAAGGTCTACATGCGCACGACGCAGGGGCCGCAGCAGGTCGACGTCATCTACCGCCGCATCGACGACGAGTTCCTCGATCCGCTCGCCTTCCGCGAGGACTCGATGCTCGGCGTGCCGGGACTCTTCGCGGCCTATCGCGCCGGCAACGTCGCGCTCGCGAACGCGGTCGGCACGGGCATCGCCGACGACAAGGGCATCTACCCGTTCGTGCCGGAGATGATCCGCTTCTACCTCGGCGAAGAGCCGCAGCTCGCGAACGTGACCACCTACCGCTGCGCGGATCCGCACGATCTCCTCTACGTGCTGGAGCACCTGCCCGAGCTCGTGGTCAAGCAGACGCGCGGCTCGGGCGGCTACGGCATGCTGATCGGGCCCGCCGCGACGCGCGCCGAGCTGGCCGAGTTCGAGGCGAAGCTGCGCGCGTGCCCCGAGGACTACATCGGGCAGCCGACGCTCGCGCTCTCGACCTGCCCGACCCTGGTCGAGGCCGGCATCGCGCCGCGCCACGTCGATCTGCGGCCCTTCGTACTCCAGGGCCGCGACGAGGTCCGCATCGTTCCCGGCGGACTCACGCGCGTCGCGCTGCGCGAGGGCTCGCTGGTCGTGAACTCGAGCCAGGGCGGCGGCACCAAGGACACCTGGGTCCTCGAGAACTAGCGTGCTCTCGCGTACGGCCGACGGCCTCTTCTGGCTCGCCCGCTACATGGAGCGGGCCGAGAACGTCGCGCGCATCCTGACCGCGGGGCAGCGAATCGCCAGCCTGTCGCGCTCCGTCGGCAGCGAGAGCAACGAGTGGGAGTCGACCTTGGTCGCCGCGGGCTGCGGCGAGAGCTACCGCGAGAAGCGCGGCGAGGTGACGCCGGGCGGCGTCGTCGACTTCCTGGTGCGCGACCCGTCGAATCCCTCGAGCGTGCTCTCCTGCCTCGAGACCGCGCGCCGCAACGCGCGAGCGGTCCGCACGGCGCTCACCGCGGACATGTGGGAGTCGCTGAACGACACCTGGCTCGAGCTCCGCGCCTTCGAGAGCTTCGAGGGCGCCTCGGCCGAGCGCATCGCGCGCCTGCTCGAGTGGGTGAAGGGCCGCTCGCTGCTCTTCCACGGCGCCTACGCCAACACCATGCTGCGAAACGACGCCTTCTACTTCACACAGCTCGGCACATTCCTCGAGCGCGCCGACAACACCGCGCGCATCCTCGACGTGAAGTACCACGTGCTGCTGCCGCAGAGCGAGCGCGTCGGCGGTCCGCTCGACTACTGCCAGTGGGAGTCGATCCTGCGCGCGGTCTCGGCGCTGCGCGCCTATCGCTGGGTCTACCACGCGCGCCTCGCGCCGTGGATGATCGCCGATCTGCTGATCCTGCGGCCGGAGATGCCGCGCTCGCTCTGCGCCTGCTATGCGCAGATCGTGCGCCACCTCGAGCTCCTGACCGAGGCGTACGGCGGTCGGCGCGGCGAGTGCCACCGGCGAGCCGGCGAGATCCACGCGCGGCTCCGCTACGGGCGCATCGACTCGATCATGCAGTCGGGCCTCCACGAGTTCCTGACCGAGATCGTCGACGACACGATCGCGCTCGGCCGCGACGTCGGCGAGTTCTACCTGGGCGGCTACTGGATCGAGTCCACCCACGACTCGTCCTGGAACCAGTAGGTGCGCGCGCGCTGGAGCGTGCCCTGGATCTCGAGCGCGCCGATGTAGTTCGCGAGCAGATTCGTGAGCTGGTAGTCGTCGGGCGGGAGCGCGATGCCGATCGGCTCGACCGTGAAGTTCTCCGCGCGCACCGCGAGGCCGACGTCCTTGTGTTTCAGCATCGCGAAGTAGCAGATCTCCTGATCGGCCACGAACGCATCGGCCTGGTTCGAGATCACGAGCTGGATGCCCTCGTCGACCGTCTGCGTGGTGACGAGCGTCGCGCGCGGCACCGCGCGCTTCGCCCACGCCTCGCTGGTGGACGACGTCAGCGCGGCGAGTCGCACGTCGGGGCGGTTCAGATCGTCGATCGACGCGGCCAGCAGCTCGGTCGACTTCGAGAGCAGCGACTGCCCGGAGATGAAGTAGGGGCCGACGAACACGACGCGCAGGTTGCGCGCCGCGGTGATGGTCATGCCCGACATGATCAGGTCGATCTTCCCGGCCTCGAGCGCGTCGAGGAGCTTCGGGAACGGGATCTTGACGAGCTCCACCTGCACGCCGATCGCCGCCCCGAGCACGCGCGCGAGCGCGACCTCGAGCCCGACGAGCTCGCCGGTCTTCGAGGTCATGTTGAGCGGCGGCTGCTCGCCGCTCATGCCGACGCGGAGCTTCCCGGTCTCGATGATCTTCGCGAGATGGGTGGTCGTCGGAGCGGGCTTCTGGCCGTGGTCCGAGCCGCCGCCGAAGACGGCGCAGCCGCTGGCGAGGACGAGGGCGAGGCTCGCGACGAGCGCGCGCACGAGCGAAGGCATGTCGGCTCCTTTCTGGAGCCGCGTATTCTACCCCCGCTCGCGCGCGCCTCGCGAGACTACGGGCTCGGGATCAGATCCTGAACGATGTCGGTCCAGATCGGCTGCTGATTCACGAAGCCGCCGACCCAGTCCGACAGCCGCGTTCCGTTCACCACGGTGGTGTAGTAGCGCGGGTCGCCGAGCATCGTGTGCACCCCGGTCCCGCTGCGGATGTAGCGCTTCACTCTCGCCGGGAACTCCGCTTGGACCGGGTCCCACGTGTCGAGCAGCAGACTCCGATACGCGGCCTGCGTCGGGATCGACAGG
>Ga0335069_10006292_pt1 | contig 17277 bp, 14 predicted proteins | sample Lox_Sample_11_FD_206714 | JGI IMG/M metagenome (GOLD analysis project Ga0335069, IMG submission 206714) | Soil microbial communities from Loxahatchee National Wildlife Refuge, Florida, United States - Lox_Sample_1.1 | ecosystem: Environmental > Terrestrial > Soil > Wetlands | place: USA... | reverse complement strand
CGGTCGAGGACGTGACCGAACGGATCGAGGCCGAACTGGCCGCGCAGGAGGCCGAGCGCAGTTATCGCGAGCTCTTCGAGCACACCACCATCGGCATCTACCGATCGAGCCCCGAGGGCAAGCAGCTGCGCGCCAATGCCGCGCTCGTCCGGCTGAACGGCTATGACAGCGAGGCGGAGATGCTGCCCGCCGTGAACGACATCGCCAGCGAGTGGTATGTCGATCCGCAACGCCGCGACGCCTTCAAGCGCATCCTCGACGAGCACGACCACGTCGACAATTTCGTTTCCGAGATCTACCGCCATAAGACGCGCGAGCGCATCTGGATCAGCGAGAGCGCGCGGGCCGTGCGCGACGAGCACGGCCGACTGCTCTATTACGAAGGCACGGTCGCCGACATCACCGCGCAGATGCGCGCCGAGGCGGCCAACCGTGCACGCGACGCGGCAGAGGCCATCAGCCGCGCCAAATCCGAGTTCCTGGCCAACATGAGTCACGAGCTGCGCACGCCGCTGAACGCCATCCTCGGCTTCACGCAGATCATGCGGCGGGAGATGTTCGGCCCGCTCGGCGCGTCGCGCTACAAAGGCTATGCGGAAGACATCCACGACAGCGCCCTGCACCTGCTGCGCCTGATCGAAGACATCCTGGACACCGCCAAGGCAGAAGCCAGCATGCTGACGCTGGCTGAGGAGACCTTCGACATCGAGCCGGCGATCATCGGTGCCATGCGCATGCTGCAGGAAGAAGCCGCCAGGTCGCAGGTCGCGATCGAGTTGACGCCGAACAACGGCGGGCTCCGGCTGCGGGCCGACAAGCGGCGGTTTCAGCAGGTCGTGCTGAACCTCCTGTCGAATGCCGTGAAGTTCACGCCGGCCGGCGGCCGTGTCACGCTCGGCGCCACCGCCGAGGGAACCGGCGAGATCGTCGTCACCATCGCCGACACCGGCATCGGCATCGCCGCCATGGACCTGGAGCGGATCTTCGAGCCGTTCGTGCAGCTCGACCGGTCGCGTTTCCAGGAAGGCGCCGGCCTCGGCCTGCCGCTGTGCCAGCAATTGATGCAGGCACACGGTGGCGTGTTGCGCCTGACCAGCGAACCGGGCAAGGGCACGCGGGCCGAAGCGCGCTTTCCCAGGGAGCGTAACGTCTCGGCAGTCTGAATCCTACGCCCGCTTCTCCGCCGCCGCGTCGCTGAGCGGCTGCACCAGGCGCGTCAGCATCTCCTTCGGCGCGATCTGCCAGAACTTGCCACGCTCCAGCGCCCAATCGTTGAGCAGACGGACCGCGAACTTCGATTGCGTCTCGCGGGCATGCTCGGCCACGAGGGCTTGCAGTACCCCTTCCCAATGCGCCGAGGCGAGCCGCTGCCAGACAACACTGTCGGGATTGACGTAGAGCGGGAAATCGCCGGCCTCGTCATAGACGAAGGCCATGCCGCCGCTCATCCCGGCCGCAAAGTTGTCGCCGACGCGGCCGAGAATGACGACCGTGCCGCCGGTCATGTACTCGCAGCCGTTCGAGCCGCAGCCTTCGATCACCGCCGAGGCATCGGAGTTGCGCACGGCAAAGCGCTCGCCGGCCTGGCCGGCCGCGAACAACTTGCCCGCCGTAGCGCCGTAGAGCACGGTGTTGCCGATGATGACGTTGGCATTGGAGACGAGCGGGCTCGACGGCAACGGGCGGACGATGATGGTGCCGCCGGACAGGCCCTTGCCGACATAATCGTTGGCGTCGCCGAAGACCTCGAGCTTCAGCCCCTGCACGGCGAAGGCGCCGAGCGACTGGCCGGCCGAGCCGCGCAGCCGCACGGTGACGTGGCCGGGCTTCAGGCCGGCCATGCCGAATCGGCGCGTGATCTTCGACGAGAACCGTGTGCCGATGGCACGGTGCGTGTTGCGGATATTGTACTGCAGCTGCATCTTCTCGCCGTCCTCGAACAGCGAGCGCGCATCCTTGATCATCTGGGCGTCAAGCGTATCCGGCACTTCGTTGCGGCCTTCGATCGTGCAATAGCGCGCCTGATCGCCGGCATCGGCCTGGGCCAGCAGCGGATTGAGGTCGAGGTCGTCGAGATGGGCGGCGCCGCGGCTCACCTGCTGCAGCAGATCGGTACGGCCGATCACCTCGTTGAGCGAGCGGAAGCCGAGCGACGCCAGAATTTCGCGCACTTCTTCGGCGATGAAGCTGAAGAGATTCACCACCTTCTCCGGCGAGCCCGTGAACCGCTCTCGAAGGCGCGGGTCTTGCGTGCAGACGCCGACCGGACAGGTGTTGGAATGGCACTGCCGCACCATGATGCAGCCCATGGCCACCAGCGAGGCCGTGCCGATGCCGAATTCCTCGGCGCCGAGCATGGCCGCGATCACCACGTCGCGGCCCGTCTTGATCCCGCCATCGGTCCGCAGGCGGACGCGGTGGCGCAGCCGGTTCAGCACGAGCACCTGGTGCGATTCCGAAAGTCCCATCTCCCAGGGCACGCCGGCATATTTGATGCTCGACTGCGGGCTGGCGCCGGTGCCCCCGACATGGCCGGAGATCAGGATCACGTCGGCCTTGGCCTTGGCAACGCCGGCCGCGATGGTGCCGATGCCCGAGCGCGAGACCAGCTTGACGCAGACGCGCGCGTCCGGGTTGATCTGCTTCAAATCGTAGATGAGCTGCGCCAGGTCCTCGATCGAATAGATGTCATGGTGCGGCGGCGGCGAGATCAGGGACACGCCGGGTGTCGAATGCCGCAGCTTGGCGATCATCTCCGTCACCTTGAAGCCCGGCAGCTGGCCGCCCTCGCCCGGCTTCGCGCCCTGCGCAATCTTGATCTCGAGCTCGCGGCAGGAGTTGAGGTACTCGGCGGTTACGCCGAAGCGCCCGGACGCCACCTGCTTGATCGCCGAGTTCGCGTTGTCGCCGTTCGGTTGCGGTCGATAGCGCGCGGGATCCTCGCCGCCCTCGCCCGAGTCGGACTTGGCGCCGATGCGGTTCATGGCGATGTTGAGCGTTCCATGCGCCTCGGGCGACAACGCGCCGAGCGACATGCCGGGCGTGTTGAAGCGCTTGCGGATCTCGGTGATCGACTCGACCTCGTCGACTGAGATCGCCGTCGCGCCCGTGCGGAAATCGAGCAGGTCGCGCAAGGAGACTGGCGGCAGTTTCGTCACGGCCTCGCTGTACTTCTTGAACGTCTGATAGGATTCCGAGGTCACCGCCGCCTGCAGCGTATGGATGAGATTGGCCTCCCAGGCATGGGTCTCGCCGCCGCGGCGATAGCGGTAGAAGCCGCCGACCGGCAGCGCCACGAAATCCTCGGCCCAGGCGCGAGAATGCTGCTGCAGGACTTTCTGCTGGATGCCGGTGAGGCCGATGCCGGAGATGCGCGACGGCATGGCCGGGAAGTATTCGGCGACCAGCGTACGCGACAGGCCGACTGCCTCGAAGAGAGCGCCGCCGCGATAGCTCGAAATCACGGAGATGCCCATCTTCGACATGACCTTGAGCAGGCCCTCGTCGAGCGCTTTCTTGAAGCGCTTGAGGCAATCCTCGAGCGTCAGCTCGCCGAACAGGCCACGGCGATGCCGGTCGGCGATCGAAGCCTCGGCCAGATAGGCGTTCACCGTCGTAGCGCCGACGCCGATCAGCACCGCGAAATGATGGACGTCCAGGCAATCGCCGCTGCGGACGTTGAGCGAGGTGAAGGTGCGCAGCTGCTGGCGCAACAGGTGGGTGTGGACGGCGCCGGTCGCGAGGATCATCGGAATCGGCGCGCGCTCGGCGCCGATCTTCTCGTCGGAGAGAATCACATGCACGGCGCCGCCGCGTACGGCGTCCTCCGCCTCGCGGCGGATGCGAGCGATGGCGTCGCGCAGCGCGTTGTCACCGGCGGCGCGATCGAATGTGCAGTCGATATCGACGGAGGTGGCGCCCATGTAGGCGCGCATGGCCTGGAATTCGGCCGTCAGCAGGACCGGCGATTCCAGTTGCAGCAGCCGGCATTGCGTCTCGTCCTGATCGAGGATGTTGCCGAGATTGCCGAGCCGCGTCTTCAGCGTCATGACGCGGCTTTCGCGCAGTGAATCGATCGGCGGATTGGTGACCTGGCTGAAGTTTTGACGGAAGAAATGGTGCAGGCCGCGGTGCTGGTCCGAGAGCACGGCGACCGGCGTGTCGTCGCCCATGGAGCCGACGGCCTCCTTGGCATCCTCGACCATCGGGTGGAGAATCAGCTCGAGATCCTCCTGGGTCAGCCCGACCGTGACCTGGCGGCGGCGCAGCTCGTCCTTGTCGAAGCTCGCGGGCATGCCGGGCTTCGAGCGGATGAGCGTGTCGATCACCGTGATGTTCCTCACCCAGGCGCCGAAATCGGCCTGCGCCGCCAGGTGATCCATGATCTCCCTGTGGTGATAGAGCTTCCCGGCCGCCAGATCGACCGCGATCATCTGGCCGGGACCGACGCGGCCTTTCTCGACGATGTCGCCTTCGTTGACGCGGACCATGCCGGTCTCCGAGCCGGCCAACAGCAGCCCGTCGCCGGTGATGGTGTACCGCAGCGGCCGAAGGCCGTTGCGGTCCATGCCCGCGATGACCCAGTTGCCGCCGAAGGCGCAGATCCCGGCCGGACCGTCCCAGGGCTCCATCACCGAGTTGCAGTAGCTGTAGAGATCGCGATGCGGCTTGGGCATGGTTTCGCGCTCGGCCCAGGCATCGGGTATCAGCAGGCACTTCACCATGGGCAGCGTGCGGCCGACGCCGGTCATCGATTCGAAGACGTTGTCCAGCATCGCCGAATCGGAGCCGCCGGGCTGGATGATCGGCTTGATGTCGGCCATGTAGTCGCCGTAGACCGCGGTGGCCATGCGCGTCTCGTGCGCCTTCATCCAGTTGATGTTGCCCTTCAGCGTGTTGATCTCGCCATTGTGGGCGATGACGCGGAACGGCTGCGCGAGGTGCCAGGTCGGGAAGGTGTTGGTCGAGTAGCGTTGGTGCCAGACGGCGAAGTTGGAGACGAAGCGCTCGTCCAGCAGGTCCGGATAGAAGGCCGTCAGCTGCTCGGCCAGGAACATGCCCTTGTAGATCACCGAGCGGCAGGACATGGAGCAGATGTAGAGTTCCTTGATCGACTCCTCCATCGCCGCCTTCTCGATGCGGCGGCGGATGACGTAGAGGTCGGTCTCGAACTGCTCCTCCGACGTGCCGACGTTGTTGGCGATCATGATCTGTTCGATCTCGGGTCGCGTGGCATTGGCCTTCTCGCCAATCACCTCGACGCTCACCGGCACCTGGCGCCAGCCGTGGATCGTGTAGCCATAGGCGAGGATTTCGCGCTCGACGATGACGCGGCAGCGCTCCTGGGCGCCGAGATCGGTGCGCGGCAGGAAGACCATGCCGACGCCGAGCTTGGCCCGACCGGTGGCCTGGCCCTGCTTGCGAAAATATTCCTTGAAGAACTCCTGCGGGATCTGCACGTGGATACCGGCGCCGTCGCCGGTCTTGCCGTCGGCATCGACGGCGCCGCGGTGCCATACAGACTTCAGCGCGGCGATCCCCGCCTCCACCACCTGCCGCCGCGGCTTGCCGTCGATGGCGGCAATCAACCCGACGCCGCAGGCGTCATGCTCCTCAGCGGGATCGTAGAGGCCGTGCGCGGCGAGATGGGCAGCATTGCTGCGCCACTCGCGGACGAACCGATTGGGCGGGCGCCGAGCATTATACTGCGTCATCACATCCCCCTTCGATCAGCTGCTCGGCAGCTTGAGACCGCGTTTCTGGAAGCCGTCCGCCGTCTCCTTGAGCACGTCATTGCCGGCACGGTTGACCCAGCTCCTCGTCATGTCTGTTATCTCAGGCAACAAGGTCGCCTGCTCGCGCGAGAACTTCTGTCCGACCGGGCTCTTATAGAAGGCGACGATCTGTGTGAGCTCGTCGCGCGTAAAATGCTTGGCGTATACGCCCGCCGCCAGATCGAGATACTCGGGCAATCGCCGCTTCAGCGCCGGCAGCACCAGATCCTTCACCGCCTGATCGACCTTGTCGTCTTGATCGGGATTGGCTTGCTTGACCAGCGCGCCGATCTGCGTGCCGATGAGCGACGCCATGTCGTCGCGCATGGCGATGAGATTGGAGACGCTTATCAGCTCCTTCGCCTTGGCAAGTGCGACGGGGTCGACGGTGGACTGACCCAGCGTGGTCGTCGGCGGCAGAGCCAGGGCAAGGAAAAGTCCGCAAAACGCCGCCAGACGAATAGAACTGGACACCATCATATGGCCCTGCCTGCCTATTCCGCCGCAACGGCAGCGGCCGTCGCCGATTTGCTTCTGATATAGCTGTCGATTTGATCGGCGGCGTCGCGGCCGTCGCGGATGGCCCAGACGACGAGCGAGGCGCCGCGTACGACGTCGCCGGCGGCGAAAACGCCATCGAGGTTCGTCATCTTGGTATGCTGATCGATCTTCAGCGTGCCCCAGCGGGTGACCGCCAGATCAGGCGCCTTGAACTGGTTCGGCAGATCCTCGGGATCGAATCCGAGTGCCTTGATGACGAGATCGGCCTCGATGTTGAAGTGCGAGCCCTCGATGACGCGGGGGGATTGGCGCCCGGTCGCATCGGGCACGCCGAGATGGATGCGGGCGGCGCGGACGCCGGCCACTTCTCGGTTGCCGAGGAAGGCTTCCGGAGCCGACAACCAGACGAACTCCACGCCCTCCTCTTCGGCATGGCTGACTTCGCGTTGCGAGCCCGGCATGTTGGCGCGGTCGCGCCGGTAGAGGCATTTGACCGACGTCGCACCCTGGCGCACGGCGGTGCGCACGCAGTCCATGGCGGTGTCGCCGCCACCAATGACGACGACATGCTTGCCGGCAGCGTCGAGGGCACCGCTCTCGAAGGCGGGAACGGCGTCACCGAGACCTCTGCGATTGCTGGCCGTCAGATAGTCGAGGGCCGGAACGATATTGGCGAGGCCGACGCCCGGCGCCTGGATGTCGCGCGCCCGATACACGCCGCAGGCCACGAGGACGGCATCATGGCGCTGGCGCAGTTCCGCCAGCGTGGCGTCGCGGCCGACCTCGAAGTTGAGAGCGAACCTGACGCCGCCATCGGCGAGCAGCCGGCCGCGTCGCTCCACCACCGGCTTCTCCAGCTTGAAGTTGGGAATGCCGTAGATCAGCAGGCCGCCGGCACGATCGTAGCGATCGTAGACCTGAACCTGGTGACCCCGGCGGCGCAGTTGTTCGGCCGCCGCCAGGCCACCGGGGCCGGCACCGACGATGCCGACGGAGGTAGCGAGTTCCCGGCTTGGCCGCACCGGCTTGACCCAGCCCTGCTCCCAGGCCGTGTCGGTGATGAACTTCTCGATCGAGCCGATCGTGACGGTGCCGTGGCCGGCCTGCTCGATGACGCAGTTGCCCTCGCAAAGCCGGTCCTGCGGACAGATGCGGCCGCAGATCTCCGGGAAATTGTTGGTGGCGGCGGAGACCTCGTACGCCTCCTCCAACCGGCCCTCGGCTGTCAACTTCAGCCAGTCCGGAATGTTGTTGTGGACGGGGCAATGCACTTGGCAGAACGGCACGCCGCATTGCGAACAACGGCCGGACTGCTCGGCCGCGTGAGCGGGTGCATACTCGCTGAAGATCTCTTGGAAATCCGCCCGCCGCGTCGCCGGGGCCCGCTTTTCGGGCATCGCCTTGCCGACCGTGACGAACTTCAGCATTCGCGGCGGCATGGCGCCTTCCTTCCTGTGACCGACAATGGCTGAGGACGGGACCGTGGCCGCACCTAATCGCCTCGGCTCTTCCCGTAACCATACGCCGATCCGCCAGCCAACGCGAGTCGAAATCGGGCCGATACGTAAGAGATCATGACGTATTTTCTTCGCTTTTTGGAGAGCAACCTTCATAGCAGCCGAGGCAGCTCCGCCACTGGCTGGAATTAGTACCGAAAATGTACTATCAGAAACCGGATCCGCAGGCCAAACGAATGCCTCGCCGTCGACGCAGCGGCCCATGTCGGAATCCTCAAGGTGATCGTCGTCCGCTTCTGGCCCGGTCTCTGGCGGACGCTGACCGTTGCCCGGCGGCTCATCGCCCGCCGGCGCGACCTAGCCCGACATGCGCTATCCGCGCGCTGCCTCGACGAGGCGGCCGCCGGGGCGGTAGCGGGCGAGGTAGCCGGGAACCATCATCTCGACCGCCGCCGGCTGGATGCCGAGATCGGCGACCGTCAGAGCGCCTGACGTCACGACGTTGTCCCGCTGGAGCAGGCGTACCTGATCGCGCGTCAATGGCGGCGGCGGCAGAATGGGAAGCAGCCGCGACGGCATCTCCAAGAAGAATCCCTGCAGCTCCGCCAGCCAGAAAGGCAGCGGCAGGAGCAGCCGACGGCGGCCGACCTCCCGCAACATGAATTCCAGCAACTCGCGGAAGGTATAGACGCGAGGACCGCCCAGTTCATAGGTGTTGCCCGCTGTTGCTGGATCTTCGACGAGGCGCGCAAGCGCATCGGCGACGTCGCCGACATAGACCGGCTGAAAGCGCGTCTTGCCGCCGCCGATCAATGGCAGCGCTGGCGCCAGGCGCGCCAGGCCGGCAAAGCGGTTGAAGAAGGCATCCTCCGGCCCGAAGACGATGCTGGGACGCACGATGCCCGCCGCGGGAAACGCTGCGCGCACCGCCTGTTCGCCGGCCGCTTTCGTCCGCGCATATTGCGCCGGAGACGCGGGATCGGCGCCCAGCGCGGACATATGGACGAACGTCCTTGCCCCGGCAGCCTTGGCGGCGGCGGCGGCGGTCGCGGCACCATCCGCATGGATCGCGGCGAAGGTCTGCTGCCCGCGCTCGAAGAGGACGCCAACGAGATTGACCACGGCATCGGCACCGGCAACGGCGGCAGCGACTGAACCCGCGTGACGCAGGCTGGCCGCGATGGGCGTGATCTGGCCAACGGCGCCCATCTGCTTCAGGAACAGCGCACGGTCCGGGTGGCGCACGGCGACGCGCACGATCCAGCCCTGCCTGGCCAGCCGCTGCACGAGATAGCGACCGATGAACCCGGAGCCGCCGAAGACTGTTGCAACCCGCGCTGCCATTGCCGACCTCTCCTGCCAGTCGATCACCGGTCGGCGGAGCCAACCGTTACGGCGCGTCTTTCCGACCGTTTCAGTGGCAGATATAGCCGGCTCGATAGTGTTCGCAACAGGCAAAAGCCGTTGACATTGCCCGGCAACTATCGAAAATCGCGCCCTCTATTGCCCAGGTGGCGGAATTGGCAGACGCGCAGGTTTCAGGTACCTGTGGCCGAAAGGTCGTGGAAGTTCGAGTCTTCTCCTGGGCACCACGCCCGCTGACGCGGCCGACGAATCGGCAACCCTCCTGCACAGATCGGCCGAACAGCCAGCGATGAACATCCAGCTCCATCAAGGCGACCTGCCTGACGGTCTCGACCTCGGGCCGCTCGTGGCCATCGACACGGAGACCATGGGCCTGCATCCGCAGCGCGACCGGTTGTGCCTGGTCCAGTTGTCCGCCGGCGATGGCAACTGCCACTTGGTCCGTGTGCCTCCGCCGGGACAGGGCGGCGATGCACCGAACTTGAAGGCGCTCATCACCGATGCGCGCGTCACCAAGCTGCTGCATTTCGCCCGGTTCGACATTGCCACCCTGAAGCAGCGTTTCGGTACGACGTGCCGGCCGGTCTATTGCACCAAGACAGCTTCGCGGCTGGTCCGCACCTTTACCGATCGACATGGCCTCAAGGATCTGTGCAAGGATCTGCTCGGCGTCGAACTGAAGAAGGAACAGCAGTCCTCCGATTGGGGCGCCGCCGAATTGACGCAGGAGCAGCTGCGCTATGCGGCCGCCGATGTCCTCCATCTGCATGCCGTCAAGGCCAAGCTCGACAGCATGTTGGCGCGCGAAGGACGCACGCAACTCGCTCAGGCCTGCTTCGATTTTCTGCCGGTGCGCGCCGAATTGGACCTCGCCGGGTGGCCGGAAATCGACATTTTCGCTCATTAATGAATAAGGACGTGGGTTCCCTGAAGGTTCGGTCTCATTGACGGGCGAGCCAGCGAGTGCCTACCTTCCGGATCGGGACTGCCGTGATTCGGGCCGCTATCACGGTTGCGCCAAAGCGACCCACTGGGATCCGATGGGCGCCGTGCAGGCCGTAAGCCTGCCCATGCGTGAATGGAGACAGGAGCTGTTGCTGTGACGGCTGTCATCAAGCCCGACCAGAGCAAGCGCAGCCGCAAGGCCAGCGAGCCCGCAGATCTGGCGGCCGCCGGCCGCGTGCTGCAGGCCGAGGCTGAGGGAATCCTGGCGCTTGCCGCCGGGCTGGGCAGCAATTTCGTTGGCGCCCTCGACATCCTGTCGCAGACGAGCGGCCGCGTCGTCGTCACCGGCATGGGCAAAAGCGGCCATATCGGCCGCAAAATCGCGGCAACCCTGGCATCGACGGGAACGCCCGCTCTGTTCGTCCATCCGGCCGAAGCCGGCCATGGCGACCTCGGCATGATCGCGCCGGGGGATGCCGTACTGGCGATCTCCAACTCCGGCGGCACGCCCGAACTCGCGGTCATCGTCGGCTATACGCGGCGCTTTCGCATCCCGCTGGTCGCCGTGACCGCCGGCGCCAGCAGCGCACTCGCCGAGGCGGCCGACGTACTGCTGCTGCTGCCGCAGGCCGACGAGGCCTGCCCCCTCGGCCTGGCGCCGACCACATCGACCACCATGATGCTGGCGCTCGGCGACGCCATCGCCATCGCGCTGCTGCAGCGCCGCGGCTTCTCGACTGCCGATTTCCAGGTTCTCCACCCGGGCGGTCAGATCGGCCGCAAACTGCTGAAGGTTGCCGACATCATGCATAGCGGCGACAGCCTGCCGCTGGTGCCGCCGCCGACCTCGATCAAGGAGACCGTCCTGGCGATGACGGCAAAGGGCTTCGGCTGTGCCGGCATTGTCGATGACAATGGCACGCTCATCGGCATCATCACCGACGGCGACCTGCGGCGTCACTGGTCGGACAACTCGCAGACTGCAGCAGAGGTGATGACGCGGCAACCCAAGACGATCCGCCCCCACGCCCTGGCGCAGGAGGCGCTGGCGATGATGAACATGAGCGAGCGGCCGTTCACGGCACTGTTCGTCGTCGAGGACGGGCGACCAGTCGGTATCCTGCACGTGCACGACGTACTACGGGCAGGCGTTGCATGACGCAAGGCTCGGCGGTGCGCAAACGTCTCGAAGTAGCCATGCGGCCCGTCCCGCCGCCGGCACCGATCGCCGCGGTCAGGCGCAGCCGTCCGGGGCGGCTGCCCCGCATCGCCAAGTTCGCGCTACCGCTGCTCGCGATCGCTACCGCCGGCCTGATTTTCGCCTGGTCGCACGTCAACCTCGAAGTCGTGCGCCTGCAGATCAGCGACAGCGCCCTGGCACCGCAGGAAGTCGATACCATCAGCATGTCCAACGTGCAATTCGCCGGGATCGACGCGAAGAACCGCAGCTTCAACGTGACGGCTACCCTCGCCACGCAGGAACCGGACGATGCCGATGTCGTTCACCTGCAGCAGCCGAAGGCCGAAATCGTTCTCGACGACGGCGCGCACGTGGCGGTCGATGCCGATGCTGGCCAGCTGCAGCGCACGACCCAACTGCTCGATCTCAGCGGCGCGGTGAAGCTGGTGCAGGATCGCGGCTATGAGTTCCACACCAGCAAGGCGCGCATCGACCTCGGCCAGCATACCGCCACCGGTGACGCGCCGGTCGAGGGCAAGGGCCCCGACGGCAACGTGCAGGCGCAGGGTTTCCAGATCGTCGATCAGGGGACCCGCGTCATCTTCCTCGGGCGGACCCGTGCGGTGTTCACGCCGAAGCAGGACCAGGCGACGCCATGACCTTGCCGGGCGCCGCTTCGTCACGCCGTCGCGCACTTGCGGTGCTCGGCGGGTTCGCCGCTGCCGCAGTCACACTGCGCCTGCGACCGGCAATCGCCGAACAGGCACAATCCAGCGACCCGCTCGGCCCGGGTCAGTCGCATCTGCCGATCCAGATCGAGGCCGAGCAAGGCATCGAGTGGCGCAAGAACGAGAAGGTCTATATCGCCCGCGGCAATGCGACGGCGACACGCGGCGATTCCGTCGTCAAGGCCGACACCTTGACCGCGCACTACCGCAACAAGGCCGATGGCAGCACGGAAATCTTCGAGGTCGAGGCCGACGGCCACGTACGCATGACGTCGCCCGGGCGGACCGTCACTGGCGACCATGCGGTGTACAATCTCGACCAGCGGGTGCTGAAGGTTACCGGCCGCAGTCTGCGCATCGATACCGACAAGGAGACGCTCACGGCGCGCGATGGCCTCGAGTACCAGGATACCGCCCAGATCGCCGTCGCCCGCGGAAATGCCGTGGTCGTCCAGAATGATCGGCAAGTCACAGCCGACACGATGACCGGCCATTTCGAGCGCCAAGCGGACGGCAAGTTGCGGCTCGTGCGCGTCGAGGCCGATGGCAATGTGCAGATCAAGACCCCAAATACCTTCGCCACGGGCGACAAGGGCGACTACGACATCAACAAGGACGTCATGACCTTGACCGGGAACGTGAAGGTGACGAACGGCCAGAATCAGTTCAACGGCGAATTCGCCGAGGTCAACGTCCAAACCGGCGTCAGCCGCCTCTCCGGCGGATCGAATGGTTCCGGCAAAGTCAAGAGCCTGATCCTGCCGTCTTCGTCATCGACGAATCCGTGACGATGACTGCGTCCATCCTACCGATCGATGAGCCCGACCTGCGCCCTACGCGCGGCGACCAGGCAGACCAGACGGCGAAGATCGCACCGCTGGCGCCCGGCCTCGTCGCCAACAACCTGACCAAGCAGTTCCGCAAGCGGCCGGTGTTGCGCGGCGTGTCCGTCTCTGTGCGGCGCGGCGAGGTGGTCGGACTGCTCGGCCCGAACGGGGCGGGCAAGACGACCTGTTTCTACATCATCACGGGATTGATCAAGGCTGATGCCGGCAGCATCGTGCTCGACGGCGTCGACGTGACGAACCTGCCGATGTATCGGCGGGCCAAGCTAGGCATCGGCTATCTGCCGCAAGAGGCCTCGGTGTTCCGCGGCCTCAGCGTCGAACAGAACATCCGGGCCGTGCTCGAGATCGTCGAGCCGTCGCGCGATGCCCGCGAGGCACGCCTGGAAGGCCTGCTCGGGGAGTTCTCGATCGAGCATCTGCGCCAGGCGCCCGCAGTGGCGCTGTCCGGCGGCGAGCGCCGACGCGTCGAGATCGCCCGTGCCATCGCCTCGCGGCCGAATTTCATCCTGCTGGACGAGCCGTTCGCCGGGATCGACCCCATCACGGTCGGCGACATCCGCTCCCTCGTCAGCCACCTCAAGGACCGCGGCATCGGTGTGCTCGTGACAGATCACAACGTGCGCGACACGCTCGACATCGTCGATCGCGCATATATCCTCTATGAGGGTAAGGTTCTGCGCGAAGGGCGACCGCCGGAAATCGTCGACGACGAAAACGTGCGGCGGGTCTATCTCGGCGACAGGTTCAGCCTGTAGAATGCCCTGGCGGCGTCGCCGCGCGCGACACGACGGCAAACATCGGGAACATGGTAATATGCGCCGGCCTACCCTGGAGGTCGGCGCGAGAAGGGATTGACGCGATGGCCGTACGCCAGCGCATGGATCTGCGGCAGACCCAGACGCTGGTGATGACGCCACAGCTTCAGCAGGCCATCAAGCTGCTCGAGCTCTCGAACCAGGAACTCGCCGCCTATGTCGAGCGGGAAATCGAACAGAACCCGCTGCTAGAGCGCGACGACGCCGGCGATCCAGGCGGCGGCACCGAAGCCGACGGCGCCGAGGCGGCGGCGCCCGCGTCCGACCCCCTCGATGCCAGTGACTTTGCGACAACATCGACGATGTCCGACGACGCCGATTCGCCCCTCGATACCGACTACGACAATCTGTGGACGAACGACGCCAGCGATGGCGACAGCGCGCCGTCGTTCCTTGCCGCCGGCGCCGGCCGTGGCCCGGATGCCGACGGAAACGAAGGCGGCGGCTCGCTTGAGCAAACTCTAAGCCGCGCCATCAGTCTGCGCGAGCATCTGCTGGAACAGCTCGCAGTCGATCTGGCGGAACCGACGGAGCGCATGATCGGGCTCGCGCTGATCGAGCAGCTCGACGAAGCCGGCTACATCAGCGGCGAGTTGCGCCAAGTGGCGAGCCGACTGAGCTGCCCACTCTCGCAGGTCGAAGCCACGCTCACCCGTCTGCAGCAGTTCGATCCACCCGGCGTGTTCGCGCGCGATCTTGCGGAGTGTCTGACTCTTCAGCTCAAGGACCGCAATCGATTCGATCCGGCGATGCAGGCGCTACTCGCCCATCTCGACCTCCTGGCGCGCGGCGAACGCGACCGGCTGCTGCGCCTGTGCGGCGTCGACGCCGAGGATCTGGCCGACATGATCGCCGAGATCAAGGCGCTCAATCCCAAGCCGGCAGAACCGTTCACGACGGCGCCAGTGCCGCCGGTAGTGCCCGATATTCTGATGCGGCGGGCGCCGGACGGCGGCTGGATCATCGAGCTGAATCCGGACGCCTTGCCGCGGGTGCTGATCAACGAGAGCTACGTCGCGCGGGTGCGGCAGATGGCAACGGACAAGGTTTCGCGCGACTACATCGCCGATCGCGTAAACGCCGCCAACTGGCTGGTGCGCTCACTGCAGCAGCGCGCGACGACGATCCTCAAGGTGGCGACGGAGATCGTGCGCCAGCAAGACGGATTCTTTCGCCATGGGGTGCAGCAATTGCGGCCGCTGACGCGCCGCGAGGTCGCCGAGACGATCAGCATGCACGAGAGCACGGTCAGCCGCGTGACGACAAACAAGTACATGACCACGCCGCGCGGCCTCTTCGAGCTGCGCTATTTCTTCGGCAGCGCGCTCGCCGACGCCGAGGGAGGGCTTGGCCATTCCGCCGAGTCGGTTCGTATGCGCATCAAGACGCTGGTCGACGGCGAGGACGGGCGGGCCGTGCTGTCGGACGACCGGCTGGCCGAACTGTTGCGCCAGGAGGGCATCGAGATCGCCCGGCGGACGATCGCTAAATATCGGGAATCGTTGCGGATCCCGTCATCGGCTCAGCGCCGGCGCGCGAAGGCATTGCAGTTGCGTTGAGGTCGCCTAGATGTAACCATGGGGTTTCCGGGGGCGTCCCGCTCGACCTTGACTCGCGGCAGCGCCCTACATATGTTCCCGCGCTTCGTGCGACGGGCCTGTGATCGTGAACGGTCAGTGTTGCCGCCGGTGCAGCCCTCGGAATCAGCGATCCAATGCAGCTAAACGTGAAAGGCAAGCACCTCGACGTTGGCGACGCCCTCAAGGCGCATGTCGAGGAGAGCCTGCAAGGCGTCTTCGGCAAATATTTCCGGAACCCGATCGACGCGAACGTCGTTCTATCGCGCGAGGCGCACCTTTACCGCGCGCAGATCAGCGTCCATGTCGGCCGCGGGATCAGCATGCAAAGCCAGGCCGATGCGGAGGCTCCCTATGCTGCCTATGACATCGCCGCCGACAACCTCGCCAAGCGGCTCAGGCGCCATAAGCGCCGGCTGCGCGATCATCATCGCAGCGAGACGCCCACGGAGCCGGCGGCGCAATATATCCTCGCCGGCGATACCGGCGAGGCCGAGACGGCAGCCGAGGACAGCGACGGGGCGCCCGTGATCATCGCGGAGATGGCGACGGACATCCCGACGCTATCGGTCGGGGAAGCGGTCATGCGGCTCGATCTGTCGAGTAGCGTCGCTATGATGTTCCGCAACCGCGCCCACGGCGAACTCAACATGGTCTATCGACGGCCGGACGGGACGATCGGATGGGTCGATCCGCGTGGCAATGCGGCCGCCTGAATCTGCCAGGATCCACGCATACGAGGACAGGGATGGAGATCGAGGAACTCATCACGCCGCAGAGCGTGATCGCACGCCTGCGGGCGACGGGAAAGAAGCAGGTCCTGCAGGAACTCGCGAAGCGCGCCGCCGATGCAACCGGCCTGCCGGAGCGGGCGATCTTCGACGTGCTGCTCGAGCGTGAGCGGCTCGGGACCACCGGCGTCGGCGACGGCATCGCAATTCCGCATGGCAAGCTGGCGGAGTTGCGCCGCCTGCACGGTCTGTTTGCGCGGTTAGAGACGGCGGTCGATTTCGACGCGGTCGACGACCAGCCGGTCGACCTGATCTTTCTGCTGTTGGCCCCGGAAACGGCGGGGGCCGATCACCTCAAGGCGCTGGCGCGCGTGTCTCGTCTCTTGCGCGATCGTTCGGTGTGCGAAAAGCTCCGCGGCGCCGACAAGCCCGATGCCCTGTACGCCCTGTTGACGGAGTCGCGCGCCAGTCACGCCGCTTGAAAAGGCGCTCGTCGCCGGCTTAGTGGACGCTGACGAGATCGAGCTCGCGCTCGTGCAGCGCCGCAAGGGCATGCTCCGGCGTCGGCACGGTCCCAAGCTCTGTGCCGTTGGCGGCAAAGATGGAATAGGCCGCTGCGCCGTCGACGACCACCGGCTTGATGTAGGCGACGCCTTGCAGGCCGAGCGACGCAAGGTCGGACGGGGAAATCTGCCGCAGCCGTTCGGAAATGGTCATTGCTGTCTCCTTCTCACCGCACGGCGGACGTCCCGGCGCCGTTGACGGCGTCCGGTGTATGGATGGCAATCGTCCGCACTTCGTTCATTGTCGCCGGCCGCTCGACGGCGATGGCAAGAATGCCGTTGTCAAGCTTGGCCGACACAACCTCGAGCCCCTCCGCCAGTACGAAGACGCGGCGGAACTGCCGCGCGGCGATCCCGCGATGCAGATAAACCCGCGGCGGCGGCTCAGGCTGGCGACCGCGAATGACAAGCTGGCTGTTCTCGAGCTGGACATCGAGATCCTCGGCGGCGAATCCCGCGACCGCCAACGCGATGCGGAATCCACTTTCGCCGATCTGCTCGATATTGAACGGCGGATAGCCGTCACCCGGCTGCTGGGCGATGCGCTCAAGCAGGCGGTCGACGTGATCGAAGCCCAAAAGCAGAGGATTGTTGGAAAGGGACAGGCGAGACATCGATCGGCTCCTCGTCCATCGAGCGAGCAGCGCTTGACATGGCCCGAAGGCGCGACCCGGCCCTCCAAGCGGACGGCCCCGATGGCACCGTCGCACCCTATGTAGGCATCGACCCACGCCAATCAAGGAATGCGCGCCAGGGCCGTCGAGACCTTTGCCCAAGCCAGCGGCCTAATTGG
>Ga0335069_10006291_pt1 | contig 17277 bp, 11 predicted proteins | sample Lox_Sample_11_FD_206714 | JGI IMG/M metagenome (GOLD analysis project Ga0335069, IMG submission 206714) | Soil microbial communities from Loxahatchee National Wildlife Refuge, Florida, United States - Lox_Sample_1.1 | ecosystem: Environmental > Terrestrial > Soil > Wetlands | place: USA... | reverse complement strand
ACCGGCGGATGGGCTGGCTGGACCTGGCCTCCTTCCTTTGCGGCCTGGCCCTGGCCAACAGTTGGGCGATAGCGGGTTTCCTGCCGCTGGCCGCGGCGGGGTTGATCTGGAGCAAGCGCCTGCGGTTCTTCAACATGAACTTTCTGCGGCGCCTGGAGACCTACGGCTGGGAACGAGGCAAACCGGCCCTGGCCGAAGATGGGCGCTTCTTCCTGCGCATGTTCCTGCTCGGCCTGGCGGGCCTCTCAACGGTCCTGCTGCTGGCGGTCGTCAAAGGGTTCGGGCCGGATTCGAGGCTGAAGTTTGGACAGGTCCTGTGGCTGCTGCTGACATCCTACAAGAGCGTTCTGGTGCTCATGGCGCGCGTCTTCCGGGCACACCGGGAGGCGACGCTGCTGTTGGTGGTTGTCACGATGGCGCCCGTCCTGGTCATGAGCATCCGCTGGCGCGCCCTGGAGAACGTTGAGCACCATAGACGGCTGGACCTCGTCGCCGTTATCTTGTACGCCACTCACGCATTCCTGCTGCTGCTCGGCGTCAGTGTCGCCTTTGACCCGCCGTGGAGCCCGCGCGGCTTGAGCCCACGGTTCGGAATCAACCTGTCGTTTTTGCCGCTCTATTACCTTTGCGCGCTGAGCATTGGCTATTACAGCGGCTTCCTGCTGCTGGCTTTCAGCCATAGCAAGAGCCGTGGCGGGGCGGCGCGGGCCCTCAAATGGGCAGTGCCTATCTCGGTTTACCTCCTGCTGGGGGTGACGTTGCTGGGGCTGCTTGGGAAGAACCTGCCCACGATCCGGCTGTCCAACGGCCCGCAGCTTGAGCGATACGCCCGGCTGTTGGCGCAATCGCTGCCGCCGAGTCCGGCGCTGCTTTACACTCAGGAACCAGCCCGGCTGACGCTCTTGCGCGCCGCTTCGTCGGACTCCGCGGAGCGCTACGTCGGGCTGGATGCGAATGCGTTTCCGTTAGAAGAGTACCGGGCCTGGCTGAGGAAGGAGCACCCGAAGCTGTGGACCGCCTCGACCCTGGCGGTTGGCCCGGCTTTCGCCACCAACGGACCGCTTAATGCCGTGGGCGTCGTTTATGTGCTGGACTGGATAGCCCGGAGCAATCGCCTGTGCTGCCTCGAGCCGAACTACAGCTATTTGGTCGAGCGGTTCCACTTCCAGCCGCGAGGCCTGATCTACGAGCTGAAGGACTACGCAACCAACAGTTTCGACGCCCCCCCTCTCACATCGGCTGAATTGGCGAAGGCTCAGGAATTCTGGGAGCACCTGACCACGTCCGAGATTGAGCCGCTGGCGGCCCAGGTCCGCGAGGCCGAGCAGCCGCAGCCGGGGCTCGTCACGGGCATTTTAAGGCGGGCGCACATCAGCCGGCCGCTGCCGGAAACCTTGCGGGTGCTGGCGCACTGGTATTCGAGCGCGCTCGACTGCCGGGGAGTGGCGCTGCAGCGCGAGGGGCGGCTGGCGGCGGCCACGCCGTTCTTCACCCGGGCGTTGGAGTTGAACCCGGACAACATCGCCGCGCGTGTCAACTTGGAGTGCAACACGAACCGGCTGGCGGGCAAGGCCGTAGCGCTTGCCCCCACCCAGTCGCTGGATGAGCAACTGGAGAAATACGGCGGTTGGGCGCGAATCCTGGCGGCGGGTGGGCCGTTTGACAACCCGACTTATTGCTATCGGATGGGCTTGGTTTGTGCCCAGCAACGGATGGTCCGCCAGGCGGGGCAGTTGTTCGAACGCGCCGCGACGCTGGCGCCGAAGGAGGTATCTCCGCAACTGGCGCTCGCCACCTTGTACAATGCTTGCGGGCTGCCGGATTGGGCGCTGCGCGCCGTGACGGCGATGCGATCGGACCCGGCCATGCAACCCCTCGCCCCCAGGGCGAGCGTGCAACTGGCCTTCGTCGAGGCGAACGCCTGGTATGCGAAGACCAACCGGGCCAAGGCCGAAGAGGTCCTTCAATCGGCGCTGGACGCCAACCCCGAGGACACAAGCCTGCTGGAGCAGACGGAGGTGGCCTTTGCCGCCATGGCCAGCTACACCAATGCGCTGCGGTTGGCGGAGCAGCGATTGCAACGCGCGCCCACCAACATACCGGCGCTGATGAACAAGGGCATCCTGTGCTTGATGGCCGGAGAGCCATCCAACGCCGTGCCCGTTTTTACGCATCTGCTGGCGCTCACCAATAGCTGCCCGGTGCGGCTGTATCGCGCCGTGGCCTATATCAGGCTGCACCAGTGGGATTCGGCGGAGGCAGACTACAACGAGAGCCTGAGGCTTTTTCCTGACTCCTGCCAGGCGTATGTGGGGTTGGGGGAAGTCGCGCTGCTCCGCGGGAACACCAACCTCGCAATCCAGCATTTCCGGCAGTTCCTCGCTAAAGCGCCTACGAACAGTCAGTCCCGCGCGATATCGGCGCGCCTCCAGGCCTTGCAGTCCGCGGTGTCGCCGGCCTCCGGCGCCCGCGCCCGCCCCAACTCCCGCACCAAGTAGCTCGGAGCGGCCGCACTGGTAGGGACGCCTCGCCGAGGCGTCCCCACCCTATACCTGTCGCCGTTTGCAAACCGGCAGGTGGGTCGAATTCGCCGAGGCATTAAGGTGAACACCCAACTGCACCGGCGACTGGCTGGAACTAGCTTCTTCCAACTTGCCCGGGCCTTCTTGGAAGGAGGTCTGCATGGCAGGAAGAACGACGGCGCCCGTTGTCGCTGGAAGGCGGCCGAAGGCAACGTCAGCTAGAAAGGATTACAGCGTGAAGATGATCAGAATAGCAGCAGCCAGCGCTTTGCTTGCCTTAAGCGCAACGATGCAGAGCCATGGCCAGGATACCGTCCAGCCGTTGACGATTACGCTGACGGCCTACAATCCCACTGGATCGGGCGGCGTCCAACTCGTCCGGTTCACCACTAAGGACGAGATACGGTTCCTGGTGGGCACGAATGTCTCCGGCGGCCAGCTTTTGCTGGTCATGCCGATTTCCAGCGGGGTCATCAGCAATACCGGCAATATGAACGCCTACCTGGAGGTTACTCAGAACGGCAATGACATCCTCGACGTGCCGACGCCCGATAGCTTCAACCTGTTCCAGGATTCCGTGGTAGATAACACCAGCGGCAGGGTGACGATCGCCTACGGAACGGACAGGTATTCCACCGATTACGCCGAGTACCACAGCGAACTCCAGGCGTTCAATACTTGGGCGGCCGGCCGGGTGTCCACCATACCGCAGCCGGTGGGCTCGGGGACTGGGGGAACAACGCCCGGCGGCACCACGACGACTACCGTCATCGGCCTGCCTGTCGGAGCGATCCGGGCCTACGGCGGTTACAACACTGGCGCGACCACGACTTCGACTACCACAACCCCGTCTGCCGCGAACCTTACGTTGATTCCGGGTTTCAACCCCAGCGTGACGACGGCCACGACGAAGAGCACAACGGTCGCCGGTTCGAGCTTCGCGGCAGGTGGCACCTTCTCGTCCACCATGGTGACGGGCGAGGGTACGATAGACGGTGTGACGCTGGGCGGAGTGCCGATGGAGGGCTCGATCAGCGGTGGCGTGCCCACGGTCCGGCAATAACGGCCTAAGCCCTGCGATGCGACTGAAAATCTTCCTGATGGTGGTCATCCCGGCCCTGGGCCTGCTGGTGTGCCTGGCGCTCCTGCGGCCCGGGCCGGGGTTCACACGCAAGGAGAGAGGGCCGGCAAAGCCGTTGGTTACACAAGCCGCCCCGCCCGCGAACGAAGCGCGCGGATCGGAGGTATCCCAGCCGGTTTCGCAGCCTGAGGGCCAGGCCAAGCCTGCGACAGGCGGGAGCGGCGCCGACAGCTACGCGGCCACCGTCGCGAAGCGCGTATCGGAGTTGGCGATATTGGCAATGAACGACGATGGAGGCTCGCTGGGCATCATCCTTTCCGAGTTGGACAATCCCGAGCCCCAGATCCGCAGTGCGGCGTTGCAGGCGACGATCCAATTCGGCAGCCGGGATGCGATTCCCTACCTGCAGCGGGAGGCCGCGCGGACCGATGACCTGCCGACCAGGCAAGCCCTGCTCGGAGCGGCGGAGTATTTGAACCTGCCCAGCGCCACGGAAATCTACGAATCGCGTCGGCAAGCCTCCGGCCGGCGGTAGGCAACCCGCCTTGGAGCAAGCCGCTCCGGGTTCCCGTCGCTCTCCTCACAGGCAGGCCCATCCGGTGAAATACGTACTCATCGTACGTATTGGACTGTCTCGTATCACCCCCGGTTTCCCCTAGGCTCGATGGCATCCCTTGACAGGGAACTGGGAAAGCGGTAGCTGCGAATGCGCTACTCCGGCACCGCTGCCCTGTTGGCGCAGTCTTCGCCGGCTGCGCCTTTTTGTTGGCCTGTGCCTCCGGTGCGGGAGAGGGCGCTCAACTTTGGTTCAGGGGAACAAACCCCGGATTCGTTTGGCTTCCTGCACGCGCTTGATGCCGAGTGTCAGGGCCGCTAGCCGCATGGACAGCTTCTGCTTGCGGCTGAGCGAGACGACCTGCGTGAACGCCGCCTCCAGGATCCGGAACAGCTTGTCCACGACCTCCGTCTCGCCCCAGAAGAAGCTCTGCAGGTCCTGCACCCATTCGAAGTAGGAAACTACCACCCCGCCGGCGTTGCAAAGCACGTCCGGCACCACGAAGATTTCCGGGCGTTGGTTCAGGATCACGTCTGCTTCGGGAGTCGTGGGGCCGTTGGCGGCTTCAGCCAGGATGCGGCATTGAATCCTGGCAGCGTTGGCCTGAGTTATCTGGCGTTCGAGAGCCGCGGGCACCAGGATGTCGCACGGCAACACAAGCAGTTGTTCGTTGGTGATGGGTTCGGCTTCGGGGAAGCCCGCCACGGTACGGGTGTTGGCCACGTGCTTTTCCAGGGCCCAGAGGTCCAGGCCATTCGAGTTGTAGGCCCCGCCGGCGGCGTCGGTCACCGCCAACACTTTCACGCCGTAGCGCGCCAGCGACAGGGCGCTCACGGAGCCGACGTTTCCGAAACCCTGCACGGCGGCAGTGGCCTTGCTGATGTCCAGGCCAATGGTATCCGTAGCGCGGTTGACCAGGTAACCGACGCCGCGGCCGGTGGCTTCGCGCCGGCCCAATGAGCCGCCCAGGCTGACAGGTTTGCCGGTAACGATGCTGGGGACGGTGGCGCCGACATGCACGGAGTAGGTGTCCATCATCCACGCCATCACCTGCTCGTTGGTGCCGAGGTCGGGGGCCATGACGTCAACCTGCGGCCCGATGAAGGGGATCATTTCCTGGGTGTAACGGCGCGTCAGCCGTTCCAACTCGGTCTTGGACAGCTTGCCGGGGTCGCAGGCGATGCCGCCCTTGGCCCCGCCGTAGGGCAGTCCCGTGAGCGCGCACTTCCAGCTCATCCACATCGCCAGCGCGGCCACTTCGCCCATAGTCACGTCCGGGTGGAAGCGCAGGCCCCCCTTGGTAGGTCCGAGCGTGAGGTGATGCTGGACGCGGTAGCCGGTGAATACCTGCGTCGAGCCGTCATCCAGGTGAATCGGCAGGGCCACGGCCATCGAGCGTTTGGGGTATTTGACGCGCTGGCGGTCCTCGGAGGGCATTTGCAGGTGGTCGGCCACCAGGTCGAACTGCTGGCAGGCCATACGGAAGGTCGGATGGTCGTAGATTTCCACGGGGCGAAGATAGGAAACGGGGCTGGCTCCTGAACAGGCAATTGTGCGTCCTTGCAGGACTTTGCTCTTGACCCAGGCACCCCCTGCCCTAAGGTGGGCAGGCGAATGATGAAAGTGCTACAGACAGCCTCAGTTTGCGGCCTGGGCAAGCTCGGCGCGTGCATCGCAGCGACGCTGGCCCAGCGCGGGTTTGCCGTGATCGGCATAGACATTGACCCCATCAAGGTCCAGAAGATCAATGCCGGCAAGCCGCCAGTCGAGGAGCCCCTGCTGGCCGAGACCATCGCCGAGGGCCACGCCCGTCTGCGTGCCACGCAGGACTACCGCGAGGCCGTCGGCACCGACGTCACGTTTTTCATCCCGCCCTCGCCGAGCCTGCCGGACGGGAGTTTCTCCAATGAATTCCTGCTGCGAGCCATGCAGCCCGTCGCCGCCGCCGTCCGGGAGAAAGGCAAGAAGGGCCATCTGTTTGTGTGCAGCTCCACTACGACCCCCGGCGCGGTGGACACGGTCTTGATTCCCATGCTCGAACGCGAGATTGGAGGCGTTTGCGGGCGCGATTTCGGCGTGTGCTACAACCCGGAGTTCATCGCCCTGGGCAATGTCGTCAAGGGGTTGCTCGAACCGGACATGGTGCTCATAGGCGAGTCGGACCCGGCCAGCGGCGCGGCCCTGGAGCAACTTTACAAGCAATACAACACGAACCGGCCGCGCATTGCCCGCATGTCCATCGTGAGCGGGGAGTTGACCAAGATATCGGTCAATAGCTACATCACGATGAAGATCAGCTTTACCAACCAACTGCGGATGATCGCCGAGCAGTTTCCCAAGGCTGACATCCACCGGATACTGGAGGCGATCGGGAGCGACACCCGGATCGGCCAGAAGTACCTGCGGGCCGGCCTGAGCTTCGGCGGGCCGTGCTTCCCGCGGGACAACCGGCTGCTGGCCTATACCGCCCGCCAGCTTGGCCTGGAAGCCCCGCTAGCCGAGGCCTCGGATCGGGTGAACCAGCAGACCAACGCCAGCCTCTTCAAAGCCGTGCAGGGCATGATTACCAAGCAGGACCTCGTGGCCGTGCTCGGCCTGTCCTACAAGCCGGATACCTACATTACGGAAGAGTCGGCGGGCCTCTTCTTGGCGCAGAAGCTCAAGCGCCACGGCTACAAGGTCGTGGTCCACGATTATGGCGCCCGGCCGGACATCGCCCCCAGCGTGCACGAGTTCGAGCACGTGGATGATCCGGCGGAGTTGCAGAAGCGCTCCGACCTGAAGCTCGCGGTGATCTGTTGTCCCTGGCCGCAGTATGGACAGTTGAAGTTTGCCTCGAATACCAGGGTCCTGTCCCCCTGGAAGCTGTAGGCCGGTCTGGGTGCGACCGGGGGGTCGCGTCACTCGCAGATCAAGCCGAACTGCTCGCGCTCGACCCAGCCCTGGGTGCGATTGGTGCGTATCAGCACGTATAAGCCGCGGGTCCGCACCATGCGCGCCGGTTCTCCCGCCACCAGCCGGGCGATGCCTTGGGCCTCCAGCGTCGGCGTCAGGCGCAGCACGGTGTCCGGCTGCAGGATCAACCCGCACCGGGAGCGCGTGTGCAAGCCGATGTAGGCAGGCACGCTGAGCAGGAACAGCATGAGGCAGAACGCCGCGGCGGCCTGGTGCCAGGTGGCCTTCGGCCAACGCAGAATCCCCGGGAGCATGACGAGCCCGATTGCCACCCACAGGCTGGCTCCGGCCATCCACGCCCACCAGTTCGGCGGCAGCCAGGTCGAGATTACTTCATACCACGCCAGTTCCGGTGAATCGAGCTGGGCCGCCTTGCGGGCAAACTGCAAATCCTCCCGTGCCGACGCGTTGAATGGGTCCAGCCACAACGCCTGCTCCCAGGCGAGGACCGCGGCGCCGGTACGTCCGACCTTCCATTCGGCGTTGCCGAGGTTTTGCAGCGTTCCCGAAGCGGGTTGCCGCCTGGCTGATTCGCGGAAGGCCTGCACCGCGCCGGCATAGTCGCCTACCCGATAGGTGCCCACCCCTTGGCGGAACAGGTCCTCGAATGGGGCCGAGCGCAGGCGAACCGGCGCCAGCGCGGTTGCTGCGACAGTGACCCAAAGAATAAGGACGAATGGTATGGCCGGCCTCGCCGGGGTCCTGGCCGTCGCCGCACTCTGCGCGAGCAAGCATTCGGGCTGGCTGAATCGCTGCTGCGCTGTCATTGGCCCACCAGCCTTTCCTCGAGGCGCTGCAGGACGCCCTCGATCTCGGGCTCCAGCGCCAGCAATTCCGTCGCGTCACCCCCATTGACGGCAAAGCGCGTTGCATCATTCACGCCGAACAGCCGGCGCACCACTTCACCGGCGCGGCCATTGCCGCCGCTGTCCTGGACCAGCGCCAACACGTCCTTGCCGACCAGGGCGCGCGGCTGCGCCGGATAATGCGGCGCGCAGGCCACTTGCATCGCGCTGACGGCGGCGGCGGCGAAGCCCGGCGCATCTTTGGCTCGAGCGGCCTGGCGCAGCACACGCCTTTGGCGCCGCAAGGCGCGCCGGGCCCGGCGGCGCAAGAGAACCTCTGGATGCTGCTCATAAAACCGGCGCCTTCGGTCCCATGCCCACAGGCCGGCAAAGAGGGCCGCCGGTGCGAGCTGCGCTAGCGGGAACCAGGCCTGCTGCTGCGACGGCACCAGGGTGGCCGCCGTGCGCCCCGGCGAGGCCGCCAGGCCGCGCAGCACGGGCTCTTTCTCGGCCGGAGCCGACGGTGTAGCCGCCTGCACGAGCGCTTGCAGGTCGCCCGGCACCACCCCGGGTTTGACCGTAACCGGCACCGCCGGGATGGTCAGGTCGGCATAGCACTCCCGCTCGGGATCAAAGTAACTGAACGGAATGGCCGGCGTCGCCCGGGCCTGCTCCGTCAGCGGAATGAGTGTGTAGTTGAACGTGGTGACTCCGGCCATCCGCTCGGGGCCGGCGACCACTCCCTGAGGTGGCGCAACCTCCTCCGGCGGGAACACCTGCCAATCGGGCGCGTGCGGCGCGGGAGGCGCCACGAGGCGCGCCAGGGGTCCGTCGCCCCGATTGGTGACGGTGACGGATAAGGTGAGCACGTCGCCTGCGCGCAGCACGTTGGTCCGCAGGCTGGGCGGCCCCAGCGTGAAGTTGCCGATTCCGCCGGTGAAGCCGGGCAACTCGCCTTCCGTAGGCAGGGGACGGACGTGCAGTTCCACGGGTTCTGTCTCCACCAGCGTGTATTGGGGCATGCCGCCCGGGATAATCGCCGTGCCGCTGATCGTGATCGTGCCCGTAAAGCGGTTTCCGGCAACGAAGCCCTGCGCGAAGACGCTGAGCTTGCCCGCCATTAACGGCGTCAGTGTCGTTTCGTATACGTAGCTCGGGAGCCGCCCGCTTTCGAAAGGCAGCATCTCGATGCGCTGGTGGGCTGCGCCCAGGTCCACCAGGAAGCCCTGCCCGGTCAACTGCACCTGCGCCAGGCCCTGCACGGCGCCGCCGAAAGACCCAGGCAGCACTACCTTCGCCCGGACGGCCTGGCCCGCGAAGACGTTGGTGGCGGCTAGCTCCAGCAGGATGCGCTGGGCCGGTTGCGCGGGAGCGGCGGGCACCACCTCCAGCCGCGCCGACGGCACTCTCACCGGCTTGCCATCCACGGTCGCCGTGAACTCGGGCATCGTGAACGTGCCGGCCGCCGCGGGCCGGACGCGGTAGTTGAAAGCCGTGAGCGGCAGGAAGCTGCCCTGGCCCACGCGCAGCACTTCGCCGTGGGCGCCCTTGCTCAAGGCCAGCCCGGCGGGCGCGGCGAGCTTGTCGGGCATGTCAATGGTCTCCTCGAGCGCATTGAAGGTGACCCGGTAAATCGTCGGCTGGCCGGGCGCGGTGGTGGGCGGGTCGAAAGCCGCCGTGGGCGCTACCGGGGCCGAGATGTCAATCTTCGGCTGAGAAATCATCAGCGACATGAGCGGGTCCTGGGGATGCGGCGGATTGGTGGGCTGAGCCGAGGCGGCGAGCGCCACGAGCAGCGGGAGCAGCAGCCATGCGAAATGACGTAAGCCCAGTGAGCCGTAGCGCAACGTGGATCGCGAGCCGTGCCTGCGGTTTGGCTGCTGCGCGCCGAGGCCGGCGCGCGCTCCGGCGTGCCGACAACCCCCTAGCATAGTGCGCTCCGGTCCTTCAGGGTTTCCTTCGTCATCGCTCACCCGCCGTTTACCAGGTCGGGCGATTGCGGTCCTTGGGCTGGGCCTCTGGCCCCTGGCCCATCGGCAGGCGGCGTTCGCTGTCGAGCTTGAAGCCGTCGAGCACCCAGCCCGCCTGCTCCTGGGACATCCTCATTTCCTGGCCCTCTCTCGAGGGGCCCTCCTGCTGTCCGGGCTGCGGCCCAAATGGCATGTCCTCGTCCTCGTCGTCATCGCCGGCGGCCCCCGGGGGCATGTCCTTGCCGGGAATGCGGCCCTTGCATTGCTTGAGCTTCTCGCCCAACTGCCCGCTCTTGTCGCACATGCCATCGGCACAGGCCTGCATCTCGCGCAGGCTGTCCACGAGCCGCGCGATGCAGCGGTCCACCACCTCGGCATTATGCTCCGCGTCGGCGTCGGCCTGGCGTAGTTCCAGCGCGCTCTTGAAATCGCCCGAGGAGCGCTGCCAGCGGGACAAGACCGCGCCGTGGACGGCCAGGGCCTTGCGCACCGCCTCGAGCGCGCTCTTCAGCTCTTTGCGCGCGCCGCGGCCATGCATGTACGCGGCGACCAACTGCTGGACGTCGTTGCCGCCGAGCGCTGCATCCAGCTTGCCAATGGCCTCGTCCGCCCGCTGCTCCGCCGCGCGACCGCGCGCGATGGTCGGCCCGGCGGGCGGGCTCTTCTTCAAGGTCTCAATCCCCTGCTGGAAGCGCACGTGCCCCAGGTTGTATAGGGCCGGCTCTTGCAGGCGTTCCTGCTGGCTGGCAACAGTGGTCTCCAGGGAAGCCTCTGCCTCACGCAGCTTGCCCTGCCCAAGCTCGCGTGTTCCCGCATTGAAGTACTCTCGCGGCGTGGCGGGGGGGGCGGAATCGGGCTGCTCCGCCGTGCCGGCGCCGCTCGCCGCGGGCGGGGAACCATTTGTCCCTGCCGGGTTTGCCGCTCCAATCGCGGCGAGCGCGAGCGCTGCCCCTGTCAAACCCAGCGCCATCCGCGCCATCCTGTTCCTGTCCGTTGTTCGCATTACCGGCATGTCTGCAACTGCGCTCAATATAGCAGGTCGTCGCGGCGAGGACATCCTTATGTGGGTCGCGGCGGCGCCGGCAGCGCGGGACGGGGACCTCCGTGCCGTCTTCCCGGTGATACCCCGGTGTGTCTCCCATGTGGTCCGGGCCCCATGGGAGATACACCGGCCTACCACCGGAGAAACGCCGGGAAAACGAGCCAGAAACAAAGAAGGACGGGTTCCGCTCCGAGCCCGCCCATCCGGAGCCGCCGAACTTCCGCCGCAACAGCGTAAGGTGCACTCCTGGAGGAAGTTGCAGGATTCTGATCCGGACTCTGCCCTTGAACACGATCCCGGCTGGGTTGGGCCGCATTCGCCCCGCACTCTGTGCCGGGCAGTGCCAGGTTCAGGCCTCCGCCAGGGCGGTCAAGGCCGCCCGGGCGCCGCCTTTACGGAGCAACGCATCGGTGGTGGCCGACTTATAGAGCCCGCCCAGCGTGGGCATGTTAAAGCACGCTTCCACAAACACGTCCGCGGTGCTGTCGGAAAGCATCGCCATCAAGCCGATATGCACGACCTCCGTGGCTTGCTCGCCGATGATGTGCACGCCCAGGAGCTTCATGTCGTTGCGGCGGAAGAGCAGCTTCAGGAAGCCATCCAGGTCGCCGATGATCCGGCCACGGGCGTTGCGCCGGTAGTCGGCTCGTCCCGCCACGTAGTCCACCCCTTTCTTCTGCAGGGACTCCTCGGTTTCGCCCACCATGCTGACCTCGGGGATGGTGTAGATGCCGTTGGGCAGGAGCGGCGAGAGGCGCAAATCCCCGGCCTGACCGATGGCGTGGCGGGCCGCCCGGCGCCCCTGCTCCATGCTCGTCGAGGCCAGGGCGGGAAAACCGATAACATCTCCTGCCGCATAAATGTGCGGCACGTTGGTCCGATATTCCGCATCCACCGGGATCACCCCGCGCTCGCCGACCTTCACTCCGGCCGCCGCGAGGTTCAGGTTTTCCGTCGCGCACTTCCGTCCTGCGGCGACCAGCACAGCATCTACTTCGAGCGAGGTTCCGGATGCAAGGTCGAGCTTGAGGCAAGACGACCCGCTCCGGTCGCAAAGCTTAACCTGTTCGTTCCAGTGGAAAGTTATGCCCCCACGTTCCATCGCTGCTGTGAGGGCGCGGGAGACTTCACCATCGAGGAACGGCAAGAGCTTGTCGCGGCCATCAATCAAGTGGACCTGCGCGCCCAGGGCCGCGAACGTGCAGGCGTATTCGCTGCCGATCACGCCCGCGCCGACGACGGCGATGCGCCGGGGCAGCAGGTCGAGCTGCAGGATGGTGTCGGAGTCATACACCTCGGGGGTGCCGAAGGGGTAGTTCGGCGGCCGGAAAGGGGACGAGCCGGTGGCAATGAGGATGCTCTCGCCGCGGAGCACTACTTCGACGGGCGGCGCGGGCACCTGGCCACGCGCCGGCGCCTGCTTGCTAGGCTCGACGTGCACCAGGTGAGGATCAACAAACGTGCCGGTGCCGAAGTAGAGATCCGTCAGGTCGGCGTGCAACTGCTGCGCGATCATGGAGTTGAAGCCCTCCTTGACTTGCTGCTCGTGCCGCAGGAAATCCCCCACGGTCGCCTGTTCCCGCACTGAGAGGTCCACGCCGATGAGCCGGCGCGCCTTTACGCCGGAAAGCGCCAGCGCGGTCTCGCGCAGGGTCTTGCTGGGCACCGTGCCGGTGTTCACCCCCGCGCCGCCCAGTTCGTAGTGGTTATCCACCAGCGCGACCTTTTTCCCCGCACCCGCCGCGGTCGCCGCCCCGACAATGCCCGCCGGACCCCCGCCAATGATGACGAGGTCGTATGTCTTCGGCTCGGTGGACATTCCGTCTTGCGTGTATGGCCAGACCTGTCGGCGTGCCAGAGCCCGCCAGCGGATCCAGGATGCCAAAAGCATTCCACAGCGGGTGCCGGATGTCCAACAGGCTACAGGCGACCGAGTTCCACGCCCTCGCGCCGGAGCAACACGGCCTCGACCTTCGGCACATACATCTGCGTCTCAGCGGGCAGGTGCGTGGCGATGGCGTCGAACGTTTTCGCTTTGCGCCGTTCCAGCAGCTTCTGGACGGTGCCCTCGCCGGCGTTGTAAGCCGCCAGCGCCAGCCGCCAGTCCTTGAACTGCGCGTGGAGGTGTTTGAGATATTGGGCGGCCGCCCGCGCGCTGTCCTCGGGGTCCAACCGCTGATCGGAGGGCCACGTTTTGAGGCCATAACGCTTCGCCGTCGCCGGCATAAGCTGGAACAGCCCGGCGGCGCCCACAGGGCTGCGGGCACGCGCGTCGAAGCCCGACTCGACCTCCGCAACCCACACGAGCGCCGTGGGCAGCTTCTGTGCGGCAAAGACCGGCTTGAGCCGTTGCACGTAAGGCTTCGCCGCGTCGGGCCAGGGCCGGGTCGAGAGACGCTTGGTCCAGATCTCGCGCTCGCGCGCCGGTGTCGGGTTCGGCGTGCGTTTCGGGGGCTGCCCGGGCTTGGGCGCCGGCGCGGGCGTGGTGCGCCGAATCTGGTCAGCCACCTCCAGGTAATCCAGCCGGGCCTTAAGCCAGGCCGCATAAGGCGCCGTTCCTTCGTAGCTCTCCAGCAAGGGCAGGATCGCCTTGGCGCTATCGTTCAGCGCGCCGAGATCAACCACGTCGTCGTTGTGGAACTGTTTGGCGAGGTCGCGGAAGAACTGCTTCACCCTGGCGCGGTCCACCTCCTGCAGAGAGCGCAACGCCTCGTCGTCCAGGTTTTCCCTGGCCCACTGGTCAACCGAGTCCGCCACCTCGTCCAGCGTCATCGTATCGTCTGGCGGCGGCGCTTCGGCGGCGCAAGGAGTGCCCGCCATAAGATAAACGCAAAGGCAGCCAACGAGGCCGAAGCTACGCCGCAGGGCTCCGCTGCCCGGGTTCAAGACGCAAGGATCCTGCTCAACCGGTCCGCCAGGTCCTTGAGCCCTTCGGGAGTATCACCGCCAGCCTGCTCAGTAATTGCCCATCCCTGATAGTGAATGCCGTCCAGGGCCTTCATCACGGCCGGCCAGTTGATGTCCCCCTCCATGAGCTTTACATCGAAACCCTTCCACGGTCCCTGGGCATCGCGCTTCTTAAGGCTGAACTCCTTGATGTGCAGCTTCTGGATGCGCGGCCCGAGAACGGCGATCCACTGCTCCGGCCAGCCGTAGTTGAGGATGTTGCCGACGTCGAAGTGCCATCCGACCGCCGGGCTGTTGAACTCGTCCACATAGCGGGCGGCTTCGAGCGGGCTGAGCAGGAAATGGTTCCAGACGTCCTCGATGGCGATCTTAACCCCTAACTCCTCGGCCAGCGGCACCGCCTTGCGAATCTCCGCCTGCGAACGCTGATACGCATCCTGGTAGGAGATGTCCTTGTTGACGATCCCGGGCACCAGCAACACCGAAGAGGCGCCATAGCGTTTGCCGTCACGCAGCGTCTGCTTGAGGGCTTCGAGGCCCTGGGCGCGCACGTTCGGGTCCGGAGAGGAGAGCGGCAGTGTCCAATGGTCGCGTCCGCAGACGCTGGGGATGACCAGGCCCGTCGCGTCGCGCGCGCGCAGAACTTCATCCTGGTCCATGTGGCTCATCATCTCGGTGCCTTCGAACCCGGCCGCCTTGATGGCCTGCATTTTCTCCAGCACGGAGCCCTGCACGCCCACCGTGGCCCACATGATGCCTTTCTTGATGCGGCGCTTGGGAGCCGGGGTCTCGGGCCGCGGCTCGTCAGCCGCCAGCGCCCCGGGTGCCAGGGCGGCCAGGGCCAGCGCGCCCGCGCTGCCTTTCAGGAATTCACGACGTTGCATAGCACTCTCCATGTTCATTCGGTTGTTACCATCTAACTGAACTTCGTCACGCCCTCGATGGGCACCGGGGGGAAATCCAGCTTCATGTCCCAGGACAGCTTATCGGGCACCAGCTTCTGCTGGGAATTGAGAGCCTCTTCCCACGCGATTTCCTGGCCGGTGTAGGCGGCCATGCGGCCCATGATCCCCAGCATGGTGCTGTGGGCCATCCATTCACCGTCGTTGATCGGCTTGCCATTGCGGATGCCGGCGAAGAGTTCGTTGTGTTCCGTTTGATACATGTCCTCCTTCGGCCCGCGATAGCGCCAGTTCTCCTTGCCCTTGATGAAGACACCTGTCCAGCCCTGGATCTTGGCGAACCCCGCACTGCCCATAAGGTAGTCCGAGTTATCCGAATAGGTCTGGCCGATCTGCCGCTGGCCCACGAAGGCGCGCACGTCATCCGGGAACTCGTACACCACGAACATGTGATCGTAGATGTTGCCCTGGTTGTTGGGCGTCTGGCGGCCGCCCACCGCCACGGCCTTGAGCGGCGACTGGTCTTTGAGGCCCCAGGCGACCTTGTCCACGCTGTGGCAGGCCTGCTCGACGTAGCCGTCGCCGGAGAGCCACGTAAAGTTGTACCAATTGCGCAACTGCCACTCCAGGTCGCCCATGCCGGCGGGCCGCTCACTGGCGGGCGGCATGGGCTTGACCGGGCCGGTGTAATAGGTGGCGTAGATGGCGCGGATGTCTCCGATGGCGCCGTCGTGTATGCGCTGGTAGAACTCGCGCCGGGCCCGGTCATAACGCCAGCAGAAACCGGCCACCAGCGACAGGTTCTTCTCTTTGGCGGCCTTGGCCGACTCCATCACGGAGCGGACGCCCGGGGCGTCGGTGGCCATAGGCTTCTCGCAGAAAATGTGCTTGCCCGCGTCCACCGCCGCCTTGAGATGCGTCGGACGGAAGCCCGGGGGCGTCGCCAGCAGGACGACGTCCACCCCGCTGTCTATGACCTTCTGGTAAGCGTCCAGACCCACGAAGCACTTATCGGGTGTCACCTTCACCTTATCGCCGCAACTCTTTTGCAAGCTCTGCAAGCTCTTCTGAAGTTGATCCTCGAAGGCGTCGCCCATCGCGGTGAGCACGACATTGGGGTCGGCGTTGAGCGCCTGGCTGGCGGCGCCGGAACCGCGCCCGCCACAGCCAATGAGCCCGACCTTGAGCGTCTGGGGCGTCTGGGCCACCACCGCGGGCGCTGCCGCCGCTACCGTCGCGGCTACGGCGGCCTTTTGCGCAGGCTTACGCGAGGCGCAGCCCGCCAGCACGGATGTCAGCGCCAGCGCACCGCCGCCTGCAATGGTCGAATTCTTGAGAAATTCCCGGCGTGACATGGGGCGATTGGAAGGAAGCTTCATAATTCAACAACTGTGATGGCGATTCTGCGAACGGTGCAAGCACAAGTAAACAGGCAAATGGCTCCAGCAGGGCCAATTCCTGAAGGGTGGTAGGGACGCGTTCCACCGCGTCCCTGCCATCTCGGGGAAATGGGGACGCGGTGGAATGCGTCCCTACCACCCTTCAGGAATTGGCCCTGTGCCTCCGGGCGAGTGCGTGAAGCGTCGAAACGTGTTGCGTGTTATGTGTTGCATGTTGCGTGTCGGGCACGGAACACGCACCACGCACCACGCTTCAACGGCTTACCGGGAAACGGGGAACCACACCCGCATCTCGTTCGGGCCGCGGTGGCACCAGGCATAGTAGGGGATGCACGTTAGCTCCGCCCCGCCGTCCTCAGCCGCCATCCGCAAGGTGGTGATGCCGCCCAGCAGTTCGGGCCGCGGCTGCACGTCGAAACGCACCCTGCCCGGGAACACCTTGTCCAACACGTGGCCGCCATTGTCCGCTCCCTCGGCGCAATACACGAGCGGGCCGCGCTCGACCGCGAACCGGCCGGCGTCCGCTTTCACCTTCTCATGCGCCAGAAGCTGGTGCACAGGCATTGGCAGACTTAGCTCTATCGTATCGCCGGGCTTCCACTTGCGGGTGAGCTGCAGGAAGCCGTTGTTGTCCGGGCCGCCCGAGAACTCGCTGCCATTCACCTTGATTGTGAGCCCCACCGCCACCTTGCCGAGCTTGACGTCGAAACCGCTCCTTGTTGAAGCCACGGGCGTAACGGTATCCGCATAGCCGTAGAGGTCGCTGGGCACGGGCTCGCCCCAGACCCAGCCGGGTATCCTGAGGTTCACCGTGAACTGCGTGGTCCGCTTCGGCAAAAGGGTGATCAGCACCTTTCCGTCCCAGGGATAGGACGTGGCCTGCTTCACCTGCACCGGGGCGCCCCCCAGCTTCACCTGGGCCGAGCCGCCGATAAAGAGATTGATGAAGAGTTCCTTGCCCCGCGTCGCATAGATGTAGCTGGCAATCTCGGGAAAGAAGCGCACGTCGTTGCCGGGACAGCACGAGCAGCCGAACCATGGCGCCCGCTCGCACGAGCCCTGGTTGAACCGGGCCTTGCCGTCGCTCTCCAGCGGGTTGGGGTAGAAGAAACGGTCGCCGCTCAGCGACACGCCCGAAAGGAAGCCGTTGTAGATAA
>Ga0335069_10006289_pt1 | contig 17280 bp, 13 predicted proteins | sample Lox_Sample_11_FD_206714 | JGI IMG/M metagenome (GOLD analysis project Ga0335069, IMG submission 206714) | Soil microbial communities from Loxahatchee National Wildlife Refuge, Florida, United States - Lox_Sample_1.1 | ecosystem: Environmental > Terrestrial > Soil > Wetlands | place: USA... | reverse complement strand
CTCTGCGTGCGGAAGGCCGAGCTCGTCCTGGTCCGGAACTTCACCGACAACTCCAAGGATGAGTACACGGTGCGGATCAGCGCGCACGCACAGCGCGCGGTCTCCCGCGGCGGCACCATCGTCAGCCGCGACGCGGACGTGACGCCCTTCACCCAATACTGGACCTTCGGCCGGATGGAAGGCCAATGGAAGCTCAAAGAGGTGCTGCCCCCGGCTCGCGGGGAGGAAGCTCTTGCCGCCGAGAACGTGGACGAGGACAGCTCGCCGGAACAGGTGCAGTGGTACTACAAGCACACGCGCGCCAACTGACGTGCGCGTGGCGCGGGCGTGAGGCGGAAGCGGGGCGCGAGTACTTCCCGGGGTGGAGGGTCAGGCAGTGGGCGTGCCGGCAGGCGAGGTGGGCTCGACAACGACGGGGCGCCGGGCCGGTTGGCCCTGCGCGCTCTTCTCGGCGATCCTGCTGCTCGCGCCTGCCGTGAGTGCGGGCGAGGCGCCTCTCCCCGGCGGTGCCGTTCGGAACGTGCTGGTCCTCTTCCAGGATGCGCCCAACGTGCCAGCCATCGTGGCACTCAACGACGGGCTGCGCCGGGTGCTCCAGGGCACCGACCGCCTCAATGTCTACAGCGAGCACCTCGACCTGTCGCGGTTCGCAGGGCCAGCGTACGAGGACGGACTGCGCCGTTGGGTGCATACGAAGTACGCCCATCTGGATCTGAGTCTCGTCATGGCGGTCGGCCCCGGTGCCGTCACCTTCGCCACGCAGCCCGAAGCGCTCTGGCCGGGAGTTCCGATCGTTTTCTGCGCGGTGGACGAGCGGATGGCCGCCTCGTTCGACAAGCTCCCCGGCGTGACCGGAGTCGCCCACCGCTATCCGATCCGCGAGACCATGGAGCTGGCGCTTCGCCTCTTTCCCGACGCCAGCGCCATCGCGCTCATGGGTGGAGCGAGCGAGGCGGACCGGATGTGGCTCGCGCCGCTGCGCGCCGAGGCGGCGACGCTCCCCAAAGGGATTCGCGTCGTCGAGCTCTTCGGGCTGTCGATGCCGGAGACCGTGGAACGGTTGAAGGCGATCCCTCGAGGGACGCCGGTCCTGGGGATGACGTTCCTCCGGGACGGGGCGGGGCGGCCCTGGACGGGTCCGGAGGTCCTCCGCGCCATCGATGCGGTGGCCCCGGGCCCCCTGTTCTCCACCTATGACTTCCTCGTTGGTCGCGGGGGCGCCGGAGGCGTGGTGCTCGAGTTCGAGAAGATCGGCGAGGAGGCCGGGACGCTCGCGCTGCGTGTGCTCGCCGGCGAGTCCTCGGGGGCGGAACCCGCACAGCGGAGCCGATCCTCGAGGATTCTGCTCGACTGGAGGGTACTCGAGCGCTGGGGCGTCGACGAGGCCCGGATCCCGATCGGCGCCGAGGTCCGGTTCCGGACGCCTCCCCTGTGGAAGGAGCATCCGTGGATCGCCGGGGGCGTCGTCGTCGCGCTGCTGGCGCAGGGCGCCCTTATCGTCGTCCTGCTGCTCGAGCGCCGCCGCCGACGGCTCGCAGAGGTCGCGGCCGGGGAGAGCCGGGCAGCTGTGGCCCACATGAACCGCGTGGGCTCCCTCGGGGAACTCGCCGGGTCCCTGGCGCACGAGATCAACACTCCCCTCGCGTCGATCCAGAACAGCGCCCGGGCCATCCGCCGGATTCTCGCGGCAGGGGAGCGCCCCCCCGACGAGGACGTCTACGTGAACCTGGGCATCATCGAGGGGGAGGGAAAGCGGGCGGGCGAGGTCATCCGTCGGATCCGCACGGTGCTCCGTCGAGACTCGGTCCAGTCGGTCCGGCTCGACGCGAGGGACGTGGCCCGCGATGCCGTGGCGCTGGTCAGCCCGCAGGCGAGGCAACGCGGGATCGACCTCCACCTGTTCACGCCCGCGGACCCGATGGACGTCGACGGCGACCGCGTCCAGTTGCTGCAGGTCCTGCTCAACCTGCTTCTCAACGCGTTGGAGGCGGTGGCCCCCCAGCCGCCCGATCGCAAGAAGGTCACGGTGCGGATCGTTCCGGATGGCGACAGCGTTCGCCTCCAGGTCACGGACGCCGGCAACGGCTTCAGCACCGCCGCCCGCGCCCGGATCTTCGAGCCGTTCTTCACGACCAAGAAGACCGGTCTGGGAATGGGGCTATCCATCTCTCGCACGATCGTCGAGGCGCACGGGGGACGCATGTGGCTTGGTGATTCGCCCGAAGGCGCCGAGGTGAACGTGGACCTCCCGGGTGCGCGCGAGGCCGGCTCGAGAGTCGCGGGGGAGAAGCAGTGACGGGGACGAACGGCACCGTCATCGTCGTGGACGACGATCAGGCCTTCCGCCTGTCGATGGAGCAGTTCCTGAAGTCGGCGGGGTACCGCTCGCGCTCCTTCGCCTCGGCCTCGGCCTTCCTCGCCAGCCAGCCGCCCGACGGGCCCGCATGCGTCCTCGTCGACCTGCGAATGCCGGGAATGAGCGGCCTCGAACTGCAGGAGGCCTTGGAGCGAGCGGGGCGGCGGTGCGCGCTCGTGTTCCTGAGCGGCCACGGGAACGTGAAGACCACGGCGAGGGCGATGAGGAACGGGGCCGTCGACTTCATCGAGAAGCCCTATGAGGAGGAGAGCCTTCTCGAGGCGATCGAGCGGGCGCTCGCCCGCGACCGCCGCGATCGCGAGATGCGCGCCGCTCGCGTCGACGCCCGGTCGCGGCTCGCTCGCCTGTCGTCGGCGGAGATCTCCGTCTGCGAGATGCTCGCCGAGGGCCTTCGCAACAAGGAGATCGCGGCAAAGCTCGGCAAGGCCGAGAGCACCGTCAAGATGCAGCGCTGGACGGCCATGTCGAAGCTGCGGGTCAACACTCCGATGGAGATCGCGCGGCTCCTCGACCTCGCGCGAGGCCGCGACGGAGCGTACCCGGAACCTCGGGGACCCTAGCGCGGCCCGCCCTCGGCGTCGGCGGGGATCGGTGGCGGCCAGACCCTCGAGAAGACGAAGGCCACGACCACCGCCGTGGCGCTGCCGAAGATGACCTCGGCGAGGCGGCGAGCCCCCGCCTCCTCGCCGCCCAGCCGCGTGTGGTGCTCCAGGCTGGAGGCCATCACGAGCGCGGCGGTGATGGGGGCGATTTTCCAGTAGGTCTGCACGTGCACGACGTACGAAGAGACGAGGACGGTCGCGGCCATGGCGATCGGCAGCACCCAGGCGCGCGGACCGGCGAGGAGCAGGAAGCCGAGTCCCATGACCCCGCCGATCATGGTGTTCGCGATCCTCGCGCGGAAGTTCGTGCGCGCCACGCGCAGGTCCGGCTCGGTGACCGCGACCATCGAGCTGATGGCCCAGATGGGGTTCTGCTCGGCGATCACCGTGAGGACGAACCACAGCAAGCTCGACGACACCAGGATCCGCGCCGCATAGTGAAGTCCCATCGTATCGCGCAGGCGATTCCGGAAGCCGCCCATGGTGCCTCCTCCGCTAGAAGCTGCCATCGAGCAGGCGGACGCGGCACTGGGCCCCCGCCTGACCGGGTTGAACTGGCGGACCGCCGCGCCGAGCATCGAGACGCTCGTCCCGAAGAGCGGCCCGCACGGGACGAGCCGGGACGAATCCACGGCGGACGTGCGCTGGACGACCACGCCGGCTCGGGCCGACTCGGTGCCAGGGGTTCACCTCCCGCCGCGTGGAGAAGTCGCTTCCCCACCAGCTCGAGAGATCGACGAAGAACGCGGACTGTGAGTAGAGCTCGGGCGGGTCCCAGCCGGGACCCCACTGCAGGCCCGCGGCGTCGCGTCCCCGGGCAGGGGCGGCCTTCCGCAGCCCCGGACGGGGTTCCCGCCGGGTCCTGGCGAGCAACGCGACCGGCGCGAGCCACGGCGGGACGACGGCCACGAGAATCCGGGATGCACAGGCCGCCGACTCCCGATCGGGAAGCGTTCCCGTCACTCGTGCGCCTGAGGAGGATTGCCCTTCAGGCGGTAGACGATGCCGGTCTTCGTGGCGCCGAGCAGGAGCCAGGGCTCCGCGATCTCCTGGAGCGTCACGAAGAACTGCTCCGCGCGCTTCATCGCCTTCGGGGCAAGCTCCGCGCGCTTCTTGAACCTGATCTGGAACGCGAACTCCCCGACGAGCGGGAGGTGGTCGCCCCGGCTGCGCCAGAGCGCCACGTTGGCCTTGGCGCGGATCCCCTTGCCGAAGTCGAGAACGGCGATGTCCTGGAGGACCTCTTCGACGATGGTATGGTTCACGAGCTCGACGCTCTCGCCCTTGGACTTCTTCAGCCGGCCGAGCGCGGGCAGGACGCGCGCAAGCGTGTCCATGGACGTCCGGTTGCCCTCGTGGACGTGGCTGAGCGGGAACTCGACGTTGTGCGAGAATAGCATCCGCAGCGACCCGGTCTGGTCCTTGAGTGGCAGGGCCTCCGCCTTGAACTTGATGCGGTAGTCCCCGTCGATGCGGGGGCGGACGTCGGTCTTGGCGGACTTCTGGAGGTCGGAGTGCCGGAACTTGAAGACGATCTCCGGGTCGCCGACGGGAAAGCCGTCCTGGTAGGGAACGCGGCGCCGGAGGATGAAGGCGTTGTTGTAGAGACGGAAGTCGGCCGTGTCGAGGAAGACCACCTCACGAATCTGAGGGCGGTCCCCTTCGAAGTCGCGCGAGGAGTAGCGCACGGCGGAGGCCTTGGCCGCCTTCTTCACGACCTTCGCGAACTCCCAGAAGCTGTCGCGGCAGGTGAAGCGGTCGGGCTTGAGGATGATCTTGCACTCCAAGAACTGGATTTGGTCGAGCGCGCGACCGTCCGCGTAGCTGCCGGGGTGGAGTTCCGGAACGCGCCTTTTCGGGGATGGCTTCGGCATAGGACGGGCTCTCATATACTCCCTACCGGGGATCCATAGACCTTTCGTCGATCCCAACCGGGACGTGCGCCGAGGGGCCGATAGAGAGCATCCTGTCCGCCTTCGATGAGGCCCCTTCTCGCGCTCTACGTCATCGGAATGGAGGAGATCGCGTGGGGCGTTGGCCTGCTCGCCATCACGATGGTGCTGCACGGCATCGGGATGGTTTGGACGATGCGGGCCATGCAGGCGATGAAGGCGCGCCAGGGCGCGGACCCGAGCCTGGGCTCGTCGCTCCTCCGCGTCGTTGTGGCGTCCTGGCTCATCGCTGTTTCCCACCTCATCGAGGTGCTGACGTGGGCCGGCTTCTTCCTTTGGAAGGGGGCGCTGCCGAATGCCAGCCTTAGCTACTACGTTGCGCTCCTTGACTACACGACCCTGGGCTGCGAGTACGACTTGCCCTCCAACTGGCGGCTGCTCGAGGGAATGATCGCCATCGCCGGCCTCATGACCTTCGCCTGGTCCACCGGCGTCCTCTTCACGCTGGCGCAGGAGTTCCAGGACCGCGCGCTGCGGCGCATCGAGCGCCAGCACGCATCCGAAACGCCCCGGCCTTGAGCCGTCCGAACGCGCATTCCCCGAGGTGCCGAATGAGTCTTCCCGCCCCATCCCGCCCCCGCGCTGGCTTCGCGGCGCTCTCCCTCTGCGCCGCCGCGCTCGTCGCCGGGTGCGAGAAGGAGAGCCGGCGCGTCCTGCCGCCTCTCGAGGTCCCGGTGGCCGAGGTGGCGAAACGGGACACGCCGCTCGCGTTCGAGCTCGTGGCGCAGATGCGCGGTATGGTGGATGTCGACGTTCGGCCCCGCGTCGAGGGGTACGTCACCTCGGTCGCCTACGTCGAGGGCACGGAGGTGAAGAGGGGGCAGCTCCTCTTCACCATCGACGACCGGCCGTTCCTCGAGAAGGTCGCCCAGCAGGAGGCGGTGCTGGCCCGGGCCGAGGCGGTGCTGGCGCACGCCGACGCCGACGTGGGCATGTACACCCCGCTCGCGGCCCGAAAGGCCGTGAGTCAGCGGGAGCTCGAGAACGCCTTGGCCCAGCAGAAGGCGGCCCGGGCGACGGTGGCCGCGGCCCGAGCCGAGCTCGAGGAGGCGAAGATCAACCTTGGGTTCACGCGCATCACCTCGCCCGTCAACGGACTCGCCGGGCGCGCCCAGAGCAAGGCGGGCGACCTCGTGGGGCCGGCGAACCCCGCACCGCTCGCCGTCGTCTCCACCGTGGACCCCATCCGCGCGAGCGTCTACGTCCGCGAGGCCGACTTCCTGCGCTTCGAGCGGGCCCGCCTGGCGCGGCTGAAGGCGGGAGGCCCGGACGTCGAGAACCGCGACGCGCACATGATCCTGTCCGACGGGTCGAGCTACCCGGGGCGAGGGAAGGTCATCCTCGTGGACCGGGCCGTCGACCCCGCGACTGGTGCCATCCGCGTGGACTTCGCGTTCCCGAACCCGGACCGGCTTCTCCGGCCCGGCGCCTACGCACGCCTCTTCGCGGAGTACGACGTGGTCAAGGGCGCGCTGCTCGTTCCCCAGCCGGCCGTCGCCGAGCTCCAGAACCTCTACACGGTGATGGTGGTGACTCCCGAGGGGAAGGCCGAGACGCGGTCCGTGAAGATGGGCCCCAAGGCGGGGCCGGACTGGATCGTCGAGTCCGGGTTGAAGGAGGGCGAACGCGTGATCGTGGCGGGGGCCGAGAAGCTCCGCGACGGCATGGCGGTGAAGACCCTGCCGGCCGGGGGGAAGTGACCGATGTCCCGGTTCTTCATCGGCCGGCCCATCGTGGCGATGGTCATCGCCATCGTCATGGTGATCCTCGGCGCCGTCTCCCTGTCACGCCTGCCGGTGTCGCAGTACCCGAACATCGTCCCGCCGATGATCCAGGTGACGACGACCTACACCGGGGCGAGCTCGCTCGACGTGGAGAAGGCGGTCGGGGTCCCCATCGAGAACCAGGTGAACGGCGTCCCTGGGATGATCTACATGACGTCGTACAACGCCTCAGACGGCACCTATCAGCTGCAGGTGTCGTTCGAGGTGGGCACCAACATCGACATGGACACCGTGCTCACCCAGAACCGCACCGGGTGGGCGCAGGCGTCGCTGCCGAATTCGGTGAAGCAGTTCGGGATGCAGGTGCAGGCCTCCTACTCCTTCCCGATGATGCTCGTCACGCTGCACTCGCCGGACGGGCGCTACGACGCCAACTTCATGTCGAACTACGCCGCGATCAACGTGAGCCCGGTGCTGGCGCGCACCTATGGCGTGGGGCAGGCGACGCTGTTCGGGGGGTCCACGTATGCCATGCGGGTCTGGGTGCGTCCGGACCGCCTGAAGTCCCTGGGGCTCACGGTCTCCGACCTCGCGAACGCCATCAAGGAACAGAACGTGCTCGTCGCGGCGGGCCAGTTCGGCGGGCCGCCGGCCCCGAAGGGCACGGCCTTCACCTATACCGCCCGCACCAAGGGGCGCCTGCTCACGGCCGACGAGTTCGGCGACATCGTGATCCGGGCCGAGGTGGACGGCACGCTCGTGCGGCTGCGCGACGTCGCGCGAATCGAGCTCGGCACCCAGCTCTACGACTCCCAGGGGCGCCTCGACGGGAAGCCCGCCGCCGGAGTGGAGATCTTCCAGCTTCCGGGGTCCAACGCGCTCCAGACGGCCGCGGCGGTCCGCGCCGCGATGAAGGAGCTTCGCGCCTCATTCCCGCCCGGCCTCGAGTACGACATCACCCTCGACACGACCGCTGCGATCTCGGCCGGCATCCAGGAGATCGTGAAGACGCTCTTCGAGGCGACCCTCCTCGTCCTCGTCGTCGTCTTCGTGTTCCTCCAGAACTGGCGCGCGACGCTCATCCCGATGGTCACGGTGCCGGTGTCCCTCATGGGGGCCTTCGCGGCCTTCCCGCTGCTCGGCTTCTCGGTGAACACCCTCTCGCTGCTTGGCATGGTGCTCGCCATCGGTCTCGTGGTCGACGACGCCATCGTGGTCGTCGAGGCGGTGTCCCGCCACATCGAGGAGGGGATGACGCCTCGCGACGCCGCCATCCAGGCCATGAGGGAGGTGGGCGGCCCGGTGGTGGCCATCGCCCTCGTCCTGTCGTCCGTGTTCATCCCGGTGGCCTTCATCGGCGGAATCTCCGGCCAGCTCTACCAGCAGTTCGCCATCACCATCGCCGTCTCGGTGATCCTCTCGGCGGTGAACGCGCTCACGCTCTCGCCGGCGCTGTGCGCGCTCCTCCTGCGGCCGGAGGGGCACAGGCGCTCGCTGCTGTCGCCCTTCTACGACCGCTTCAATCGCGGATTCGCGAGCTTCACGGGCGGCTACCTGTCGGTGGCTGGAGTCCTCTCGAGGAAGTTCTTCCGCAGCGCGGCGATCGTCGCCGCCTTCGTGGGGCTCGCGGCGCTGCTGGGGCTGAAGCTCCCCACCGGCTTCATGCCCGAGGAGGACAACGGATACTGCTTCGTGAACATCGCCCTCCCCGATGCCTCGTCGCTCGAGCGGACGACCGCCACCGCCGCCCGGGTCGAGTCGATCATTCTCAAGAACCCCGCCGTGAAGTACACGACCACGGTGACGGGGTTCAGCCTGCTCTCCCGGTCGTACGCGCCGAACACCGCCTTCATCTTCCTCTCGCTGAAGCCCTGGGACGAGCGCAAGGGGAAGGGGCAGGTCGTCTTCGAGCTCATGCGGCAGCTGAACGTGGAGTTCGCGCTGGGCGTGCCGGAGGCGCAGGTGTTCGCCTTCGGGCCGCCCGCCATCGTAGGCCTCGGTACCGGTGGCGGGTTCGACCTCTTCCTGCAGGATCACTCGAACGGGACGCCCGAGTACCTCGCGGACGCCACCCGCAAGTTTCTCGCCTCCCTGAAGAGTCGCCCGGAGATCGCCTTCGCGCGGACGGACTTCCGTCCCGAGGTCCCCCAGGCCCTCATCGACATGGACCGGGACAAGGTCGCGAAAGTGGGAGTTCCGCTGTACTCCGCGCTGGACACGCTGGGGACGTACCTCGGTGGCGCGTACGTGAACCAGTTCGACCGGTTCGGCCAGGTGTACGACGTCTACCTGCAAGCGGAGGCCGAGTACCGGAAGGGCCCGGAGGACCTCGGGCTGTTCTACGTGCGCGGGCACAAGGGGAACATGATCGGCCTCGACACGCTGGCAACCGTGAAGCCGTCTTCGGGCCCCATGTTCACGAACCGGTTCAACCTCTTCCGCGCCGCGGAGGTCACCGGCACGAACGCGCCCCAGTACAGCTCGGGACAGGCGATGCAGGCGCTCGAGGAGACCGCGGCCGAGGTGCTGCCGCCGGACGTCAAGCTCGCTTGGACGAACGTCTCCTACCAGGAGAAGAAGGCAGAGGGGACCGCAGGCCCCGTGTTCATCTTCGGCATGGTGATGGTCTTCCTCATCCTCTCGGCGCTTTACGAGAGCTGGTCGCTCCCGTTCAGCGTCATCCTGGGGACTCCGTTCGCGGCCTTCGGAGCGCTCTTCGGGCTCTGGCTCGCGCGGTTCGCGAGCCCCTCCTACGTGGACAACGTCTTCGCCCAGATCGGGCTTCTCATGCTGGTGGGGCTCGCGGCGAAGAACGCGATCCTCATCGTCGAGTTCGCCAAGGCGACGATGGAGGAGAAAAAGGTCGGCCCGGCGGCGGCCGCGCTCGAGGCGGCCAAGGTCCGGTTCCGACCCATCCTCATGACGTCCTTCGCCTTCATCCTGGGCGTCGTCCCGCTCGTCCGGGCGAGCGGTGCCGGGGCCGAGTCGCGGCGCGTGATGGGCATGGCCGTGTTCTCGGGCATGCTCGTCGGGACGTTCCTCGCCGTGTTCCTCGTGCCCGCCCTCTTCGTCCTTGTGGAGACGCTCCGGGCGAAGCGAGGAGGGGCGAAGCCGCCCGGAGAGTCGCCGCCACCCGCTCCGGCGGCGAGCGCGCCCGGAGGGACGCCATGAATCGCGGCGCCGCATCCGCAGCGCTCCTCGCGCTCGCCGCGTGTTCGGTGGGCCCGAAGTACCACCGGCCGGACGTGCCCGTCCCGGAGGCCTACCGGTCGCCGGATGCCACGAAGGAGGTTGCCTCCATCGCCGACCTGGGGTGGTGGCAGATGTTCAAGGACCCGGTGCTCCAGCAGCTCATCCGCGAGACGCTGTCCGCGAACCAGGACCTGGCCGCGGCGACCGCCCGGGTCGACCAGGCCCGCGCGCTCGCGGGCGTGTCGCGCGCGGCCTTCTGGCCGCAGATCGGGCTCCGGGCGAACTACACCTTCGGGCAGCAGATGTCGAACAACTACCAGGAACAGCTCGGGACCACGGCCACCCGGGGCCCGGCACCGAACATCGGGATTTTCGGCGAGCTGAGCTGGGAGATCGACCTCTGGGGGAAGGTCCGCAACGCGTCCGCCGCATCCGCTGCGGATCTCATGGCCGCCGAGGCGATGCGGCGAGGGGTGGTCATCACGCTCGTGGCCGAGGTGGCCCGAACCTACGTCGAGCTCCGCCAGCTCGATCTGCAACTCCGGATTTCCACCGACAACGTAGCGCTCCGGAAGGGCACGCTGGACATCTTCACCGACCGGTCCGAGGGCGGGATCGGCAACAACCTGGAGGTATCCCGGGCGCGCGCCGACCTGGCAGCCACCGCGGCCACCATCCCCGAGACGCGCCGGCTGATCGCCCTGCGCGAGAACCAGCTCGCGGTCCTGCGCGGCCTTCCACCGGGACCGGTGCCGCGTGGGCCCGATACCGCACTTCCGCTCCCGCCGGCGCTGCCTCTCGGCGTGCCCGCCGCACTGCTCGAGCGGAGGCCTGACGTGCTCGGGGCGGAGCAGCAGGCCATCGCGGCGAACGCGCGGGTGGGCGTCGCTGTCGCGAACCGGCTTCCGTCGTTGTCGCTCGGCGGGATCATCGGCCTCGCGTCGCCCTCGTTCCCGAGCCTCTTCTCGGCGAACTCGCTCGCCTGGACGGTCGGCGGGGGGCTCCTCCAGCCGCTTTTCGAGGGCGGGAGGCTCATGTTCGAGCAGGAGGCGGCGGAGGCCGTGTCCGATCAACGCGTCGCCGCGTACCGCCAGACCGTGCTGACCGCGATCCGGGAGGTGACGGACGCCGCGGTCAGCGTGAAGGAGTTCGGGGCCGTCCGGCGCGAGCGGGAGGTCCAGGTCGCCGCCGCACGGGAGGGTCAGGAGCTCGCGATGCTGCGGTACCAGGGTGGCGTATCGAGCTACCTGGAGGTGCTCGACGCGCAGCGGTGGGCCTTCCAGGCCGAGCTCGAACTTCTGGACGCGACGCGGAACGAGCTCGCGAGCGCGATCCTTCTGTACCGCGCGCTGGGTGGCGGCTGGGAGATCGCGCCGCCCGCGATCGAGGCGGCGGGAGACGCCAAGAAGGACGCTCCTCCGAAAGGCTGACGCCACGCGAGGGTCCACTCGGACGCCGGGACCGGTGCGAGAAGCGCCGGGCCGCTACCGTCCTTTCGCCCCAGGCGGCCCGGCGTACACGCCCATGCGATCCGGCGGTGGCAAGTGCTGGGAGAGCACGAACCCCGGCCGTGGCTGGGTGTCGATGAAGGCTGCCAGGTCTCGAGCCTGCTCCGCCGAGAGGGAGCCCGCGTACGCCGCCATCGCGGTCGTGAGGTAGGCCGTCAGCTTCGCTGGCGTCGCGAGGGCGGCGCCATCGCTGAAGGCCTGGGGTCCCCAGACGGCGGGGCCAGCGCCCCCTTCGCCGTCTGCCCCATGGCACGGGGAGCACCTCTGGGCGTAGAGGGTCTTGCCGGCCGCGGCATTCGTCTTGGACCAGAACGGGTCATCCGACGGGACGGCCCTGAGCGCGCGGTTGCCCCCCCCGGCGGCACTCATGGCCATGCGGCGCCCCTCCGAGAGCGACGTCACGTAGGCGTCGAGCGCGAGGAGCACGCGGCTCCCGAGCGGCGGATGGACGCCGTCGAGATGGCGCATGAAGCACTCGGCGATTCGCGACTGAAGGGTCATGACCGTGCCGTCCACGTTCGCCGGGTACGCGGCCGCGGCCCCGAACAGGGGCAAGGCGTCGAGATCGGTGCCGGCCTTCCGGTGGCAGGTGCCGCACGACCGGCGCACTCCCCTGCCGACGTAGGAGGCACTTGACGGGTTCCCGGAGGTGTCGACGAAAATCTGCCCGCCCAGACGGATCATGTCGCCCAGCGGGCCTCCCGTCGCCGGGGCGGTCTCGATCGAGCCGACGCTTCCCTGCGGCGCGACCGGCGTCGAGAGGCTCACCCGCGCCGGACGGTCGTAGGGGTGCGCCATCCCGGAGTGACACGACAGGCAGTCCACGTCCGTCGGGCGGACTGCGTTGGCATGCACGAGCTGGTACATGGTCCCGGCTCGGAACGCGTCGAGCTCGTGGCAGCCGCGGCAGGTTGAAGAATCCGTCCTCTTCACGAACGCGTGAACCTGCTGGGTGAGTCTCGCGCGCTCGCTCTCCCACTTCTCCGGCGTCGCGATCGTGCCGCGCATCTCGTCGACGATGTCGGTCAGACCGACGCGAGTCTTGAACGCGACGAGCTGCAGCCATCGCCACGTGGTCCTGTACCTCTCGCTCTCATGGACGATGTGGCAGTCCGAGCAAGTGGCTCGAACCCCGGTGGGACTCGCGAAGTGGATGCTCTTCCGGTAGGCGTCGGTGGCCGGCTGCATCGAGTGGCAAGCTGTCGCACAGAAGTTGTTCGTGCTTGCATAGTTCATCGCTCGGTTCGTTACGGCGAACCCGGCGAGCCCGATGAATGCGCCCAAGAGAAGCAGCCCCGCTGCTTTCGAGCGGACATTGCGCGTTCCCGTGGAACGCTCGCCGGGATCGACTTGAGCGGACACAGCGGATACCTCCGTGGGACACGAGTTCCGGATCTGCCGAGCCGGGGGATGCTAAGGCGACGCGAGCCGCGTTTCCCCTGGCGGCGCGGTTCTCTACCCCTTCGGGTTCGACCGGGCGTCTATTGGGGGAGCCGTGCGGAGACGTGTACCCGCTTGGGGCGAGCAAACTGTCTATGGCTCCGGTGGCCCGTTGAACCTTAGAAGAGAGAAATGGCCCAACGCACCGTGCGAGGAATCACCATGGGTTGAAGGCGGGCCGTCATGGTGGAGGCTGAGCGCCGACGAGCCCGGGGCTCGAGACGCGCGGAGGGTCCTCGCAGGAGGCGAGCTCGAACCCGTGAAACTTGTCCGACAAGGCGACATGCCGCACGGGTCGATTCGTTCGACCGGTGGGGGGGGCGAATTCGGCAAGGTGCTCGCCCGGCGTATCGTGCCCGAGCTCAAGAACCTGGCGGATCCACACCGCGCGCGCGAAAGCTCGACGAACGCGCTCATTCGGCGCGACCGGCAGGCGAGGCGCCCGCGGACGAAGTGATCACTCGCCTCTTCTTCGCGGCAACCACGTCGCAACAAGGGAGCAAGTCATGCAAATCGGGATGATCGGCCTCGGGCGCATGGGTGCGAACATGGTTCGGCGACTCCTCCGGGCCGGCCACCAGTGCTTGGTATTCGACGTGTCGCCGAAGGCGGTGGAGGAGCTCGCCCGCGAGGGGGCCGTCGGCGCATCATCCATCGAGGATCTGGTCGGGAGGCTTTCGAAGCCGCGGGCCGTCTGGATGATGGTCCCGGCGGCGGTCGTGGACGGTACGATCGCCGCCTTGTTCCCGCGCGTCGGCAAGGGGGACATCCTGATCGACGGGGGCAATTCCTACTACGTGGACGACATACGGCGCGCCAAGGATCTCGCGCCCGCGGGCATCCACTACGTCGACGTGGGCACGAGCGGCGGCGTCTGGGGACTCGAGCGGGGCTACTGCCAGATGATCGGCGGGGAGGAGGCGGTGGTGAGCCATCTCGATCCCATCTTCGCGGCGCTCGCCCCCGACGTGGCGTCGGCGCCGCGGACGCCGGGGCGCGACAAGCTGCGCGGCACCGCGGAGCACGGATACCTGCACTGCGGCCCGAGCGGAGCCGGGCACTTCGTGAAGATGGTCCACAACGGCATCGAGTACGGGATCATGGCGGCGTACGCGGAGGGGCTGAACATCCTCCAGGGAGCCCGCATCGGCAAGCAGACCCAGCACGTGGACGCGGAAACGACGCCGCTCCGCGACCCGGAGCATTACCAGTATGAGTTCAACCTGGCTGACGTGGCGGAGGTGTGGAGGCGCGGGAGCGTCATCTCCTCGTGGCTGCTGGACTTGACGGCGGGGGCGCTCGCCGGGGACCCGGAGCTCCGCGCGTTCGCTGGCCGGGTGTCCGATTCCGGCGAGGGGCGATGGACCATCCGCGCCTCGATCGACGAGGGCGTGCCCTCGCCCGTGCTCACCGCGGCGCTCTACGAGCGCTTCTCGTCGCGCGGCAACGCCGACTACGCGGACAGGCTGCTTTCCGCGATGCGCTTCGCCTTCGGGGGTCACGAGGAGAAGAAGCCGTGAGCGGGGTGCTCGCGGACGCGCTCGTCTTCTACGGGGCAACCGGCGACCTCGCCTACAAGAAGATCTTCCCGGCGCTCCAGGGGATGGTCCGACGCGGCGTCCTGGGCGTCCCGGTCATCGGGGTCGCGAAGCAGGGCTGGAAGCTCGATGACCTCCGCGCGCGGGCGAAGGATAGCGTGGAGAAGAACGGGGGCGGGGCCGACAAGGACGCGTTCCCCAAGCTCATGCAGCTCTTGCGCTACGTGGACGGCGACTACGCAGACGCGTCCACATTTGCGGCCCTCAGGAAGGAGCTCGGCGGCGCGAAGCTTCCCGTCCACTACATGGCTATCCCGCAGGGGCTCTTCGGGCTCGTCGGGAAACAGCTCTCCGAGGCGGGGCTCGCCGAGGGCGCGAGGCTCGTCATCGAGAAGCCCTTCGGCAGCGACCTCGCCTCGGCGCGGAAGCTGAATGCGACCCTCCACGAGCACTTCCCCGAGACGAACGTGTTCCGGATCGACCACTACCTGGGGAAGGGGACGGTCCAGAATCTGGTGTTCTTCCGGTTCGCCAACGCCTTCCTCGAGCCCATCTGGAACCGCAACTACGTGGAGAGCATCCAGATCACCATGGCCGAGAACTTCGGTGTGCAGGGCCGGGGCGCCTTCTACGACAAGGCCGGCAGCATCCGGGACGTGTTCCAGAACCACCTTCTTCAGGTGATCTCGAACGTCGCCATGGAGCCGCCGCCGCGGAGCCACGACGCCGAGACCTTCAGGGAGGAAAAGGTCAAGGTCCTGAAAGGGATCCCGCCGATCGATCCGAGGACCGTCGTTCGGGGTCAGTTCCGCGGGTACCTCCAGGAGTCGGGCGTCGCGCCGGCCTCCACGGTGGAGACCTTCTTTGCGCTGAAGCTCCACGTGAACTCGTGGCGGTGGCAGGGCGTACCGTTCTACGTCCGGGGTGGCAAGTGCCTTCCGGTCACGCGCACCGAGGTGGTGGCGAAGCTGCGGCGGCCGCCCTCCCTGATCGAAGGAGTGCCGCTCCCCAAGAACTTTCTCCGTTTCCGGCTCTCCCCGGACTTCGTCATCGCGCTCGGGGCGTCGATTCGAGCGGGTGGCGAGGAGCTCAAGGCCGAGGAAGTCGAGCTCGAGGTGGCGCACAGCCAGTCAGGCGCCCTCGAGCCGTACGAGGAGCTCCTCGGCGACGCGCTGCGGGGCGACACGTTTCGCTTCGCCCGCGAGGACTACGTCGAGGAGGCATGGCGCATCGTCGATCCCGCCATCAAGGCGGCGACGCCGATCCACGTCTACGACCCTGGAACCTGGGGACCCGCCGAGGCGGACGGGCTCATCCCCGACGGCTGGTTCGTCGCAAAGTCCTAGGAGACGAGGAGCGGGCCATGGTCCAGCTCTGGCTAGTCCGGCACGGAGAGACGGCCTGGAGCCTATCCGGCCAGCACACGGGCCGGACCGACATTCCGCTCACCCCCAGGGGAGAGCAGCAGGCCGAGATTCTCGCGCGGCGCTTGGCGGGGAGGCGCTTCGAGCGGGTCTTCACGAGCCCGCTCTCCCGGGCGCGGGATACGTGCCGACTCGCCGGCCACCTCTCGGAGGCGCTGGTGGACGCGGACCTCGTCGAGTGGGATTACGGCTCGTTCGAGGGGCGGACGACGGCCGACATCCGCCGGGACGTCCCCGGGTGGAACATCTGGACAGGGGCCTTGCCCGGCGGGGAGACGCCGGAGCAGGTGGGGATGCGCGCGGACCGCGTCATCGCCCGGGCCTCCGCGGTGGACGGGGACGTAGCTCTCTTCGCTCACGGCCACGTGCTCCGGATCCTGGCCGCGAGATGGCTCGCGCTTCCGGCGGTGGGCGGCCGCTACCTGGCGCTCGACACGGCGTCTCTGAGCGTGCTCGGTCACGAGCACGACATGCCGGTCATCCGTTCCTGGAACGAGAGCTGCGGCCTGGTGGAGGCGCCATGAAGGTCGAGATCCTCGCGGACGCCGACGCGGTCGCGGTGCGCGCGGCGAAGTGGCTCGCCGACGCCGCCCGGGAGGCGGTGGCGAGCCGGGGACGGTTCGCGCTGGCGGTGAGCGGCGGGCACACGCCGTGGCAGATGCTCCGGGCGCTCGCCGAGGAACGCGTTCCCTGGGCTTCGGTCCACCTCTTTCAGGTCGACGAGCGCGTCGCCCCGGCCGGCGATCCAGACCGAAACCTCACGCACATTCGCGAAAGCCTCCTCGGGCGGGTGGACCTGCCCCCCGGAAACCTCCACGCCATGCCGGTCGAGGCCTCGGACCTGGGGGCGGCCGCGAGCCGCTACGCGCGAGAGCTCGAGGGCGTTGCGGGAAGGCCGCCCGTCCTGGATGTCGTCCACCTCGGGCTCGGGCCGGACGGGCACACGGCGTCGCTCGTGCCTGGCGACCCGGTCCTGGACGTGACCGCCGCGGACGTGGCGCTCACCGGGACGTACAGCGGGAGGCGGCGGATGACGCTCACCTTCCCCGTGCTGGACCGCGCCCGCGCGATTCTCTGGGTCGCCACCGGGGCGGAGAAGGCACCGATGCTTCCTCGCCTGGCCGCCGGGGACCGAGTCATCCCCGCCGGAAGGGTCCGGGCCGACGGTGCGCTGCTCATCGCAGACCGCGCGGCCGCGGCTGGCCTCCCCGCGCGGCGATGACGGAGAAGTCAGTGCCCGTAGCGAGCCATTGGGCCGAGCGGCTTGCCTTGGGCCGAGCGGGAAGGCCGTCGCGGCTCCGGGCGGCTACGTCGGCGATGGGCGGCGGTACCGGCGGCTGGCGGCCTGGCTGCCCTCGGCGAGCGCCTCTTGCGGGCCGAACACCGCGAAGAGCTGAAGGAGCCGCGCCACGAGGCCAGTCCACCCCGTCTGATGGCTCGCGCCCAGCCCAGCGCCCTTGTCGCCATGGAAGTACTCGTAGAAGAGGATCAGATCCTTCCAGTGCGGGTCGCTCTGGAACTTC
>Ga0335069_10006287_pt1 | contig 17282 bp, 16 predicted proteins | sample Lox_Sample_11_FD_206714 | JGI IMG/M metagenome (GOLD analysis project Ga0335069, IMG submission 206714) | Soil microbial communities from Loxahatchee National Wildlife Refuge, Florida, United States - Lox_Sample_1.1 | ecosystem: Environmental > Terrestrial > Soil > Wetlands | place: USA... | reverse complement strand
CACGCGTCCGGCGGATCGCCTCGGCCACGAAGCCGGTCCTCTCCACCGGGTCCGGCACCACCAGCTTCTCGATGTCCGCAGCGGTCCGCAGCGGCGAGGGGAAGTGCGGCCCGCGGTCACCGAGCTCCAGCTCCATCCCCATCGCCTCGGTGGGGATGAGGATGTCGGAGAAGATGATCGCCGCGTCGACGCCGAGCCGGCGGACGGGCTGGACCGTCACCTCGGCGGCGAGGTCCGGCGTCTTGCAGAGCGGGAGGAACTCGATCTTCTCGCGGATGGCGCGGTACTCGGGCAGGTAGCGCCCGGCCTGGCGCATGATCCACACCGGGGTCACGTCCACGGGCTGCCGGCGCGCGGCGCGGAGAATCCGATCGTTCACGGCCGGTGGACGTAGCAGGAACGACCCGGGGCTGGCGAGGGGCGCGACGGCGGGTTCAGACGCCGTCGGGGACGAGCTCGATCCACCCGTCCGGGGCGCGAAGCTCGGACACCACGTGACCGACCGGACGGAGCGGGAGGTCCTTCCGGCTCATCGCCGTTCCGCGAAGAGTGCGTTGAGCTCCGGGTACGGCACCGCACCCTCGAAGATCGTCTCGTAGCTCTTGCCCTCGAGGAACTGCCGCGCTGCGCGCCTCGTGAGGCCGTGCACCGCGCTGGCGATTCCAGAGCCGGCGCTCACCCGCCGGACGCCGAGCTTGCCCAGCTCGGACACCGCCGGGAGCCGCGCCCACACCAGGACGTTGAGCGGGAGCGGGACCCCGGCTACCACCTGGCGGATGGACGCGGGGTCGACGATTGCGGGCACGAACAGGCCGTCGGCTCCGGCCTCGCGGTACTCGAGACCCCGGGAGATCGCCTCCTCGACGGCGCGCTCGGGTGGAGCGAGGGCCCTGAGGTAGACGTCGGTCCGGGCGTTGACGAAGAGATCGACCCCAGCGCGGGCGGCGCCGCGCTTGGCGGCCGCGATCCGTTCGCAGAGGACCTCCGGCCGGTCCGTCCCGTCCTCGAGGTTGACGCCCACCGCGCCGGCGCTGGCGAGGGCGAAGGCGTTCTCGGCGATGGCTGCTGGATCGGAGGCGTAGCCCGCCTCCATGTCGACGCTCAGCGGCACCGAGACGACCCGGGCGATCTCCGAGACGGCGGTGAGCAGGACGGAGACCGGCAGCGCGCCCCCGTCGGCGTAGCCGCGGGACCAGGCCAGGCCGGCGCTGGAGGTGGCGACGGCCTCTGCACCACAGGACTCGATGATGCGGGCGCTGCCCGCATCCCAGGCGTTGGGGAGCAGGAGCGGCTTCGTGCCGTGGTGAAGTTCTCTGAAGCGCGCGGCGGCGGTGCGTGGGTCCATGGTGGCCTCTCCAGGGGTGTAGACTCCTCCGAGCGAGCGGGCACGGAGGAGGCACAGTTCGCGAGCGTCGTCCTTGACACAGCTGGAACCGGGACCGTAGAAGCCCGTCGTCGTCGGGGTGCGGCGCCGGGACCGGGTGGATAGCTCAGCGGTAGAGCATCGCCCTTACAAGGCGAGGGTCACAGGTTCGATCCCTGTTCCGCCCATCGAAGACACTGACGTCGTACTGGGGAGTTAGTTCAGCTGGTTAGAACGCCGGCCTGTCACGCCGGAGGTCACGGGTTCAAGTCCCGTACTCCTCGCTTCGGAAAGCATGAACGGTGGCGGTTACGGAGTGCGCCTCAGCCTCGCGCGCGACCGAGGCCTCCTTCGGCCGGGGTAAGCACAGGGGCCGCACGGCCCTCGCCCCGCGGCAGCTCCGGAGCCCTCTGGTCGCGAGGACATCGCAACCGGTCCATCTCGGCCCGCAGGGAGTCGCTGAGAGGTGGCCGTGGACGTTGGCCGTCATTCGCGGATGAAGGCTGCCGCGGCCGTCGATGTCTGTGGGCGGGTGAGCAACTTCGGCGCCACCGACGTCCTTCTCCCGGAAGGCACCCACAAGGAGCGAGACCAGATGCGACCGCGAAATCGAATCGAATGGCTCATGGCGAAGTCGACGATCCTCACCGCTCTCTCCTTGGGCGCGGCCTGCGGCGGACCCGCGCCGGCGCTGGAGGAGCACGAGACCGCGAGCGCGGCGCTCTCCACGACCGCGGTGTACTTCGAGTCGACGAACACCGGCAACACCGTGTCCGACCGTGTCTACCTCGACATCCACGACTCCGATCCCAAGGCCATCTACTTCGTCAGCCCGACGTGGACGCCAGGCTCTCCGGTCATCGACGGCCATCCGATCGGCGTCATGTTCGACGCCGGGCAGAGCAACAACGGGCACCCTGACTGGGCCATCTTCAACGAAGACCACAAGCCGATGCCCTATGGCACCGGCTTCAGCATCTACACCCGCGCGAAAGCCTCGAACGTGATCCAGCTCGTCGCCGGCCAGAGCGGGAACTATGCCGTGAACGACACCGCCTATATCGACAACCAGTACACCAACAACAATCCCAATGCGCTCGTCTGGGTGACGCAGAACCTCAGCACCGTCCCCGGCCGGGCAAACCCCTACAACGTCGCCGTCAAATACGATTCGACTCGAGGGCAGTGGGCCATCGTCAATCTCCATCCCCCCAGCGACCACGGAATCATCCTGGGCGCGGGCTTCAACGTCGTCATCGAATCCGGCGCGCAGCAGTCCTTCTTCGTCAAGACCGCGACCGCGCAAACCTCGCGGCTCGTGATTGCCGACCCGCGCATCGACGGCCGCCCCGGGGCGAAGATCATGGTGACACAGGTGGCCGTTCCCGGCGTCTACAACGACCATCTGGTGGGCGCTTGCTTCTCGGGCGGGCAATGGGCGGTGTGCAACCTGGACGTGGCGCCCATCCCCGCCGGCGCCTCGTTCAACGTCTGGCTGCTGGGGTAGACCTCATCTCACCGTGCGAGCCCCTCGGGCTCCGCTGCCCCGGGCGGTGGTTCCCGCGGAGGCTGGCGCCTGCGACGGACCCAGCTGGCAGATGAAGCCCCACCCCCCGCCGAGCTCGCTCACTGCCAGCAGCAGCTCGTTCTTTCCCTTCTTCAGCGGCAGGTAGACCGCGTCGTTCTCGGGGTTCACGATGCCGAGGAACCCTGGATCGCGGAAGGCCTGCGCGCTCCGTCCCCGGTAGAGGATCTTCCCGTTGAGGAACACGCTGACGTCGTCGCTGTAGCCGATGGCGAGCCTCCTCACCTGCGCACGGTCCGAGACGATGGTCGTCCGGGCATAGATGACCTGCATGCCAGGCTGCGGCTCGAGCCGCTTGGAGAAGTCCGACTGGAAGCTGACCCTCGGGTGGGGGGCGGTGCGGTACCGGGACAGGGGGACCAGTCCCGGCGGCTCCGCCTCCACCTCCTGCCAGCGAATCGCGGCGAGCTCCGGGGCCGCGGGGGCTCGCTCCAGATCGCGCTCCAGCGCGGGGTAGGCCGGCGAGAGGCTCCAGCGGACGAGAGCCTCCGGCCGCATCGGCGGCAGGTGTCGCTCCCAGGGAGCGTCGGGGGTCTGCCGGATCTGGAAGTTGGAGAAGTGGGTCTCGCCGGTCAGGACGGCCAGCGCGACCTGTCCCTCCTGGAGACCGCTCTTCAGGTCGTTCATCACCAGCGCGGGCTTCTCCATGTCCTTCACGAAGAGCCTCGCCTGGGCACCCACCACCTCCAGACGAAGGTGGAACCAGACGTCCTTCGGGATGTCGATCGCCCCGGTGAAGCCCGGACCGTTGTAGAGCTGCCAGTTCAGCCCGGTGCCCAGGACCGGCGTGTACTGGATGGCGTCCGGCAGCCCTGACTTGTGCTGGCGGAGGTAGACCCACTCGCCGGTGGCCCCGTCGCCGGCCACCCGGAACTGGATCCCAAAGAACCCGCGGGCGGCTGGTGTGGAGACGTCGACGTCGATCACTCCGTCGCGCATCACCAGGTCCTTCACGGTGGCGGCTCCGCCGTCGAGAAGGAGCGACTTCCGCCCCTGATGGTCGGTGACCCTGGCCTCACCATCCAGCTCCCAGCGGGGGGAGTCCGCGGGGAGGGCCAGCGTTCCGGCCGCGGTCGAGTCGGCGAGGGCTGAAGAGGGAACCGCGCAGAGCACGGCGAGGGCAACGGCTCGAAGCATGGGTCCTCCATCGAATGCTGGGCGCCCGGAGCCACCTACGAGGCGGCCGCTCCTCGAATGCAGGGCTGCAGGGAGCGCCTCGACGCCTGCAGCGAGCCTGCGAGAGGGGCCGGACCACGCAAACTCTGCGCCCCTCCCCCATGCCGAGCTGGTGCGTCGAGCCTCCGTGTTGCAGTCGCCGCGACGAGTGCGACGATGTCGCGCCATGACGGATCCGCTCGCCCCGTTCTTCCTCGGCGCCTACGGGGAGAACAACGACTTCTTCGAGAAGACGCTCCTCGAGCTGGTGCGCGACCACGTCTACTGGCGGCGCAACTTTCATCCCGAGGACGAGCCGCCCATCGGCACACACGACCAGTACACCCGGGCGTACCTCGACGGGCTGGCCCGCACGCGGCACGAGCTTCACCAGCTGACCGCCGCGCTGAAGCGGTCGATCCCCTCGTTCCACCCGCGCTACCTCGGGCACATGGTGTCCGACCTCCTCCTGCCCGGACTCATCGCGCAGCTGGTCACTACCCTCTACAACCCGAACAACATCGTCGAGGACGTGGCGCCGATCACCGTCCAGCTGGAGCTCGAGGTGGGGCGGCAGCTCGCGCGGATGCTCGGCTTTCACCTCGACGCGGGCCAGGAGCCCTGCGCCCTGGGACACCTCACCTCCGGCGGCACCGTGGCGAACGACGAGGCTCTCTGGCTCGCGCGCTCGGCCCGGCTCTACCCGCTCGCTCTCCGGGACGCGTGCGAGGCGACTGGCATCTGGGTCCCCGACGTCGCGGTGCGGGCCTCCAGCGCCGACCCCGAGCTGCTCGCGCTCGGCGCGGACGACGTGCTCGTGCTCGCCCGGCGCGTGTCCGCCTTCTGTTCCCGCGAGCCACGTGGCGCCGAGCTCTTCCAGGCGCTCACCGCCGCGCGGGTCGAGGAGCTCGGTCTCGCCGCCTTCGCCGCGCGGCATCCCTCGGTGGAGCGGATGGCGGTGGTGGTGCCCGCGACCGCACACTACTCCTGGCACAAGGCGATGAGCCTGCTCGGGCTCGGCGGGGCGAACCTGATCGAGGTGCCGGTGAAGCAGGCCCGGCTCGACGGCGCCAAGCTCGAGCCGGCCCTCGACGCGCTCCGGAAGGACCGCCGTCCGGTGCTGGCGGTGGTCGGCGTATACGGCACCACCGAGTTCGGGACGCTCGACTCGATCCACGAGCTGATCGCGGTCCGGCGGCGCCACCCCGGCTTCTGGCTCCACGTCGACGCAGCCTGGGGCGGGTACCTGCCCACGCTCTTCCGGGACCGGAAGGGACAGCTCATCCCGCGCGAGGCGGTGCGCGAGGGCTTCCACTACTTCCCGTCCGAGCGCGTCTACCGGGCCACCGCGGCGCTGGCCGGGGCCGACTCGGTGACGGTCGATCCGCACAAGCTGGGCTTCGTGCCCTTCGGCGCCGGCGCCCTGGTGGTGCGCGACCGGCGCGTCCTGGACCTCGTGCAGCAGGAGGCCCCGTACGTCTTCACCTCACCGCCGGAGGAGGACGAGCGCCGCTACCGGAAGCTGGGGCGCTACATCCTCGAGGGCAGCAAGCCCGGCGCGGCGGCCGCGGCCTGCTACGTGAACCACAAGGTCCTTCCGCTGGACCACGACCATTTCGGGCGGCTCCTTGCCCGCTCGGTGCAGACCAGCGAGCGGCTGGTGGACCGGCTTCCGAGCCTGCAGCAGGAGCTGGCGCCCTGGGCCCGTCTCGCCATTCCCTTCGAGCCGGACTGCAACCTGGTCTGCCTCGCGTTCAATCCGAAGGGGAACCGCTCGCTGAAGGCCGCCAACGCCTTCGGACGCCGCCTCTTCGAGACCATCGACGTGCGCCCGGACCAGCCGGTGCAGCTCAAGGAGTTCTTCGGCTCGTGCACCACGGTGCCGCTGGACCACCTCGGGGCGGACGAGCTCCAGCGCATCGCCGGGGAGCTGCAGCTCGAGCTGGCGCGGCCCGACGACGCCGGCCTCTTCCTCTTGCGGCACACGCTGATGAACCCGTGGCTGCAGAACTCGCCCGGGCCGGGCGAGCCCAGCTACGTGGAGGCTTACTGCCACTTCCTCTCCCGGCAGATTCGCTCGCTGCTGGCGAGCGGCTGAGCGGCATCGCCCGGCGGCGCTCGTTGCTCTCGCAGGTGTAGACATCTGTCATCCGCGCGCCGTGCCTCGACGATCCCGGCGGAAGTTTCCGCGCAGATCCGACGCCCGGGCGAGCAAGCGTTCACCATCCGCATGTCGGTGTTGCTCTTGGGTGTTGACCTGGTCGATCGCAGAGGTCACGGTCGACCACCGGGGAACGATGATGATGAATCCACGTGCTGCCTTCGCGCTGCTCGCCGCAGCGCTCCTTGCCTGCACCGGCGGGGTGAGCGAGCCTCCCTCGAACGTGGTGGGAGACGACGCCGGCGCCCCGGGTGCCGGGGGCGACGGTGGAGGCGGTGGAAGCGGCGGCGGTGGAGGCGACGGGGGCAGTCAGAGCGACGCCGGCAGGCCCGACGCAGGACGCCCGGACGCCGGGGCTCCCGACGCAGGCGGTGGGACCCCCGACGCCGGGGGCGGTGGAGGTGGCGGTGGGCTCATCCCGGCCGATCGCACCACGCGGTGGAACCCTGGCATCCTCGCCGACGTCCCGCTCGGTCTTCCGCTCGGGGCCGACGGGCTCCCCCAGCGCACCACCGTCTGCAAGACGGTCAATCCGGGCGAGAGCATCCAGGCGGCGATCGACGCCTGTCCGGACAACCAGGTGGTGCTGCTCGCGCCGGGCACCTTCACCATCACCTCCACCGTGCAGGTCCGGAGCAAGGTCGTGCTCCGCGGTTCCGGCTCGGGCACCGGTGGCACCACCATCGTCAAGAGCAACGGCGGCACCGTGCTCGCCATCGGCACCGAGCGGGACCAGGTCTGCTACGGCAACAACGTCCAGGCCGTTGCCCTCACCGCCGATGCGGCGAAGGACAGCACCACCCTGAGCGTCGGCAGCGCCGCGGCCAGCTTCCACGTGGGCGATCTGATCGTCGTCGACCAGGTCGACGCCTCGCCGGTGGTGATCGGCGACTGCCAGTACTACAAGCGCGGAAGCAGCGGGAGCTACCGGTCGATCGCCCAGGCGGTTCAGGTCACCGCGGTGAACGCGGGCGCGGGGACCCTGGGCCTCGGCGCGGCGCTGCACTGGGCCTACAAGGCCGGGAGCCCCACCTTCGCCCAGGCGTTCCGGCTCTCGAACAGCCCCACCGTGAGCTGGGCGGGCATCGAGAGCCTGCGCATCCAGGGCGGGAGCATGGGCTCGTACGACGGCCAGTCGGCCGGGGGCATCGACATCGCCAACGCGGCCTTCTGCTGGGTGAAGGACGTCCAGACCGACCAGACCATCGGCGGGATGCACGTCCGCCTCGGCGCGGCGTACCGGTGCGTGGTCCGCGACGGTAACTTCCACCACTCGGCGGACTACGGCTACGCCAAGGACTGCTACGGCGTCGTGCTGAGCTGCTTCTCGGCGGACAACCTCGTGGAGAACAACATCGTCCGCTACATGAACAAGCCCGTCCTCATGATGGTGAGCGGGGGCGGGAACGTCATCGGCTACAACTACGTGGACAACTCCTGGGCCGAAGGGGACTGGCAGGAGCTCAACGTCGACAGCCACTGCGCGTTCAGCCACATGGAGCTGATCGAGGGGAACCTGGCGCCGCACATGGGCGCGGCGAACACCCACGGCAACGCCGGCTACTTCACCTTCTTCCGGAACTACGCCTCCACCCAGTTCGCCTCCCCGGAGATCGCCACCTCCAGCACCCCGCGGGCGAGCAACGTGACGGCGATCGAGCTCCAGGGCGGCGACGTGGGGATGAACGTGGTGGGGAACGTGCTCGGGAAGGCGGGTGTCACCCAGGTCTACGACCAGTACAGCAACGTCACCCCGCCCTCGGTCTACGAGCTGGGCCAGGGAAGCCCGGGAGCCGGACAGAGCGACGTCGCCGTCACCTCGCTCCTCCGCACCGGGAACTACGACTTCTTCCACCAGTCCACCCAGTGGACCGCCGGCGCGCAGACGCTTCCCCCGTCGCTCTACCTGAGCGGCAAGCCCAGCTGGTGGCCCGCCGGAACCGCCTGGCCCTGGGCCGGTCCGGACCTGAACCCGATGGTCCAGACCCTCCCGGCGAAGGCCCGCTCCGACGGGCTCTGAAGGCGCCTCCGGCCAGCGCCACCCTCCCCATTCCTCCACACCCAGGGTGAAGTCCTCGGGGCGCGAGCCCTTTCAGCCGCCCGTGGCTCTCAACGGGCATGACCATCGAAGGTGCGGTCCGGGTCCTCGCCGGGAGCTTCGTCCTCCTCGGTCTCCTGCTGTCGCGGCTGGTGAGCCCCTGGTGGCTCCTGCTCGACGTGTTCGTCGGGCTGAACCTCATCCAGTCGGCCTTCACCGGGTTCTGTCCGGCGGAGATGATCTTCCGCCGCCTCGGCGTGGTCGCCTCGACCCGGTCGGTGTGAGGAAGACGAACGTACCGATCTATGGACTGTGGTCCTCGGCCCCGCCTCCGCTAGCGTGCGCGCGCCATGCCGAGCCGTCCGGGGGGCGACCACAGACCCCTGCTCTTCCAGCTGCGTGAGCCGCGACGGCGGTTCCTGGGCCCCTTCGTCCTCGTCGTCGCGCTGCACGCGGCGCTCATCGGCTGGACCAACCAGCTACCCCCTCCCCCGGCGAGGCCCGTCACCCAGCCGGTCAAGGTCGCGCTCCGGCTCCCGCCACGGAAGGTCGCGGTGAACGAGCCACCCGGAGGCGGACCGAAACGGCCGCCTAGCCCGGCGCGGCACCCCCATCCACGGCGCCACATCCAGCCACCCAAGGTCATTCCACCGCCGGTCGTCGAGACACCGCCGCCGCCCCCCGTCCCCGACCCGCCGGAGCTCGCCGAGGCGGAGGAGGACGGGGACGAGGACGACGGCGACCCCGACGCCGCGCCCGGATCGGGCGGTGGAGGTGGGTGGGGAACCGGGAACGGGCCGGGAGTCGGGCCAGGACACGGGAGCATGAGCTCGAAGGCGCGCAAGGCCTGGCTCAGCCACACCGACTGGCGCTGCCTGCGCCCGGGCAACGAGGACCTCGGCCGGGTGGTGGTGCGAATCCGGGTGGAGGTGCTGGCCGATGGCAAGCCCGGGCAGGTGAGCGTGGTGAAGCCCGGCCCCGCGGACTTCAACCGGCGGGCCGTCGACTGCGCCCGGGACGAGACCTACCTGCCGGCGCTCGACCCCGAGGGACGGCCGATCCGCGGCGACTGCGAGTTCAGCATCGAGTTCCTGAACTGAACACCCGAGCTGATGGTCCCCGACCTCCGCGCCGATGCTCGAGCAGGTCGAGGCGTGGGCCGGAGCGCTGAAGACGGTCTGCGGGAAGGCCTGAGACCCCGGGCGCCGCCGGGGGGGGTCAGGCGCCGGGATCCGACCAGCGCCGGACGACGTTCACCAGCTCTTCCATGTCGACCGGCTTCCGGAGCGCGTCCACCACCCGGCCCCGGTTCACCCCGGCATGCTCCTCGTCCGCGGCGGAGAGGATGATCACCCTCGGTGTGTCCCCGGGGTACGCGGTCTCCAGCGCGCCGAGGAACTCGGGCCCGTTCATCACCGGCATCAGCATGTCGAGCAGGACCAGCGTGGGTGTCCGCTCCTGCATGGCGGCGAGGGCCTGGCGGCCGTTCGCGGCGTGCCGGACCTCGAGGTGAGGCAGCTCGGCGCAGATCACGTCGACCAGGCACTCCCGCAGGTCTCGATCGTCCTCCACCACCAGAATGCACGCAGCCACGCTGGAACCCCCGGCCCTGGACTCTAAGGTGGCGATCGCAAGATTGTCCAAGCCCCTCCGGGGAACACCGGACAGGCTCCGGCGACTGCCCATGAACGCCCATCTCCACGCCACGCCGCTGCTCGTCGGGGAGGACCTGTCGGTCTTCGACGTCCGCTGCTCGGCGGGTCCAGGGGACGCGGCGCCGCCGGAGGTGCACCGCTCCTTCGTGCTGGCCTACGTCCGGACCGGGAGCTTCGGCGTCCGGACCGAGCGCGGGGCCCACCAGCTCGTCCCTGGTGGCTTCATGACCGGCGCGCCCGGTGAGGTCTACGCCTGCAGCCACGACCACGGGCGCGGCGACACCTGCCTGTCGTTTCATCTCTCGCCCGCGCTGGTGGACGCGCTCGGCGGCGAGCGCGCGGCGGAGTGGCATGCGGGTGGCCTGGTCCCCGAGCCCGAGCTGGGGATGCTGGCGGCGCTCGGGCTGGCGGCGGCCGAAGGCGGCACCGACGTGTCGCTCGAGGAGGCGGCGCTGCTCCTGGTGGAGCGCTTCCTCGCGCGCGGCGGTGCCTCGCGGCGCGCGTGGGCGCCGCGGGTGGTGGACCGCCGGCGGGCGGTGGAGACGGCGCTCTGGGTCGAGGCCCACGCCGACGAGCCGGTGCAGCTCGCCGCCCTGTCGCGCCGCGCGGGCCTCAGCGCCTTCCATTTCCTCCGGGTCTTCACCCGGGTCCTCGGGGTGACCCCGCACCAGTACCTGGTGGCGGCCCGGCTCCGTCGCGCCGCGCGCCTCCTGGCGGATCCGTCGCGCCCGGTGACCGAGGTGGCCTTCGAGGTCGGCTTCGGCGACCTCTCCCACTTCGTCCGTACCTTCCGTCGCGCGGCCGGGGTGTCCCCCGGGCGCTTCCGGCGGCTCCCGCGCGCCGAGCGCAAGTTCCTCCAAGCGAGGCTGGTCTCGGCCCGGGCAGGGTGAGGCTCCACGCTCCGGACGGAGGAATCACGCATGTTCGATCACCTGGGACTGAGGACAACCCACCTCGAGGCCAGCATCCGCTTCTACGAGACCGCGCTCGCCCCGCTCGGGCACCGGCTGGCCTCGCGCGACGACCAGGGGGCCGGGCTCGGGCCGCCGGGTGCGCCGGCGCTGTGGCTGTCCGGCGTCGCCGGGCCGTCCGCCTCGAGCATTCACCTCGCCTTCACCGCCCCGGACCGACAGGCGGTCGACCGCTTTCACGCCGCGGGGCTCGCGGCCGGGGGGCGGGACAACGGCGCGCCCGGCCCGAGGCTCGACTACGGCCCGCGATACTACGCCGCCTTCCTCCTCGACCCGGACGGCAACAACGTCGAGGCGGTGTGCCTGAAGTAACAAGGCCGGCGAGCGCCGCCCACCCTCCCCCCGGGTCAGGAGCGGTTCACCCTGGACGCGCTCCTCGGGCGATCCCTGAGGTTCCTCGCCGGCGCCGGCTGACGTAGGTTCCCAGGAATGTCCTTCCAGGCCAACATTCTCCAGCGGACCCGGGAGAATCCCAACTTCCGGCGGGTGGAGTTCACCGGAGAGCGCTCGCAGCTGGTGGTGATGAACATCCCACCGGGCGACGAGGTCGGCGAGGAGGTGCACGAGCACACCGAGCAGACGCTCTTCTTCCTCAGTGGCTCGGCGAGGGTGGTGCTGGACGGCAAGGAGTCACGGGTGCAAGGCGGAGACGTGGTGGTGGTGACGCCGGGCACCCGCCACAACTTCATCAACGACGGCCGCGAGCCGCTGCGGATCTACACCGTGTACGCACCGCCGAACCACATCGACGGTCGCGTCCACCGCACGCACCAGGACGCCGACGCCGACCTCGAGGACGAGGAGTTCGGGCAGCATCCCCCGGAGCGGTAGGCTCGCACCGCCGCCGCCTCGGAGCGGGTGCTCAGGTCCCCGGCGTCGCTGGTTCTAGGCCCGGCGCCGGCGCGCGCCCCAGGCAAGCAGCAGCGCAAGCGCGGGCAGCACCGCTGCGCTCCCGCTCGTGCTCCGGCATCCGCATCCGCCGGCCACGTCTCCACCCTGGGTCAACGCAGCCGAGGCCTGGGTGGTCTTCATCAGCACCGGTGCGGCGCGGCCGGTCCCCTCCCAGATGGCCTGGAGCGTGTCTCCCCTCCCGTCGGTCAGGTTCGCCGCGGCGAGCGCCTCGACGTACTCCCGGGTGGTCGCCTGGTGGAACAGGCGCGCCTCCACCGTGGTGCTTCCGGCGTCGAGCGCAGAGGCCGGGACACGGAGCCGGTAGGTCCACTCGACCGCGCCCATGGCCCCACCGTCCGAGTCGCGGAGGAAGCTGATGCCCACCGGCGCGGTGTCCTCGTCGGGTCGGAATCCGAGCGGCTCGATGCGGGTGTCCTTGAGGATGGTGTCGTGCAGCGCGAGGTGGTCCAGCCCGCCGTCGCTGCGCGCGTGCACCGCCTCGAAGACCGCGAGCTGCGGGTCGGGGAGGAGCACCCCGGCGTCGGCATCGTAGCCGCCGCTCACCACCTGCCCGCCGACGCGCAGCTCGAGGAAGACCCGGCGGCCGTCGGCGTAGCCGGTGGGCAGCTTGTGCCCGGTCCGGTTGAAGACCCGGACCTTCACCTCCACGTCGGTCTCCACCGGGATGGCGCCGGCGGGAAGGAGGAGCTGCAGGTCCGCGGCAGTCGCCAGATTCTCCAGCGCCGCCGCGCGGCTGGCGGCGAAGGCGGCGTCCAGCCCGGAGAGCTCCCCGGGCGCGGCCGCGGCGCGGACCGCGTCCAGCCCCCACACGTTCCCTCCCACGAAGGCGTGGCGGCTCGGAGTCGGCCGCGCCGGCCCTTGCTTGGCCACCGGCAGGCTGCCCGTCTCGCGCACCATGTGACAGGACTGGCAGGTCTTCGGGGAGGCGCCGCCGGAGTACGCGGACTGGAGCCACTCGGAGTAGGTGGTGTCGAGCGGGAATGCCCGCTGCGTCCCCGCCCGCTTCAGGACCGGGTTCCTCACCTCGTGGCACTGGCCACAGAGGCTGCTCTGGCTCACCGCGGGGTCCTGCACCCCGGTGTGCGCCGGGCTGTCGACGTTCGGGTAGGGCCCGAACACGGTGAAGCTCGGCTCGAAGGTGAGCTGCGCGTTGCCGATGACCCCGGCGTCGGTCCGGGTGCGGTGGCAGGCCTCGCAGCTGACCCCGGCGCGGTCCACCGCGTCGAGCGCGCTTCCGTCCGGCGGGAGCCCGTGGCCCTGGACGTAGGAGATGGGCGAATGGCAGCGGAGGCACCACTGCCCGATGCCGAGCACGTCCTGGTTCGCGACGCTGAGCGCGGCCTGGTACAGCGGGTCGCGGATCGCGCTGGCCATCATCGTGGCCGCCCAGCTGTCCCACGGCATGTACGGCGAGCCCGCGTCGACCGCGGCGCCGGAGTGGCAGAGCTGGCAGGTGGCGGGACCCTGGAACGGCGCGCCCCCGGCGAGCCCGCCCGGTGGGGTGCCGCCGCCGAAGTCGATCGGGCCGGCGTCGAGCGGCGGGCCGGCATCGGGCCGTGGTCCGGCGTCCACGCCGCCTCCGTCCGGCCGGCCGGCGTCGGGCGAACCGGCATCCGGGACTCCGGCGTCCACCCCCGGCCGGGGCGAGACGACGAGGATGCTGCCCTCGACGCGTGACAGGTAGAGGTTACCGTCCGGACCCACCAGGAAGCGGGTGACCGTGCCGAAGCCGGTGCCGAAGTCCGCGCGAGGGCTGGAGACGAAGCCGTCCCGGTTCGCGTTGGGGGTCAGCGTCCAGAGGTTGCCGTTGGCGTTGTCGCCGAAGAAGTACCGACCCCGGTACGGCGCGGGGAAGGTGGCGCTGTCCACGAAGACGCCGCCGGTGATGCTCTGACAGTTGCCGTCGTTGTTCCCCGCTGCTCCGTTGTGCTCGCAGAAGTACGCCGGGTCCACGCAGTCGGCACCGACGCCGTTCGCCCCGAGGGGGTCGCAGCTGGTGACCGGGTAGCCGTACGCGCCCTCGCGCCAGGGCCATCCGTAGTGCTGGCCCTTCTGGACCAGGTCCACCTCCTCGTAGCTGACCTCGCCCACGTCGCCCACCCAGAGTCGACCGGTCTGGGCGTCGAACCAGAAGCGGAACGGGTTGCGGAAGCCCCAGGACCAGATCTCGGTCCGCGGCGTCCCGGTGATGTTCTGGGTGTCTGGCGCGCTGCTCGGACTGCCGTCACACGCGGGGACCCGGGTCCCCGGAGCGGCGAGCGGGTTGTCCGTGGGGATGCTCCCGTCCAGGTTGATGCGGAGCACCTTGCCGTTGGCGGTGGTGAGGCACGTCCCGATGTAGTTGGTGATGGTGCCGCCGGGAGGGAGCCCGGAGTTGGAGCCGGTGTCGCCCACGCCCACGTACAGCTTCCCGTCTGGGCCGATGGCGAGACCACCGCCATCGTGGTTTGCCGGGCCCTGGAGGTTCTCGAGCAGCACCAGCACACCGGCCTGGGCGGGGCTGCACTGCTGGTTGGAACAGGCGAGCGTGTTGTCGGGATTGAGGGCAACCCGGAGCACCCGGTGCTTGTTCGCCGTGCTGGGCCCGTCGGAGGCGTAGAAGTAGAGGAAGGTGTTGGACGCGAACTGGGGATCGACCTCGACCCCCAGGAGGCCCTTCTCGCTGTCGTTGTCCACGGCGAAGCTGCCCGCGGTCACCACGCTGCCGTCGGTGCGGCGCACCTTCACCGCGCCGGTCTTCTCGGTCATCACCACCCGGCCGTCGGGGAGGAAGCGGAAGTCGGTGAGCTGCCCGAGCCCCGAGACGAACGTCGTCAGCTGGAAGGTGCTGGCCGGACCTCCGGCGGTGAGCGTCTGGGCGGCGGACGGGAGCGACCCGAGGAGAGCCGCCAGGAGGAGCCTGCGCATGCGTGGGTGCCGAGCAGAGCAAGCCGCACGCCGGGGCGAAAGCTGGACCGGCGCTGCAGAATTCCACTGTTCCACGACGGCGATGCCGGGCGCGGACCACGGCGGGCGTGGGCTCTCCACACCGCCTCGCCCGGTTGACGCGGGTGGTGTCAACCCCGCTCAGACGCCGGCGCGGCGGAGCTCGGGCGCGAGCCGGCCCGAGAGCGCGAGCGCCCACATCTTCCAGTCCGCGGCGAGCGACCACAGCGGGTAGCGGAAGGTCGCCGGGCGGTTGTGCTCGACGGCCAGGTGGCCGACCCAGGCGAAGCCGTAGCCCACCACCAGCGCGCCGAGGAGCAGGGCCGGCCGCCCGCGCGTGACCGCCGCGACCAGGAGCAGCAGGGACAGCGTGGTCCCGACCACGTGAAGGGTCCGGGTGCCGGGCTGCCGGTGCTCGCGCAGGTAGTAGGGCCAGAACTCGGCGAAGCTGCCGATGCGCTCGCCGGGGCTCATGTCCCCTGGAGATCCTTCAGCATCGTGGCCGCGTCGCTCACCTCGAACTTGCCCGGCGCCTCGACGTGGAGCGACTTCACCACGCCGTCGTCGAGCAGCATCGAGTAGCGCTGCGAGCGGACGCCCATGCCCTTCGGCGTCAGGTCCTGCTCGAGACCCAGCGCGCGGGTCCACAGGGCGCTGCCGTCGGCCAGCATGCGGATGTTCCCGCCCGTTTTCTGGTCCCGTCCCCAGGCACCCATGACGAAGGCGTCGTTGACCGAGACGCACCAGATCTCGTCCACCCCGCGGGCCTTCAGCTCGGCGGCGTGGGCGAGGTAGCCCGGGACGTGCTTGGCGGAGCAGGTGGGGGTGAACGCGCCCGGGAGCCCGAACACCACGATGCGCTTGCCAGCGACCAGCGTCGACACCTGGAACACGTTGGGGCCGAGCGTGCAGCCCGGGGTCTCCTGCTCGATGAACTCGCTCAGCGTCCCGTCGGGGACGCGCTGTCCGACCTGAATGGGCATGGGGCGCGGCCGTAGCACGTCCCGGCGCATGGATGCGAGGCCGGGGCGACGCAGGAGTTGCGCAGGCTGCACCCAGGGCGCGCATGGGCTCCGCAGGGGTTGCGTCGCCTTGCGCGGCGCTCCCGGAAGCGCCCGCGGCATGGATGTCGCAGCCCTGGAGCGTCGCCGTGGAGCGCCGCGCACCGACCCTCGGGGAGGCCTTGGTCCGACCCGGGTCCGTCCCGGCGCCGGTGCTGGAGACGCGCGCGCTGATGAAGACCTACCGGATGGGCGAGGTCGAGGTGCATGCGCTCCGCGGCGTCGATCTCACCTTCAGCGAGGGCGAGTTCGTGGTGCTGCTCGGTCCCTCCGGCAGCGGGAAGTCGACGCTGCTCAACATTCTGGGCGGGCTGGACCGCGCCACCTCGGGCCAGGTGCTCTACCGCGGGAAGGACCTCACCCGGGCGACGGACCGTGAGCTCACGCTGTACCGGCGCGAGCACGTGGGCTTCGTGTTCCAGTTCTACAACGTGCTCCCCAGCCTCACCGCCCGGGAGAACGTGGCGCTGGTGACCGAGATCTCGCGCGAGCCGATGAGGCCCGAGGAGGCGCTGCGGCTGGTGGGGCTGGGGGAGCGGATGGACCACTTCCCCGCCCAGCTCTCGGGAGGCGAGCAGCAGCGGGTGGCCATCGCCCGGGCGGTGGCGAAGCAGCCGGACCTCCTGCTCTGCGACGAGCCCACCGGCGCGCTGGACCAGGAGACCGGCAAGGTCGTGCTCTCGGCGCTGCTCCGGGTCAACGAGGAGCTCGGACGGACGACGTTGATCATCACTCACAACGCGGTCGTCGCCGCGCTCGGGGACCGGGTGCTCCGCTTCGCGGACGGACGGGTGGCCTCGGAGTCGCGGAACGCGCGGCGGGCCCGGCCCGAGGAGCTGAGCTGGTGAAGCCGCTCGACCGGAAGGTGCTCCGCGACGCCTGGCGGCTCAAGGCGCAGGGCGGGTCCATCGCCCTGGTGATCTGCTGCGGGGCGGCGGTCTACCTCGGCTCGGCCGGGACGACCATGACGCTGAAGACCGCGCTCGACGAGTACTACGCCCGCTACCGCTTCGCGGACGTCTTCGCCCGGTTGAAACGAGCCCCGGAGCCGGTGGCCGACCGGCTGCGCGCCATCCCCGGAGTGGGCCAGGTCGAGACGCGCATCGTCCGCGACGTGTCGATGGACGTCCCCGGCCTGGACGAGCCAGCGACTGCGCGGCTGGTGTCGATCCCGGACCAGGGCCCACCCGCGCTCAACCGTCTCCACCTCAAGGCGGGGCGCTGGCCCGAGCCCGGGCGCGACGACGAGGTGCTGGCCAACCAGGCCTTCGCCGACGCCGACCACCTCGTCCCGGGCGCCACCCTGGCGGCTCGGATCAACGGACGGCTGCAGCGGCTGCAGATCGTGGGCGTGGCGCTCAGCCCCGAGTTCGTCTACCAGCTCAAGGAAGGGGCCCTGTTCCCCGACGACCGGCGGTTCGGCGTGGTGTGGATGCCTCGCCAGGGGCTGGCCTCG
>Ga0335069_10006286_pt1 | contig 17283 bp, 15 predicted proteins | sample Lox_Sample_11_FD_206714 | JGI IMG/M metagenome (GOLD analysis project Ga0335069, IMG submission 206714) | Soil microbial communities from Loxahatchee National Wildlife Refuge, Florida, United States - Lox_Sample_1.1 | ecosystem: Environmental > Terrestrial > Soil > Wetlands | place: USA... | reverse complement strand
CAAGCGCATGAAGCATCGCGGCGTGATCTGCGACAAGTGCGGCGTGGAAGTGACGCTGGCGCGGGTGCGGCGCGAACGGCTGGGGCACATTGAGCTGGCCAGCCCCTGCTCGCATGTGTGGTTCTTCAAGGGGCTTCCGAGCCGGATTGGCCACCTGCTGGACATTACGCTGCGCGAACTGGAGCGCGTCCTGTACTTCGAGGCGTACGTGGTGGTGGAGCCGGGCGACGCGCCGGACCTGCGGCGCAGCGAGGTAATCACCGACGAGCGCAAGCGGCAACTGGACCAGGAATACCCGGGCAAGTTCGTCGCCATGATGGGCGCCGAAGGCATCAAGGAACTGCTGAAGAAGGTGGACGTCGAGGCTCTGAGCGAAGAAATTCGCGAGCGAATGAAGACCGAGGCGTCGCAGCAGAAGAAGCTGAAGTTCGCCAAGCGTCTGCGCGTGGTGGAATCGTTCCGCAAATCCGGCAACAAGCCGGAGTGGATGATTCTGGACGTGATCCCGGTGATTCCGCCGGAACTGCGGCCGCTGGTGCCGCTCGATGGCGGCCGTTTCGCCACCTCGGATTTGAACGACCTGTACCGCCGCGTGATCAACCGCAACAACCGGCTGAAGAAGCTGATTGAGCTGCACGCGCCGGACGTGATTGTCCGGAACGAGAAGCGGATGCTGCAGGAAGCCGTGGACGCGCTGTTCGACAACGGGCGCCGCGGACGCGTGCTGCGCGGAGCGAACAACCGGCCGCTGAAGTCGCTTTCGGATACGTTGAAGGGCAAACAGGGGCGCTTCCGCCAGAACCTGCTCGGCAAGCGCGTGGATTATTCCGGACGCTCGGTGATTGTGGTGGGCCCGGATCTGCGGCTGAACCAGTGCGGCCTTCCGAAGAAGATGGCGCTGGAGCTTTTCAAGCCGTTCATCTACCACCGCCTGGAGCAGCGCGGGCACTGCACCACCATCAAGCAGGCCAAGGAATTGGTGGAGCAGCAGGACCCGGTGGTTTGGGACATTCTGGAAGAGGTGATCAAGGATCACCCGATTCTGCTGAACCGCGCCCCCACGCTGCACCGCTTGGGCATTCAGGCGTTCGAACCGGTGCTGGTGGAAGGCAAGGCCATCAAGATTCACCCGCTGGTTTGCACGGCGTTCAACGCGGACTTCGACGGCGACCAGATGGCGGTGCACATTCCGCTTTCGCCCGAAGCGCAGATTGAAGCGGCCACGCTGATGCTTTCGGCGAACAACATTCTTTCCCCGGCGCACGGGAGCCCCATCACGGTGCCGACGCAGGACATGGTGCTGGGCTGCTACTACCTGACCAAGGCGCGTCCCGGCGCCAAGGGCGAAGGCCGTACGTTCGCCTCCACGGATGACGTGCTGATCGCGCTGGAAATGGGCGAAGTGGAAACGCTCACGCCCATCAAGCTGCGCTACACGGGCCGAGTGATTGATCTGGTGCACGCCTTCGACACCCAGAACGTGCTGCACACCGAACCGATTGAATTCGTGAAGCAGTACATGGAAACAACGGTGGGCCGCGTGATTCTGAACGACCATCTTCCGGAGGAGATGCCGTACATCAACGGCCTTCTGAAGAAGAAGGGGCTCGGGCAACTGGTTTCGTACTGCTACCTGAAGTTTGGGTTGCAGATCACGGTGCAAATGCTCGATGAGATCAAGGCGCTGGGCTTCCTTTACGCCACGCGCGCGGGCATCTCCATCGGCATCGACGACATGGTGGTGCCGGGCGAGAAGGCCGGCCTGGTGCGCGACGCCGAAAAGGAAGTGGTGGTGGTGGAAGACCAGTATCAGGACGGCGCCATCACCCACGGCGAGCGCTACAACAAGATCATCGAAATCTGGAGCAAGGTCACCGAGCGCGTTTCGGACGAAATGATGGAAGCCATGGAAGAGGACGACCGCACGGGCCGCTACCTCAACCCGATTTACATCATGGCCGATTCCGGCGCGCGCGGATCGAAGCAGCAGATCCGGCAGCTATCCGGCATGCGCGGACTGATGGCGAAGCCCTCGGGCGAGATTATCGAGACTCCGATTACGGCGAACTTCCGCGAAGGCCTGAACGTGCTGCAATACTTCATCTCCACGCACGGCGCGCGCAAGGGCTTGGCGGATACGGCGCTGAAGACGGCCGACTCCGGCTACCTGACGCGGCGTCTGGTGGACGTGGCGCAGGACGTGATCGTGACCGAGAACGATTGCGGCACCACCGAAGGCATCTACGTGGAGCCGATCATCGAATCGGGCGAGATCATCGAGCCGCTGCGCGACCGCATTGTGGGCCGCGTGGCTCTCGAAGACCAGAAGGATTACGAAGGCAACCTGATCGTGGCGGTGAACGAAGAAATCACCGAGGATCTGGCCGAGGCGGTGCAGGCGGCGGGCATCGAGCGCGTGAAAATCCGCTCCGTGCTCACGTGCGAATCCAAGCGCGGCGTTTGCGTGAAGTGCTACGGCCGCAACTTGGCCACGGGCCGCATGGTGGAGCGCGGCGAAGCGGTGGGCGTGATCGCGGCGCAGTCCATCGGTGAACCCGGAACGCAGTTGACCATGCGTACGTTCCACATCGGCGGAACGGCCACGCGCATCAGCGAGCAGTCCACGCAGGACGCCAAGTCCGACGGCTTCGCGCGCTACATCGGCGTGCAGACCGTCGAATCCAAGTCCGGCGACCTGGTGGCGATGAACCGTTCCGGCATCATGGCCGTGGTGGACGATAAGGGGCGCGAGAAAGAGCGCTACCCGGTGGTCTACGGCGCGCGCGTGCTGGTGAAGGACGGCGCTCCGGTGAAGAGCAACCAGATCCTGCTCGAGTGGGATCCGTACACGTTTTCCATCCTCACGGAAGTGAGCGGCGTGGTTCACTTCAAGGACCTGATCGACGGCCTGACGCTGCAGGAGCAGGTGGATGAAGTCACCGGCATGTCGCAGCTCGTGGTCATGGATTCGCTCGAAGAAAAGCGCCAGCCGCAGGTTGTGGTGCGGCCGGAAGGCGCGACGGGTTCGCGTTCGGAGGCCAAGAAGTACCTGATGCCGACCCACGCGCACCTGATGGTCCGCGACGGGGAAGAAGTTCACGCGGGCGACATCATCGCAAAGATTCCGCGTGAAACCACCAAGACCAAGGACATCACCGGCGGTCTGCCGCGCGTGGTGGAGTTGTTCGAAGCCCGCAAGCCGCGGGAGACGGCCATCATCGCCGAAATCAATGGCGTGGTGAAGTACGGCGAGGTCTCCAAGGGCCAGCGCAAGATCTACGTGGTGGGTGATGACGGGGAGCAGCGCGAGTATTCCCTGCCCCGCGGCGTGCACATCAACGTGCAGGAGGGCGAGCGCGTGAAAGCGGGCGAGCCGCTCATGGACGGCCCGCGCGATCCGCACGACATCCTGGCCGTGCTCGGCGAGAAGGAACTGCAGAAGTACCTGGTGAACGAGATCCAGGAAGTCTACCGTCTGCAGGGCGTCAACATCAACGACAAGCACCTGGAAACCATCTCCCGCCAGATGATGCGGTGGGTGAAGGTGGAGGACATCGGCGACACGGAATTCCTGCCGGAAGAGATCGTCGACAAGTTCAAGTTCCGGTCGGAGAACCAGAAGGTGATCGAATCGGGCGGGCGTCCGGCGCAGGGCAAGGCCATGCTGCTGGGCATCACGAAGGCTTCGCTTTCCACGGATTCGTTCATCTCGGCGGCATCCTTCCAGGAGACCACGCGCGTGCTCACCGAAGCCGCCATCAACGGCAAGGTGGACTACCTCCGCGGTCTGAAGGAAAACGTGATCATGGGCCGGCTGGTGCCAGCCGGAACCGGCATGGAGTATTACCGCAAGGTAAAGATCGCGGGCGAAGACGTGGTGGAAGAACCGCCCGCCGAGCAGCCGCTCGAACCGATTGTGGGCTACGACGAAGAGACCCGGCCGCTGTACGCGGGAGGGTTGCCGGAAGATACGGGAGAAGATTCGCTGGCAGAGTAACAGCGAATTACCAGTCCCTTAGGACCTCCGGTCTGGCCCAGCAATGGGTCGAACCGGAGGTTTTGTTTTCCGCCACCCACTGTCCCTATTGCCGGGCACGTATTCCCCTTTTTCGTGAGCTGGCTAAATCGTCCGAAACCGCTTCCGTCAACGGTGGACGGTATCGAGTCCTGCCTATCTTCGCGGACGGCGCCGCGGATGTGCGGGCGTATGAGGACCGGGAGCAGTTTCGGCTCGAATCCGTCGCTCGCCTCAACCTGAGCAAGCTTGGGTTTGGCGCAACCCCTACAATGGTTCTGGTGTCCAAAGCGGACCGAGTCCTAGGCGTCCGGGACGGCGTGCCCCGCAGGCAGACGTGGGACGCAATCCGGTTGGAGCTGCGCACGAGATGACAAGGCTATCGGAAGCCAGCAGATTTCTCCAGGCCAGCGCCTTGGCATGCGCCGTCGCGGTGCTTGCGACAGCGCCCCAACTGCCTGCGCAGCCGCTACCGCCGCCCCTGAGGTTCACAGAGGCTCTCATCCAGCCATCGCGCCAGCAGCGCAGCGGCGACGGCGGGTGTCTGCTTCCAGGGCATCCATTACAGATCAGCGAGCATGCGCTCACGATCCTCTGCGCCGAGCTACGCACGATTGTGGCGTACGCCTACGAGGTTCCGTATGACCGCGTCACCGGCCCCGAGTGGATCGCCGGGCCCGGCGTTCCCAGGTTCGACGTCCAGGCGGACCTCCCGGACGGCGCGAGAGACTACCAGATCCCGGAGATGCTTCGGGCTCTGTTGGCGGAGCGCTTGCATCTGGTGGCGCACCGGGAAACGCACCAGGAGTCGGTCGATTGTCTGGTGGTGACCGCACGCGGGCTCCGTTTGCCTCCGGCCGAGGAGTCCGGCATTTCCATTAGCATTGGCGAAGCGGCGGCTCAGGCCGGCGGCGCTGGTGAGGCCGTGGTTGTGAATGGCATCACATCCTGGTTGGGGCCTCATTCTCCCATCGGGGTGGGTACGCTCCTCCGCCGCGGCGAACACTCTGTTTACACCGCATCCCTGATCAATTGGCGCGCCGGGACCGTCACTGATACCCGCGACACAGCCGTCGGCTCTGACGTCGGAACTCACGTTCGCTTACAGACCCCCAGCACGACGACAAAAGGGATTACCGACATTCTGGTCTGGGCAGGGGCATCCCGGGAGATTGAGGATCTGACGCAGACGAGCGGGCGCTTCAAATTCGACATCAGCCTTCGCTCGGCCTGGGCGCCCGGACCGTCTCGGGTTACTTTGCCTTTGCCCGGCCGCGGCCCAAGCGCTCCGACCGCTTACTCCGAGGCGCGCCTTAAGGAATTCAACAAGGCCCTTGCGCCTTTAGGCCTCCGCGTGGAGCCGCGCACGGCGCCGGTGGAGCTGGTCATCGTAGACAGCGCGGATCGGACGCCGGCCAACCAATAGGTGCACGCCTGGCCGTTGGTGAAGCCGGGCGTGGATTACCTGCGGGGTCTGAAGGAAAACGTGATCATGGGCCGGCTGGTGCCAGCCGGAACCGGCATGGAGTATTACCGAAGGTAAAGACCGCGGGCGAAGACGTGGTGGAAGAGCCACCCGCCGAGCAGCCGCTCGAACCGATTGTGGGCTACGACCAAAAGACCCGGCTGCAGTACGCCGGAGGGCTGCCGGAGGATACGGGAGAAGATTCGCTGGCGGAATAGGCGAGAAGCCTTCAGCTTTCGGCCTTCGGCCATCAGCCTTCAGCTTGGTTGATTCTGACCGCCGGTTCGGGTTCGCGGAAGCGGGCCTGGGCCGGCGGTTCTTGCGTTTGGGATGGCGGCACGATGCCTAGAGCGCTTCAGGCGGCAGTAGCAGTTCACTTCGTCCCGAACCTGTTCCGCGATCTCTCGCGCACGCATGGCGTCCGCCCGCTGGGATAACGAATATCCACGGCGTAGCGGTTGACGGCAACCACCCTCCGCTTGAATTCGCAACCCGGCTTCTTTTGGAACGATCCCCAGAATCAGCTCAAGATCGTGGCTTCGAGGCGCCTCTCTCCGCTCTGCCCCGCCCGGTATAATGGCTTCAGCAAGGGATGTTGTACGACGAATCGAGCAACGCGCCGCCGGCCCCACCGCCTCCGCCGGAGCCTGAGCGCGCCGGCAAGCGTTCGGCGCTTGATGTCTCGGTGGCGTGGATCCGCGACTTGGGCTTGGCCTCCGTCATCGCCATCCTCCTGGTGGTGTTCGTCTACCAGCCGGTGAAGGTGGAAGGCACCAGCATGACGCCCACCCTGCGGGACCAAGAGCGCATCTTCATCAACAAGTTCACCTACCGCTTCGGCCTCGGCGCCATTGAACGCGGCGATACGGTGGTGTTTTGGTTTCCGCTGGACCCCTCGAAATCCTACATCAAGCGCGTGGTGGGCCTCCCGGGCGACCGCGTGCGGATCGACGCCGGGCAGGTGTACGTGAACGGCCTGGCGCTGCGTGAGGAATACGTGGCCGACCCCGACCATGTCTCCTGGCCCGCGGGCCCCGAACCCATGAAGGACCGCGTGGTGCCGCCCGGCATGTATTTCGTGCTGGGAGACAACCGCGTGTTTTCGAGCGACAGCCGGGCGTGGGGCTTCGTGCCTCGGGCGAACATCTACGGCAAGGCCGTGTTCGCCTACTGGCCGCTCAACGAAGCTGGACGGGTGCGCTAGAGCGCGGGCGCGGCGAGGATTACAAGGAAATTCGCAACGGGAGGACTGCGGGAGGGACACTGCACCGGCGCGCCGGTCCGCGGAAAGCGGCTACGCGGCGCGCCAGTGACAAAACGAAGCGCGGCGCGCTACTTCTTCTCTTCGGTGGACTTCTTGGCCTTCTTGGGGGCCTTCTTCGCGGTGTCCGACTTCTCTTCGGTGGACTTCTTCGACTTCTTGGGGGCCTTCTTCGCGGTGTCCGACTTCTCGGCCGGAACCTGCGCCTGGGCGACAAAAGCGGTGGCGGTCAGGAACGACAGGCCAAGCATCAAGGTCATCAGTTTCTTCATTTCGATTCTCCTTTTCCTTTTGACGATTCCCTCGTCTGAGATGATCATAACGGGTGTCACATGAAGGCCTTCTTAAGCAGTAATTAAAATCGGTTCATGTGGCGGTCACAACGATTTCCAGGCCTGAAATCCGCACGGGGGTGCTTCAGAAATCAACAATTTAGGGGGAACTGTGGCTTTTCGCGCCGGCCGTCCGCGAGAATCGCTCTGCTAGATTGAAATCGGATGAAGAAGGCGGAAATTGCGAAGAAATTGGCCCGGCGCGCGGGTGTCACCCGGGCAGAAGCGGCGGACGGCGTGGACCGCGTGGTGCGGGAGGTCCTGTCCCGTCTGCGGCGCGGCCACGATGCGGAATGGCCTGGATTGGGGCGCTTCACGCAGAATCGGGACGGGGACCTGACTTTCGAGCGGGATCCGAGGGCCAATCGTGACTGAAAGCCGCGTATCGGAGCACCTCGCGCAGGTGGTTATAGGCGGTCTGGCCCAGGGCCGGGCCGTGGAGATTGACGGACTGGGGGTGTTCTACCCTGACCGGGCCCGCGGATTCCGCTTCGAGCCGCGCACCCTGGCGCAGGTCTTCCTTGCCTACGTGAGGGAAGATCGCGAAGCCGCCGTGCGCCTGTACGACGGGCTGGCTGCCGCCGGCTTCAGCCCCTGGATGGATGCCGCCAAGCTGCTGCCAGGGCAAAACTGGCCGCGCGCCATTGAGGCGGCCATTGAATCGTCGGGCTTCTTCCTCGCGCTGTTCTCGGAAAATTCGGTGAACAAGCGCGGCGGTTTCCAGGTGGAGATCCGCTATGCTCTGGACTGCGCGCGGCGCGTGCCGCTGGACGATATCTTCATCGTGCCCGTGCGCCTGGACGATTGCCGCATGCCGCGCTCCATCCAGAATGAGCTGCACTACGTGGATCTATTCCCGGATTGGGCACGGGGCATGGAGAGGCTCACGGCCATGCTGAGGCGCGAGGCGGAGCGGCGGCGGAGACCTCGGAAGGACCGTTGAAGCGGCGGGGTTCGCGGGGAAAGCGCGGAAGCGGTCGCCGGCGTTGTTGACGTTGTGAGGAACTGTGGCAATCCCGCCGGGGACGTCAGCCACGCGTCAAACGTCAGGCCGGTTCTGCGCCGCGCCTTCCCGGAGATGAGTGTAGCACCCAGCGAATGGCGCGTGAGGCGGAGCGCGGCTACTTGTCGCGAGACCGCTACTTGGTGACCGTGGGGGCGGATTCCTTTTGGATCGTGATGCCGCCGACTCCGGAGCGGAGGTAGATCTTCTTCGCGGCGCCGGAGCCGTTGGCCGTGAAACGCTCGCTGATGGCGTGGGCAATGCGGTCGCTGCCCTCGAAATCGGAGTAGATGCCGCCGAGGCCGCACTTGGCGTCGAACGAGTAAGCGCCCGCAGGCGGCAGTTGCACCACGATGTCACCCTCATGCACGCGGGCGTCGATATCGCCGGAAACGCCGGTCACCACGATGTCGCCTTTGCGGTCTTGAAGCGTGAGCTTGGCGTCGCGCGGCACGCGAATGCGGTAATCCACTTGAACGTCGGGCGTCTGGTGGAAGAGGCGGGCGAAGAAGCCGTAGCGCGGCGCGTCCGTGCGGATATCGAGCTGGGAGGCGCCCTTCTTATCGGCGGTGACGTGGTACCGGCCGAGTTCGACGCGCGCGCGGTCGAGGTCCTTGGGCGTGCCGGTGCGGTAAGTGGAGCGAGTGACGGTGATTTGAACGCCTGGCCCATCCCACGATTCCACGTTCAATTGGCCTGACGCGCCGGTCACGGAAATCGCGCCGGAGACGAAGTCCACGTGCTCGTCGGTAACCACCGGAACGTAGACCTTCGGCGGTTTCGCGACAAGGCAAGAGCAAGAAATAAGAATCACAACCGAGAGATTCCGAAGCACCTGCAGCCCTCCGCCCTCCATATTCGCATACATGCATCGAGAAAGAGGCCTGCACGGTTCAGCCGGCCTCGTAGTCTATAGTCTAGGAGGAGTGCACATGCGGAAACGAGCGTTCGCGGTAATCGGGCTGACCATCGCCTTCCTTGCCGGATCCTTCCTGGGCGGGCGCAGCGTGCGGGCCCAGACGCAGAATCGCGGACCGCGCACATCGCGCCAGGGCGTAATTCCGGGCAGTTGGGGCGACTTCCGGGGCGTGAGCGACAATTACCTGGTATTCCAAGACAGAAACGGCGTCATCCGGATGTGGGGCGTCGGTGATCAAAGCGGCAGGGATCAGATTGAATTCGATCGGGACGCGGCCAAGTAGCCTGCCGGCGGAATGCGAAGCCCGTGCGTGGGGAACGTTCTGTTACCCATGTGTCCGGTCCGGACAATGAATATGTGGAGCTGGCGGAGGGATTTGAACCCCCGACCGTCTGATTACAAATCAGATGCTCTACCAACTGAGCTACGCCAGCTTGGTTCGGAACCACGGGTGTCACGCCGCTTGCGCGGCGGCGAGCCGCACAACCTCTATTCTACTTGGCTTTCCGGCAGCCTGGCTGCGCGATGACCCGAGAGATGGGTTGAGGAGCAGGGCGGGCCGGAGACCTGCCCGCGCCACGGCGCGCCTTTCTTCTCGCGTGCTGTTATAGTGATCATAACGTGCGAACGGGTTGGGTTTTCGCATTCGGCGCCGCTCTGGCGGCATCGACGCTGTCCGCGGCCCCGAAAGTCGTCGCCGTGGATGTGGACGGGATCGTTCATCCCGTCACCGCCGAAATTGTAGCGAGCGCCATCGCGCTGGCGCGGCAGGAAAACGCGGCTTTGCTCATCATTCGGCTGGATACTCCGGGCGGCCTGATGGACGCCATGCGCGACACCATTCAAGAGATTGTCTCCTCGCCTGTCCCGGTGGTGACCTACGTGGGGCCGAGCGGCGGACGCGCGGCTTCGGCGGGCTTCTTCCTGCTGGAATCCGGCGACGTGGCGGCCATGGCCCCGGGAACCAACACAGGCGCGGCGCATCCGGTGGCCGAGTTCGGCGAAATGGACGCCACCATGAAGGAGAAGGTGGAGAATGACGCGGCGGCGTACATGCGCAGCATCTGCACGCGGCGCGGGCGCAACGCCGCGCTGGCGGAAACCGCCGTGCGCCAGAGCAAGTCTTTCACCGAGCGCGAAGCGCTGGACCAGCATCTGATCGACCTGATTGAGCCGGACGAGCGGGCGCTTGTGGCCGCGCTCGACGGGCGCACGGTGACGCGCTTTGAAGGCGCCACGCAGACGCTGCACACAGCGGGCGCGGAGATTGAGGTTTATCACAAGACGCTGCGCGAGTCGCTGATTTCGGCGATCGCCGATCCGAACGTGGCGCTGATTCTGCTGGTGATCGGCGCGCTGCTGATTTACGTGGAATTCACCACGCCAGGAATGGTCGTGCCGGGCGTGGCGGGAGCTATTCTCGTGCTGCTGGGACTTTCCGCTCTCTCCGTTCTGCCCATCAATTGGCTGGGCGCGGCGCTGCTCCTGCTGGCCTTCACGCTGTTTGCGCTGGAGGCCAAACTCACCTCGCACGGGGTGCTTGCGGTGGGCGGCGCAATCTCCATGATTCTGGGCGCCGTGATGCTGATTTCCAGTCCGATTCCGGAAATGCGCATTCACTGGAGCACGGCCATCGCGCTGACGGTTCCTTTCGCGGCTATCACGGTGATGCTGCTCTCGCTGGCGGTGCGCGCGCAGCGGGCCAAGGTGGTAACGGGCAGCGAGGGGATGGTGGGGCAGGTTGGCGCCGCGGTTACGGAACTCGCTCCGGCCGGCAAGGTGCTGGTGCACGGAGAATATTGGGACGCCGTTTCGTTGAAGCCGGCGGCGGCGGGCGCCAGCGTCATAGTGACGGCCATCGACAAATTCAAGCTTACGGTAGAACCGATCTCGCAACCATAAGGAGGCTGCCATGCCGGATTCCGGAACGCTCATCTTGATCGCCATCGCGATCGTGATCATCTATCTTCTGAACTCCATCAAGATCCTGCGCGAGTACGAGCGCGGCGTGGTTTTCCGGCTGGGCCGGGTGCTGGACCATCCCAAGGGGCCCGGCATCATTCTGGTATTTGCGCCGCTGGACCGGATTGTGCGTGTGTCGCTGCGGATTGACGCCCAGGAAGTGCCGGCGCAGGACGTGGTGACGCGCGACAACGTCACCTTGAAAGTCAACGCGGTGGTCTACTTCCGCGTGATCGACCCGCGGCTGGCGGTGGTGGAAGTTTCCAACTTCCTGTACGCCACCTCGCAGCTGGCGCAGACCACGCTGCGCAGCGTGCTGGGCGAGGTGGACCTGGACACCCTGCTGAGCCAGCGCGAAATGCTGAACGTGCGGCTGCAATCCACGCTCGACCAGCATACCTCCGCGTGGGGCGTGAAGGTGACCATGGTGGAAGTGAAGCAGGTGGACCTGGCGGAGCAAATGGTGCGCGTCATTGCAAGGCAGGCCGAGGCGGAGCGCGAGCGGCGCGCGAAGATCATTCACGCCGAGGGCGAATACACGGCCGCGGAGAAGCTGGCCATGGCCGCCGAGGTGATTCAGAAGCAACCCGCCGCCATTCAACTGCGCTACCTGCAGACGCTGATCGATATCGGCGTTGAGAAGAACACGACCATCGTATTCCCCTTGCCTCTCGATATAATTTCATCAATGGGCCGCGCGCTGGAGCGGGTGGCGACGGGAGAGACGCAGCCGACCAAATGAGGAACCACGAAACCGGCGAATATGAAGTAGTTGTAGGCAACGCGCAGCTTCTCACCGCATTCGGCATTGTGGTGCTGCTGTGCGGCGCGGCGTTCTTTATGGGGTATGAGGTGGGGCAGAACGCGCCGCACGTAGCCAAGATGGAAAACACCGCGCCGGCGCCCGCGCAGGACGCTTCCACGCAGCCGGCCCAAACCTATTCGCCGCAGACGCAAACCTCGCAAGCCCCGCCGCAGACCTCGGACGCCGCGCCGGTGGATACGCCGCCGCAGCCCACCACGGTTGCCGAGCGCGATGCTTCCTCCGCGCCGGCGGCGGCTCCGGCGCCAGCGCCACCCGCGGCCGCTCCGCTGCAACCAGCCCCGGCGCCGCAGGTGACCGCGATGCCGCCGGGGTCGTACTGCCAGGCCATGGCGGCGCACCAGGCTTCCGACGCGCAGTCCCTGTTGCGAACGCTGAAGGACGGGGGCATGCCGGCCACGCTCCAAAACGGGTCGGACGGGCTGGTGCGCGTGATGGTGGGTCCTTACCAGGACCGCGCCGGACTGAGCCAGGCCAAGACGGAGCTCGAGACCAGATTTCAAATTCGCGGACCGATTTGCAAGTAGCGTGAGCCCAACCCTGGTACAAATCGGCGCGGCGCGGCCCCGGCTCCCGGAGTGGGCGCGGCGCGGCCGTACGCACTTCGAATCGCTCAACAGCCTGAAGCGGGAGCTGCGCGCGCTCAACCTGCACACCGTGTGCGAATCGGCGCGCTGCCCCAACATCCACGAGTGCTTTCACCGCGGCGCGGCCACCTTCATGATCCTGGGAAACACCTGCACGCGCGGCTGCGGCTTCTGCGCGGTGCCCAAGGGAAGAGGGGAAACGCTGGACCGCGAGGAACCCGCCAACGTGGCGCGCATGGCGGCCGGCATGAAGCTGCGCTACGTGGTGCTCACCAGCGTAAACCGCGACGACCTGGAAGATGGCGGCTCGCGGCATTTCGGCGAAACCGTGATGGCGGTGCGTTCTGCCCTGCCCCACGCGCGGGTGGAAGCGCTCACGCCGGATTTCGAGGGCCATCTGGAGGCCGTGGCGCGGGTGCTGGAGGCCGGGCCTCACGTCTTCAACCACAACATGGAGACCGTGCCGCGGCTCTACCGGCGCGTGCGGCCGCAGGCGGATTACCGGCAGTCGCTGCGCGTGCTGGAGTTCGCGGCGCGCGCGGGGCGCCTCGCCGGCGGTGGGCTGCTGGTCAAGTCCGGCTTCATGGTGGGCCTGGGGGAAAGCGAGTCGGAGGTTCATCAATTGCTGCGGGATTTGCGCGACACCGGAACGGACATCGCCACAATCGGCCAGTATCTGCAGCCCACGCGGCGCAATCTACCGGTGGCAGCTTACCTGGAACCGCGGCAATTCGACGAGTACCGCGATTTCGGGCTTTCCCTCGGCTTCAAGGCGGTATTCAGCGGACCTCTGGTGCGCAGTTCCTACATGGCGGACGCGGTGAGTGAAGAAGCGCGGAGCGCGCGGTGCTGAACCTGATTCTGGCGTTGGCTTCGGCCGGTCTTCTGATTCTGGTATTTCCGGGCTTCAGCATCACGTGGCTGGCGCCGGTTGCGCTCACGCCCCTGCTCATCGCCATGGCGCGGGAGCGGCGCGCGGCGCGGCGGTTCCTCCTGGGGTGGGTGGCCGGAGTGGCGTATTGGTTCGGCGTCTGCTATTGGATCCAATACGTGCTGGCGGTGCACGGCGGCATGGGAGAAGTGGAAGCCTGGGCGCTGTTCTGCCTCTTCACCGTGGCCAAGGCGCTCCACCTGGGCGCTTTCGCCTGGCTGGCGGGATATCCCATGCGGCGCTGGTGGGCCGTGCCGGGCGTGGCGGCCATCTGGGTGGCGATTGAAGCGACGCACGGCTCGCTCGGTTTCGCCTGGCTGGCGCTGGGCAACGCGGGAATCGACATGGCGTTCCCGCTGCGGCTGGCGCCCATCACCGGCGTCTACGGACTGTCTTTCATCTTCGCCGGCGCGGCCGCGGCCGTGGCTCTTCCGCTGCTGCGGCGCCCGCGCGCGGAGATGGCGTGGCTGCTGGCGTTGCCGGCTCTCTTCCTGCTGCCGCGGATGCCTTCGGCAGCGCCGGGCCGCGAGAGCGCTTTGCTGGAACAGCCGATGATTTCCGAAACCGAGCAGTGGACCACGGACTCGCTGGACGCTATGGAAGGCGAGCAGGTGAGGCTGACGCTCAACACGGCGATGCGCGGCGCATACCATCAGCCTTCCATCGTGGTGTGGCCGGAGGTGCCCGCGCCGCTCTATTACGACGAGGACACGCGCTTCCAGTCGCGCGTCAATGAGCTGGCGCGCACGCTGCGGGCCTACATGCTGGTGGGCGTGGTAGGTCACGACGCGGCGGGCGACCCGCTCAACTCCGCGCTGCTGGTATCGCCGGACGGCGTGATGGTGGACCGCTACGACAAAGTCAACCTGGTGCCCTTTGGCGAGTACGTGCCGTGGCCCTTCGGCGCCCTGGTGGACAAAATCTCCACCGAAGCCGGCGATTTCGCGGCGGGCGACCGCGTGGTGGTTTCCTCGGTGGGCGACGGCCACTCGGCCGGGACCTTCATCTGCTACGAGTCCGTGTTCCCCGGCTTTGTGCGGAAGTTCGTCCAGAGCGGCGCCCAGGTGCTCTTCAATATTTCCAACGACGGCTGGTTCGGGCAGAGCGCGGCGCGGCGGCAGCACCTTTCCATCGTCCGGATGCGGGCGGCCGAAAACCGCCGCTGGATTTTGCGATCCACCAACGACGGCATCACCGCGGCCATCGACCCGGCCGGGCGCGTGCGCCAAACGCTGCCGCAGTTGCAGGAAGGCGCCATGGTTACCGGGTTCGACTACATCGCGGAGAAAACCGTCTACACGCGCTTCGGGGACTGGTTCGCGTGGTTGTGCGCGTGCCTGTCCGTGATGTGCCTCATCGCCGAGCGCGCGATGTAGCCGCCGCACAGGAGGATCCCGCGTTGGCATTCGCTCATTCAAACGGCATTCGCATTTACTACCGCCTGGAAGGCAACGCGGACAAGCCGCTGCTGGTTCTGGCGCATTCTCTCGGCTCGGATCACGGGCTGTGGGACGGCCAGGTTCCGGCGCTGCTGCCGCATTTCCAGGTGCTGCGCCTGGACGTGCGAGGGCACGGCGCTTCGGACGCGCCGGCGGGCGATTATTCGGTGGAGCAATTGTCGCGCGACTCGCTGGCCGCGGTGCGGTGCGCGGGCGCGCGTCCGTTCGCCTTTTGCGGCCTCTCGCTGGGGGGCATGATGGGGTTGTGGCTGGCGGCCAACGCGCCGGCCGGAATGCTGCGGGGCGTGGCGCTGGCTAATACTTCGCCGCGCGTGCCGGACCCGGGCATCTTCGCGGCGCGCCGCAACGCCGTCCTGGAAGGCGGCATGGCGGTGGCTGTCACGCCGTCGCTGGAGCGCAGCTTCTCGCCGGAGTTTCGCGCGGCCAGGCATCCGGCGGTGGACACGATTCGCAACACGCTGCTGGCCACGGACGCGGTGGGCTACGCGGGCTGCTGCGCGGCCATCCGCGATCAGGACCAGCGCGAATTGATGGCGCGCGTGCGCGTCCCCACGCTGGTGATCGGCGGAGATCGCGACGTCTCCATGCCATGGCCGGGGAACGGGCAGGCGCTCGCGGAGGGCATCCCCGGCGCCCGCGCGGTGGTGCTGCACGCGGCGCACTTCTCCAACCTGGAACAGCCCGAAGAGTTCAACCGCGCGCTGGTGGAGTTCCTCCTGGCGCTTCAGTAGCCGTTTTCGCGCAGCTTCTCCACCGTGAGCGGCTGCTTCACATCCAGCTTCCCGAGCAGCTTGGCCACGTGTTTGGCGAGGATGTCGCACTCCACGTTCACGCGCGCGCCCGGCTGGTAGCCGCCCAGCGTGGTGCTTTTCCAGGTGTGCGGGATGATGGTGACGGCCAGGGTATCGCCATCGAGTTGCGCGATGGTGAGGCTGATGCCATCGATGGCGATGGAGCCTTTGTAAACCAGGAACGGATCCAGCTCGGCGGGCACGCGCACGCGCAGCCACCAGTTGTCCGCGCCCAGCGGATCCAGGGAAAGGAACTCGCCGGTGGCGTCCACGTGTCCCTGCACAATGTGGCCGTCCAGGCGTCCATTGGCGGAGAGCGGACGCTCCAGGTTCACGCGCGAACCCGCGCGCAAGGCGCCCAGGTTGCTGCGAAGCAGCGTTTCCGGAGCAAGGTCCGCGGAGAAGGAACCCGGGCGCGGATCGAGCGCTGTGAGGCAAACGCCGTTGACGGCGATGCTGGCGCCGGTGGCGAGATCCGCCGAAACCTTGCCGCACCGCACCGTGAGGCGCGAACCCGCGGCGGCGGGAACCAGCGATTCCACGGTTCCCAGTTCCTCAATGATCCCCGTGAACATCCAGGTATCCCTCAATCGCGAACTCGTCCGGCGGAATCTGGTGAATGGTGACGCCGTGAATGCGAATGGCGTCCGCGCGGCGCCTGCGGCCGATGCCGCCGGCCAGCGGCAGCGACTCCATGCCCCCCAGGATCTTCGGACCGTAGTAGAAAAAGACGCGGTCCACCACGCCGGCCTCGAGCGCGGTCCAGTTGATCTTGCTGCCGGCTTCGATGGTGAGCGAAAGATAGCGCTCGCGGCCCAGCCACTCGACCACGCTTTGCAGATCGGCGCGGCCGCCCGGCCCGTCGAAGGTAAGCACGCGGATGCCGCGCGCCTCCATCGCCTTCCGGCGCTCCGCGGAGGCGGCGGAGGTGGCCACGGCCACGACGTCGCCCGCCGCGCTGGAAACCATCTTGGAATCGAGCGGCAGGCGCAGGCGCGAGTCCATGACGATGCGCAGCAGCGGGCGCGCGCGCGCCAGGCCAGTACGGTCCGTCAGGCGGCAATCGTCCGCCAGCACGGTGCCGATGCCCGTAAGAATGGCGTCGGTGTCGTGGCGCAATTGCTGCACGTGCGCGCGGGCGCGCTCGCTGGTAATCCAGCCTTCGTTATCGTCCGGCGCGGAAATCTTGCCGTCCAGCGTCATGGCGGCCTTCAGCGTCACCAGCGGGCGGCCGGTGCGCATGAAGTGCAGAAACGGCTCGTTCAGTTTGGCGGCTTCCCCGGCGAACTCGCCGGCGATTTCCACCTCCACTCCGGCTTCGCGCAGCATGCGGAACCCGCCGCCGGCCACCAGCGGATTGGGGTCTTCCATGGGAGCCACCACGCGCTCCACGCCCGCCTCAATCAACGCGGAAGCGCAGGGCGGCGTGCGCCCGGCGTGGGCGCAGGGCTCCAGGTTGAGGTAGAGCGTGGCGCCGCGCGCGCGTTCGCCTGCCTCGGCCAGCGCCGCGGCCTCGGCGTGCCACAGCCCGGCATAAGTGTGAAAGCCGCGGCCCACCACTTCGCCGCCGCGGACCAGCACGGCGCCCACCATCGGATTGGGACTGGTGAGCCCGCGCCCCTTGCGCGCCAGGTCCAGAGCCTCGCGCATGTATTCCGGATTCATGATTCGAAGAGCGATGCGATGAATTTTTCCGGGTCGAAGGGCAGCAGGTCGTCGCCCTTTTCGCCCACC
>Ga0335069_10006285_pt1 | contig 17288 bp, 27 predicted proteins | sample Lox_Sample_11_FD_206714 | JGI IMG/M metagenome (GOLD analysis project Ga0335069, IMG submission 206714) | Soil microbial communities from Loxahatchee National Wildlife Refuge, Florida, United States - Lox_Sample_1.1 | ecosystem: Environmental > Terrestrial > Soil > Wetlands | place: USA... | reverse complement strand
CTTAACTTATGGCACCTGTCCCTATGCTTCTGGCCTTCGCTGTCCGTCCACAGGATTGGTGCCCACTCCAACTCCACACCCAGCGCCCTCAACCGATACTCGACCGCCGACCCAATCCCCAATAACGATTTCGGTTCCAGTCCATTCCCGGCTTGACCGGTATACGGCGGCTTGATCAGATCCAACTCCCGTTGTTCCCGCGCGCCGTTCTCGAACGTGACATCTACGACGTAGTGGCAGATCATCGAAGCGGCCTCCGTTTGGCTCCAATCGATCACAGTTCAAAATAGTTTCGGTCTAACCCAGTCTCTTTACAGCCTCCACACATCTCCCGCATCCCTTGATCGTCTCCAGCACCTCACGCCTTGTCTCCCTTTCATTTCCCCGCATCACCTCCCTCATATCGGCCATCGTGCCCCATACATGCCCCTTCGAGCACTGATGCAAATCGGGTGCGGTTCTCGCTCCGCACGTCGCCCTGGCCGCATGTCCGAGCCGCCCCCAGCAGCGGCCGCCGCACGATGGGCAGCGACTGGGACAGGGAACGGATTCGAGCACGGACACGGTTGCCGCAGACCCTTTCACTTCTGCCACGGCATCAACCCCCAAGCATGAAACCTCAACACCATCACCGCCAGCGCCCACATCCCCGCACTCACTCCCGCCGCCGCCAGCCACCACCCAACCAGCCGCCAATCTACACTGTCCCACCTGAACGGCTGACTGTCGGTGGACTGTCTGTGCATGTCTTGACCTGGCCCACTCCACTCCATGCTCATACCCGCCCTCCTCAATCGCTAACCACTAACCTGTCCTCATCCACTCCCTACGGCAATCGGTGCTTCGCACCGCCTGCCTACCCTCTGACGGGGCGTGGACCGTTATCGCTTACCTTGAACTGGTACCGTGTACGTTTCTACCCTTCCAGTACCTTCTGAATCGCCGCATCGGCCTTCTCAATCCACGCCTGCGCCTCTTCCAGCGTGGGCTTGCCATGCGTCACCATCGTGACCGAGCGCAATACCAGATCGCGGCCCTCGATCAGCACTTGGAGTAGCGTCGGCGCTTGCGCGATTAGTCGCCCGTTTGCCTCGTCCTCATCTGGCGAAATGCAATGATGCCGGTTCATCGAATCGCAAACCGGATAGCCGTATTCGGCGTTAATCCCCTTCGGTACCGGACCGTGAACGATAAAGTATCGACTGTCGTTTTCCTTGCCGTGATCCAACTCCCATGTAACGCCAATGAACGGATTCACGACTCCACCTCCCCGCAATTGATCTCCTCGCACAGCCTGTCAATGTCCTCACTCCCCAGCGGCATCGGCGTGACTGTTGGCCCGTCCGGATCGGCTTCCATATCGCACTCCTGGAAGTGGTTCGGCCAGTCCTCCGCGATGGTCCGTGCGTCATCGTCCTCGTAACGCTCTTGGAACATGCGGAGCGCGGCTAGGATGGTTGCGATGTCGCTTGCGTCCAGCTTGCGCTTGGTTTTTGGTGCCGGCACAGAGTGGCCTAGCTCCTTAAGCTCGCCCGGCAGATGGCCCGGACAGCACTTGTCATCTGAGCAGCAATCGGGACACTTGACCCGTTTCGTTTTGGATCGGTCCACGACTGTGGGCCGTATTCTGGTTTTACGCTTGTAAGCCATACGCTCAGTACTCTCCTTCCGCTATTGACGCTCGAATTCCATCTTGGTGCCGTTATGAATCTGCTGCTGTGTGCGGTTGTCGTTGGAGTCGCGGCACATCTCGCGGGCCTGCTCATAAGTCAACCCGGTTTGCACGGTGATCTTGCGGGCACGCGCGAATTGTTCCCAGTTCTTTGCCGACCGTTTGAAAGTGCGATAGTATCCGGTTTCCGCCATGTCTTTGGAGTGCATCAACTCGGTATAGTCGAGCGTTGCCAGTTCATCCCGCCAAGACTTGTTGAGCCATGCGCGGCACAAAAATCCGACCACTTCGGCCTCGACCGCTGTCGGTCGCATAGTCAGAAACAGGTGAGCCGATGGCATGACGTTCAAATCCGCTGCGAATGCCGCCCATTGCATGATTTGAAGTTTGGCCGCATCGCTGACGCTGAAGCTCACTGGATTATTCCCGCCGCGTCTGTGTTGACGCTCATTGGCAGTTTCGCGCCTTAACAGGTTCGCCATGCGCCAGTTACGATCCTTCGTGTAATCGTGCAAGGCGTTACACTGCGCGTGACCATCGGCGTTATTGAGTTTTCTGCCTTCGTTGTCGGCCAAGTCGATGGCGTTCTGAAATGCCATCCAAAGATTCGATATTTGACGGTGTGCATTCATTGTGTTGGCTCCTCTGTGGAATCAAACTCAGCTTTAATTCCCTGATACTGGTTTGCAATGACGTTGAACTCTCCGAAACAGGCAATCAGCGCCGTTTCCCGATGGCGCTCCATGTACCCGTTTGCCTCTTCTGTGGTGGTGGTGATAGCGCGGACGCGGAACCGCTTGCCCATGCTGTACACCCATAATTGCTCATGCACTCTGGCAGTGTGAATCATAGTGTGAACTCCTTTTAGCATCGTATACGTTTTGCTGTCAAGATAATTCGTCAAATCGTATACGATTCTGCATCCGTTTGTAATCGCCTCCCTAATAAGCCCGACAAGTCCCGACACGGCACCTATTCACTCCCGCCGCCCATATCCCCGGATGCCGGGCTCATTCCACAGCCGATTACAGGCCGTGCCAACGTGTCATGATTGGATCACCTCACTTTCCTCCTCGCTTCCCCCTCAAACCTCAGTACTCAATCCCGTACTCTTCCAACCGTTCCCGTTCCGCCCGCAGTTTGTGAATCTCCGCCTTGGTCCGCGCCCATTCCTTCCGTACCAGCTCCCTCACTACTCCGATTCCCGCCAACCTGTCACAGTTCGCCCGGATCTCCCGCGCCACTTTCCTGAATCCGGTATAGGTTGACTTGATCTCGTCCTCGATCTCTTCTAACCTAATCCGCTTGCTTTCCTCTGCCTGGTACTCGCGCTCCCGTTCCGCCCACGATTCGGCCATCGAATCCGCCCACCTTGCACACTCTTCTTTATCGTCCGTCACGCTCCGAAAATCCACGCAAGCGCAATCATCGTTGTTCGGATCGTTAACGGCTGGCACAAACCGACATTCCCCGTCCTTTGCCGGCAACTGGTACACCTCGCCGCGCACGGTTTCGTCTTGGAAGTTGTCGATATACCATCCGGTGTGCCCTAGCTTCACAATATCGTCCGCGCTCCCCACGTGCCTTAGTCCTTTGCTCGCGTTTTCGACCCATCGGTACCTGTCCGCCGATAGGTAACTTGGTTTCGATCCGTCCTGTTTTTCTCCGGGCATAAACTCCGGGTTATACTCAATCTCCCGCGTCAACCTATACCCGTGCTTGCTGTACTTGCGTGCAATGTACTCCGCTAGCTGTTTCGGTTGCGGTTGCGCCTTGAATCGCTCAGGCAATTGTGACAATGCATACCCGTGTTTCATGATCCATTCCCCTTTCATCGTTTTGAGTGTGACTCCCACTAATTGAAAACCTGTCTACATTGCGTGAATCTTCCCATCATCCCCAACGTACAAATTACACGTGCCAAACTTCTCACTTGCTTTGGTCAGCGCATCGCCCAACTCTTTCGGGTAATCCCCATCCCAGAATCCCGCGCCATGCCGATTCCTGGTAAGCCAAAAATCGTGTCCCTGCCTGTCTGTGCTTTGGTGCTCACTTGCGCGCGCCAATAGTTCGGCATTCTCCGCCTGGAACCGTTCGCAGTCTGCCTTGAATTTGGCTACGGTTTTCTCTGCCAGTTCGGTATCGGCATACTCTGCCGCGTCCAACGGAGTCCCTTTATCGTCCGTGCTAGACCATAACGCGCACTCGCAATACGCACTCGTAAACGTGTCCATTCCGAGATAGTTTGTCATCGCCTGAATCCTCCTTAATCCAATCTGCTATATTCCTTCCCCTGCCCATCCAGCCCATTCCCGCTAACCCTGCCCATCCTGCCTACTCCGCGCCTATACTGCCATCCGTCCACCGCTAGTGGCTGTGCTTGCCATTGGTCTGGCATTCCACGCACACTGGTTCACCGCACACGTTGCACGGTGCGATTGGCACATCCGTACGAGTCTGCCAGCAGGTGAGGCATTGCTTGGCGGTGTCCGATGCGTGGTCCGTTGTCCACAGTTTATTCCGGGCAATCATCAGCCGCTCAATGCAGCATCGAATCGGCAATGATTCCGCGTCATAATAGCTTGCGTATTGATCTCTGAGCGCATCTAGAGTGACTAATCTGGGACTCGTGCAGCCGTCCGCCACTTTGAGCACCACATACCCTGCCTGTGCTCCCATGGCACGGTACAACCTGGCAGTAACCTTACCTTCCCGTTCTGTCGCGTCCGGTTTGCGATTGGTTTCCATATCGTAAAAGTAGAGCGACAATAGGTCACGTTCGGATGCCAGCGCATCGAACTGGTTCAGTTTGGCTTGTTTGGTCATCGGCATAGCCAATACTCCCCTCGATTGGTAGATGGGTCATTCCACAGTGCGAGAATGGCATCCGAGATGATGTATTCCGCCTTGCTGATAGCGGCAGTGCGCTCCAGCGATACCAGATAGGCCGCGATGGATTGCAGTTTACGGATGGCGCGAATGTTCGTTGACATTGGCATAGATTGATCTCCGTCTATCTAAGTTGGACAACGATTGAGTACAATTGAGTATGGACTAGTATGTACTAGAGCGTACGTACACTAGCACGGTTCTAGTCGTAATTGCCGCGCTCCACCCAGTCACCCCAGCATCCAAGCACAAATCGGCCATCGATTTTCATGATTGTCGGTCGGTACGTGTCGCCTGTATTGCAGTAGTAGATTGCCGGTGATTTTGCGTTATGGCCTTGCGGAATGTACTCCACACCGCACGTACCAAGTACGGCATCGATCCGCTCTAGGCGAGTCTCGCCGTTAACTCTGTGTGCGCCTTCCATGATGGCGCGGATTGCCTTCGCCTTCTGTGCATCGATGCTGAGGAACTCCGCGATACGCTTTGCGCTTGGGTAGCTCATGTCTAACCTCCCATTCCCTGCTATCTTGCTCCCGTATACGTTATTCTGTCAAGAAAAATCGTATACGATACGCGAAAATAGTTGAGCCCACCTTGTACTAGCGTGGGCTCAATTGGAACTAAACTGTGTGCAACACTGTTACTTGCGCAATTCCTTAAGGTGATCTAGAGCCCACTGGCGCATCAGCGGTGCTTCACTCCCCGCGCTATTCCATCCTCCGCCCTTGCTCCACGCATCGCGCAGCTGTTGCGGCAGTTCAACCCCACGTTCATATACCTCGGATGGTACGCTCATTACCAGCCCATCGGCGCCGTACGCTCCCGATACGGTAAGCCGATGCTTGCTCACGCGGGCGAATCCCATCATAAAATGCCCTAACTGGCGCATGGAAACCTGCCGCACGATAGCGCGAAACGGTGCTGCATTCGCATCGGCAAAGGATAGAAACCTGCCCACGTTTAGATGACTACTGCCGCACTTGGGACAGTAGGTCACCGCAATGTGAGTGAACTGATGCGCGCAGTCATTACACGTTAACTCATAGAAGTTTTTGGGTTGCATCAGCATCAGAAACAATCCCGATGCCACTTGCTGTCCACTGCGGTCGTATCCTGCCCGTTTCGTTGTAATGAACATATTTTCCTCCGTACTGTGTTCGCGTGGGTTGAGCCCACAGCAATACGTATACGCTCATTCTCATTATTCTGTCAAGACAATTCGTATACGTTCGCCATCCGTGCTAGTCGGTACTGTACCGCGCCAGTCCATGGCGGCCGCCGTCCGCCCGCGCCATCCGGACCACGGTGTCCGGTACCAGGGGTGGGAGGGGGGCGAGGACAGGGGGATCAGCAGATGCCTGGATCTAGACAGACCTCACAAATTTTTTAGAATTTTGCCCATTTTCTGCTAGAAAATTTTTAACTTGACAACTTGGGACGGGGAGAATAGATTATTGCGGGATAAGATTTTCAAGTAGAAAATGGTTGAGTACAAATTGGTTTCAATTTGTGGAGGTCCGGTTTGAATATGAACATGGAAGAGATTCGAGGGGCGGTGGCGCGGGGATGGTGCGATCCCAAAAACTCGCACAAGGAGATGGATACCGATCTCGCCGAGGCCATCAGCCGAGAAGTGCACAAACTATTCATCGCCGATCAGGAGCCGTATCTGGGATGCGCGACGACCAATCAAATTGCTACTGAACTGCTAGCGCGGATGGAGACTGCGGAACTGGTCGGCGAGAAGTGGCCGAAGTACAGGACAGTTGACGGGCACTGATAACGTGGCTGGGACCAACTCTAACTCGACAAGCACTGCACAAACATTGCCGTCGCCGACCGATGCCGACATCCGGGCCGAGTTGAGGCGGCGCAAGGGCGCCCGTAAGCTGGCCGAGTTCCACGCCGAAGTGGTGCGGATCGGGGGGCCGATATCGAAGGCCCATCTATGCAATGTCCTGAGCGGGGAAAGAGAACGGGTGCCAGATAGCGTGCTGAGGTATCTGGGGTATGAGCGGCATGAGGTAACCGTCAAGGCCGCAGTGAAATCGAGAAAGGTTGGCAGGCGATGAAAAAGCACAAAAATAAGCGCGGTCACCCGACCGATCCCAGTCTGAAATTCCGGCGCATGGGACTGGCGATGGCCAAAGAGGCGTTGGAGAATGCGCTGGTGTGGACCAAGAAGAAGGACGCAGGGTGGGCGCTGGTTGAGGCCCAGCGGGCGGTAAAGTTGCTGGAGGTGAGCCGATAATGCCCGCTCCCGTTCCCCTTCCGCCAACCTGGACCCTGTACACGACCGTCCATTGCCCATCGTGTACGTTCAACTTTCACTTCTATCCCAATCAGGGTACGAGTCTCGAACGCGACATATATTGTCCGAACGAGAACTGCCCTCAATACGGCTACGTGTATACGATTGAGTTGAGGCTGGACGGGTGCCAAGTGAAGGCGGCGAGAAAGGCAGACGGTCGATGATCCACGAAGAAAAGTTCAGCCGACACTGGCACCGCGAGACTCCCGACCGTCTCATCAACCACGGCGATCCGAGCGCGGTCCTTCAGTGCCCGGAATGCGGTACCTGCTTCAAATGCGGCGAGCGCGTCGAGAAGCCGGCCAAGTCATGGTTGCGGATTGTTGTTGAAAACTGGTGGCGGTATGGGTGGCGGATCAGCGTGCCCTATGGCAGCACCCACCCGATCGGCTACGGCGTGTCGTGGCAGGAGGTAGACAGGCTGGCGCTTGTCATGCACACGGTCCCCGCGAATGTGGTGATGAGGACGTTGAGGGAGTTCGGATTGTGGCTGATGCTGGGCGGGTGGAAGAAGTATCCGTCTATGCAGGACAGGATTGACGCTAAAGCCGTGGAGCGGTGCGACATCATGACCCGCCATCTGCGGGAAGAGTTAAGGATCGCCAACGTTCATCTTGAATCGGCGTGGCGGCAAGCGAGAGAGATGCAAGAGAGGATGGGCGAGTAATGGCCGATTTCGATTCTCAATCCATGAAGCGCCTCCAGTTCTCAAACGTCACCGACACCCTGCTTGCTGCCGTGGAGAAGGCTGACGAGATGGAAGATGTGCTCGTCCTCTACTACGCCAAGGACGGGCGCAAGGGGCATTGTTTTATTAGCGAAGGCATGAAGGCGAGCGAGGCGCTGTGGCTCATAAAACAGTATGAGGCTTGGTTGCTGGGTTTGGCGCGAAGGCCGGAAAAAATCGGGGAGGACGACTGATGGCTGGCAAACTGAAATCCGAATGCGAGTTGCCTCCCGACATCCGGCGCGAGAATCGCCGCAAGATCGACGATGCGGTTGCCGCCGTCAAACGCAATTATGAACGGCTCTCGGTTGCGGTCGGCGAGCGGCTGGAAAAGGAAGGGTATGAGGCCGTCCGTGACGATCTTGCTTGGCTCAAGGACATGGACACCCTGATCCGCGTGGTGGACATGTATTCGGCGGATCGGCACCATTTTGAGAAGTACCATGCGGCGGACGAGGATGCGTTCATGAACGGGATGTGCTATTTGGGAACGCAGTGCGTAGCATGCGATTACTCTCGTTCCCAGCAGCGGGCGATTGACGAGAACTCCAGCCTGACGAAGGGTAATCAGTGATGGCCGATCCAAAACCATCCCCATCCCCGCCCAAATCAGTACCCGTACTGAACTGCCCAAACTGCCCCGGCCCCGTGCCCATGACCCGCAAGCCCGTAGGCATTATGTGGGTTACGTACGTATACACCTGCCCCAAGTGCGGACATCGAGAGCACTGGGCAGATTAGAGTTTGGTTGGAGACGGAATCAATATGCCACTCGAAGTCAAAGTTACGCTGCACTGTGCCGAGTGTGGCAAGAAAGTGCCTATCAAGGGTAAACCCTTCACGCACCATTCGCGCCGTCATGGCTCGTCGTCCGGTATCTACCTGCCTGACGTATACGTAATCGAGAGTCCCGACGAATACAACGACTACAACAAAATGGAAGTGTCGCGTGGCTACTACTACTTGGGGGCCGAGTCTTTTCCGGAGGATGATCCCGGTCTGGTTTGTTCGCTCGACTGCGCGGTGAGGCGTGTGACGAAGGCCATCAATAAGCTGCGTCCGGAAAAAATTGAGAAGGAAGAGGATTAGCCGTGACCATCGTTATCCATAACCGCTTCCTCGACATCAACTGGCAGTCAAGGTTGCGTCTGCTGGAGTTGAAACTCGGACTCGGTAAACTGTCTCATTGGCTGCTCCGCGTGACGTGGAACATGCCCATCGCCGACACCACCAAACTCCTGCCCACGTTTGTCCGCAAATCTCATTTCACTTCGCGCTACATCGTCCATCCCGAGGGCGGGGGCGCGGCCCGTCTGGTCTGCGAGGAGTGTGGCTCCGACCAGCCGTACGGGGCCAATCCTCATCCATGTCCGCAATGTGCCGTGCCCAAGGAGTCAGGCGTCATGATCTGCCTCGCCCATCGCACATGGCGGTGGTCATGGAGCGATTGGGGATGGGCGGTCAAGGATTGCGGGCGGTGGGTGGTCGCCGAGGGGTCGATGGACGACAAGTGGGTATGGAGACCGATTCGCTTTCACAGCTTGCGTAGGGCTCAAGCCGCAGTGGACGCCATGAACAGGGAACGGCTTGATCTGATCGGGAAATCGATTGAGACCGACGTGCTGGTACTCGGCTGCAAGACTGAAATCGTTCTGTATCCGATCAAGTCGGCGGTCGCCATGACCATGCCCGGCGCGAGCGCCTACGATGACCCGTCAATTAGAATTGTAAAAGTTTAGGTTAGTCCCGGTATTCGTTCACGCACTTTTCACTTTACATTCACAGCCCGAGTAACGTATACGAAATAATATCCCCTTTATGATCGCCTTCTGCACCACCGTCAAGAACCGCACTCCGCATCTCCGCAACACCCTGCCCCGCAACTTGGCCGACAACCGGGACTACGCGGATCTGAAATTCATCATCTTGGACTACGGGGACCGGGACGGCCTGCTGTACTACCTGAGCACGAATCACGCCCACGACATCCAATCGGGCAGGGTGATTGTGTACAGTTATCGAACGGATGGGCCGTTCGCGATGGGACACGCCAAAAACCTCGCGCACCGCTGTGGCTTGGTTGAAGGCGCGGACATCCTCGTCAACCTTGACGCCGACAACTACACGGGACCCGGATTCGCCCAGTACGTCGCGGACCAGATGAGTGGCAGTCCCAACTCCTTTTTGTGGGCCAACATCATTCCCGGCCAAGGCAAATCATTCCGTGGCTGCAATGGCCGCATTTGTGTTACCCGCAACCAGTTCATATTGGCGGGGGGCTATGACGAAAAATTCGACACTTGGTCCCCGGACGACAAATGTTTCAATGGGCGGTTGCAGCGTCTCGGCTTCTGCCCTATCGAGATTGACCGTCAGTACCTCCGCGCCATCCCGCACTCGGACGGCGTGAGGTTCAGGGAGTACCCGCACGCCCAACGAAATGTATACGAGTACGAGCAGAAGGTAACGGAATGTACGAATACTATCGCTAACTGGGGCCGGGTCGGATGCGGGGAGGTGTACCGGAATTTTGACTTCTCCAATACACCGATGGAATTGCTCCCGATCCCGACCCGTATCTTCGGCATTGGCCTGCACAAAACGGCTACCAACTCCCTCCACAAAGCGCTGGGGATACTGGGTATCGATTCGGCTCACTGGGGATCGGCGAGGCGTGCGCGTGCCATCTGGACCGAGATGAAAGAGTGTGGGCGGTCGGCTACCATCGAGGGCCATCATGCATCGAACGATCTGCCAATCGGACTCCTATACCGGGAACTGGACATGGCCTACCCCGGCTCCAAATTCATTCTCACCGTCCGCGACGAATCGAGGTGGCTGGCGTCGGTCGAGAATCACTGGAAGTACGACCGCAATCCCTACCGCCACACGTGGGACACGGACTGCTTCACGCACCAGATGCACAAAATGTTGTACGGGTGCCGGTGGCCGGGACGGGAGACGTTCATCAACAGGTATCGCCGGCACTTGGCCGAGGTCGTTCAGTATTTCCGGAATCGGCCCGGCGATCTGCTGGTCCTGAATCCGGATGCCGGAGAGGGGTGGACGGAGCTATGCAGATTCCTTTCCTTGCCTGTACCGCCCGTTCCGTATCCGGTTGAGTTTGTCACGAAAGAGGTCCGATAATGGGCAACAAGCACAAGCACCACCATCAGCAGCAACACCACCACCATCACGAGGTCGAAGAACGAAAGGAGCATTGTATGAGCGGAACCAACACCGTACCACCGCCTGACGCAGTCGAGGAGCAGGCGGCAACCACAACCACAACCAACACCGTCCCTGTACCCGTCACCACGTCCGAGCCTGTCTCATCGGAGCCTGCCCCGACTCCGGTTTCGAGCCCGGTCGCCGCTGTCGAGGCCGATATCAAATCCGACTACGACCGCATCGCCGAACTGGCACAGGGAGCGCGCGCCGAGTACCTGAGCCTGAAACCGGAGATGCAGGGCCGGATTCACCAACTCCTTAACGACATTGAATCGGCGTCTGGCGTGGCCGAGGGGCTGGCCAACTTCCACACCTTGCTGGGCGAGTGGAAAAAGTAGTCGGCACACGCGGTCTGAATCGTATACAATTGGGGCCGGACGAAAAAGGTTCGGCCTCTTTCGACATGGAACATTACCTCTCACGATCGCTCTCCACTCCGGCCTATGATCTCTGTCCCGGATGGCAGCCGTTTTTCAAGTTCACCGGATTCCGCGAGGATCCCATTCGGACACGGTACTTGGGGTTTATTGTCTGGACCGGGATCGCCAAGTTCTTCTCCGGGCGTAAGGAAAGGGTTTGGTATCAGGTGACTATAAGTGTTGATCGCCATTCTATGTATTTACATGCTGCCGATGCTACTCGTCTGGTTGAGGCTTATGTAACCGAAGGCGTGATCAGGGCCAATCAATTGGTGTCCGCCGGATACGGTGGGATGTTGCTCAACTGGTGGAGAAGGAAATGCCGCATGGTTGAATCCGTGACGTGGCAGCACTGGGACGAGATGAATCCGATACAGGACAAAATGGACGGTGTACTGTTGCGGGGCGAACAATGAGCACCTTAGCCATTGTCGGGCTCACCGTCCTCCTCGTCCTCATCCTCATCACCCTGATCCTCGCCCTCGCCGCCTGCGTATACGTCCATATCCTCGTCCGCCGCGAAATCTCAAAACTCCCTTCCCTGATCTCGGACCTTAGTGCTACCATCATCTCGAATCGGCAGGCAGTCGAAACCGTACTGGCTTCCAATCAGTCCAAAATCGAACTATTAGTCGCCTCCGTCAATGGCCAAGAAATCACCCAAGCCGTCCACCAGCTCCTCGCGGCGATCCCCGGCCTCACCCAAACCACCACGCGCGTCCAGCAAACCTTCACGCTCCTCGAAGCCCTCGCCAAGGACATTGGCGCCGAGACCCTCCATACCGATACCCTTGCTCTCCAGCGAGCAAGAAGCAGCGGACTACTACCCAATGCCTACGCCCCCGATGACGGCGAGCGGGGATATACGAGGAGCAGAGTCGCTGCCGGAGACCGGGCCGCCCTTGAACGGGAAGGGACGGACGAAGGGCTCGAAGAAGAATTTGACGACGCCATCGGCGGACGAGGAGTTGGGATCGGAGACGGCACCGGTACAGGTCCCGACGGCAGCGAGGGACTGTAAGTCGGAACCATCCTCGTCTGCGTCTAACGGTAACGGTCATCATCCTCCGCTTGGCCCTGACCTCCCCCTTCTCCCCGATCTCTCTCCATTCCTACCCGCCCGACTGGCCTCCGGTGATCTTCGCCGCATGCAAACCTGCTGGGCCTTGCGTAAGGCAGGCGTGGACGATGCTCGGATCGCGGACCGACTAGGGATCACAGTCGTAGACGTGGAACACTACATCTCCCTGTTTGAAGGTGAACGGGCGATGGTCTCGGGTGAGATGATCGACGACTTCATCAATCTGGAGGTCATGCGCGCGCTGGAGGGTGCCGGCTCCGATCTGCGTGAAGCGAGGAGGGCTACAAGGTATACGGGCCGCGATGACGCCGAGGGCAACCCCATCATGGAGAGGGACTGGAACACCATGATCGCTTCCGTGCAGGCGAGCGGTGAACTCTTGGATCGTGTCCGTCCCAAGGGTGGTGGGGTGAATGTCGCGGTCGGTATCCAGAACAATCCTGGGAATGGCAATAACGGCCAATCCAGAAGTTTCGAGTCCGTGCTTCGTCAAGTCGAACAACGCAGACGAATGGAACTGATAGAGACTGGCCAGTTGCTGCCCGGAGCGAAGATGCTGGATGGTGGACAGGCTGAGATGGTAGATGCCGAGTACGAGGAAGATGAATCCGGGGAGGATACGGAGAGAGCACCGGACGTTGAACTGGATGATCCGGATGAGGCGGACGAGGACTAGCCACTTAATCGTATGTTAACAATTCCGCGCAGGGACAATGGCCTCAACGATCAGCTGGAAGCTCTGGACGAGTACTTCGTTACCGTTCCTGAAAACCTCCCTGCCGCTGATCGGTTCCGGCGTGCATGGGACTCCCTGCCTGATGACGCCATCAAATTCATTGCGGACGAAATCTATAAATGCAAATACGACGTTCGCTACTACCTCGAACAGTACCACGTCATCACCGACGAAGAAGGCCACTACCGCACCCTCTATCCCTTCTGGGACCATCAGGAAATTATTTTTGACGTGATGAAGCGGGAGTGGGAAGAGAACGGCACTTATCGTCTGATCATTCTCAAGCCCCGTCAGTGCGGAGGAACCGTCTGGGCCTCCGGTGTCATCTTTCACGCCACTCAGTTTTTTGCCGGATCGTTCTCGATGATGATGGCGCAGGGCAAAAAAACTACCGCCAACATCTACCGTCGTGTGTGGGATTCCATAAATCACTTACCCTGGTGGATGCGCGCATCGCGCGAGTCCAAGCAGCAGGAAGTTCATATCGTGTTCCAGCGCGAGGGTGAGCAGGAGCGCATGCGTGATCCCGGTCTGGGATCGACTCTCGTGATCTCCAACGCGCAGGAGCAGGCCGGAGTCGCGATCGGAAAAACCATAAAGAACCTTCACGGCTCGGAGTGCTCTCGCTGGCCCGACGATGACACTTGGTCCGCCGACATCGAGCCCTCCATGAACGCCAAAGACACCCGAGCCTTCCTTGAATCGACCGCTTACGGTCGCGTCGGACTCTTCTGGAATATGTGGCGTGCGGCGGAGAAGGGAGAGTCTGATTGGATTCCGGTCTTCATTCCCGTATACAGGGTTCGTAAATACTACACGCCGATCAAAAAGGGCGAGGTATTTACTCTGGACAGCGAAGAGAAGACTATGCGGGAGGCCGTCACGCGCCGGGAGAGTTTTAAGGTGCCGTTGGGCTTTTTCAAATGGCGCAGGCGTAAACGGCAGGCGTATATCAATGCACAGGGCCGCGACGACTCCTTCTACGAGTCCTATCCATCGACGCCCGGCGAAGCATTCATCAATTCCGGTGATTGCGCGTTTCCGAAGAAAAGCCTCAACGAGCAGGAACGGGATAATTGTGTTGATCCCATTCTGATCGGCGAGATCGGATACGTGTCAGCCCAAGATCCACCCGACCTAAAACTGCACAAGCCCAAGCCCGAAGAGTTGCTGGAGAAGCCTGATATTCATAACCGTCTGTGGGTTTGGGAGGAGCCGACGGGGGATGAGGCCACCGAGTACTACTTGGGCGCGGATATTTCGTCCGGCGAGTCCACGGACTACACCGACATTGCTGTATACCGGGTTGGCTATGGAATGGAGCCGAACACCCAAGTAGCCGAATGGCACGGCTTGATCAATCCCTCCTATGCGGCTCGCGTTATTGTGGCGCTCGGCTACTGGTACCACACCTGTGAGGTGGCCGTGGAGTACGCGGTCAGCGGGATCACCACCTGCAACGAGATTCAATGGCATCTGGATTATCCAAATATCTACAGGTGGCGCAGGCAAGATAAGATCGGCAACACCGTGACCATGCACACTCACTGGCTGACGAATCACTTGACCCGTGAGGACATGATCAACCGCATGTATGAGTCGCTTGTCGATAGGACGATCAAGATTCGCAATCGTCATCTCATAGAAGAAATGCGGGACTTCGGTCGCAGTAGTTTCGATACCCGAGCCGAAGCCATGAGCGGTAACGACGATATGTGCTTTCCTCCCGGCTCCTACGTGACTACGGGGGAAGGGGACAAGCGAATCGAAGATATAGGGGTGGGGGACATCGTTCTGTCACACGACGGGCTATGGCGTGTAGTTGACGCCATCGGTGACAGAAATGTGGATGAGGATTTAGTCGGTATTAAAGTATGGGGTGTTCCCAGTAGCCTGAACTGCACTTCCAATCATCCTGTACTGGTTAGGAAACGAAGATATAAACAGGGAACCAGTCCAGCCCTTTTTCTCGATCCGGAATGGGCAAATGCCGCCAATATCAATAAAGGGGATGCCGTTTTTGTTCCAGCTAAACCGCCGACTAGACCGTCCATTTTGACCGACGATCAACTGTATCTCTTGGGCTGGTGTTTAGCAGACGGTTCTGTGGGCACCAATAATTGCGTAAAAATAGTCTTCGGTAAAGGCGAGATGGAGTGCGCTCAATTGCTGCGCCGTATTATTGAGGATCTGATAAAGATTCATCCGACGGAATGGATGACGGGTGTAGGCAGGAAAGGAAAACACCTTCGGTATTCTATCGTCACAATTAGGGACCGAGGGCAGTACATAGTCCTTAGTTGCTCTAGTAAATGGCTTGCCCAGTGGGTCATTCGATGGGTGGGACCGAATCGCAAGAGACGTATACATAAGCACATCTTGAATTCTATAGACACTTTACCTTTCGTTGTCGGTTTTTTGGAGGGCGATGGTAGCCAAGTCCTGCCCCGTAAGGCTCTATCGGTTAGCCAAAAAAACCGGGGAGTGGCTGTGGGTATCCGGTCTATGCTACTTCGTCAAGGTATCTGGTGTGGCATGAATCCAGATTTGAACAGGGATGGCCAGACCGTGCTCAATATCGGCGTCCCTTGGGTGAATAAACTTCTTTCCGTTTTTCCCGGAATTAAATTTAAGACGGTGCCAAGGAAATTGGATCATCCAATAGCTCGGTGGGATGGTAATGGATTTTGGGTGACTGTGGCCGATACTTGGAGAACACCCTATAAGGGCAAGGTGTACAACATGAGTGTGGTGCACTCACACTCGTATACGGTGTCCGAGATCGCTGTGCATAATTGTATGGCGAACATGATCGCGATCTGCGCTCTCCATCAGTCGGGCAAGCGACAGGAATACGCGGAAGCCTCAAGCGTTGGAGGGGGTGGGTCAAGACATGCTAATCTTCTTCCCCAATCGCCTCACGTCTACGCCGTCGTCGATATGTACGGTCGCCAGATCCCGCGTCCCGATGGCTCCTCGAATTTTGATACCGAGAAGGAGGCCGTGGACTACATCCGGTCCATCGAGAAGCAGAACAACGTCAAATTGAATGGGGCGTGGAATGTGAAGCCAATTGTTGTCAATCGCGCCAACACCATCTTCAGTCCGGCGTGGGACACGAGCGGTGCCGAACACGAACTGGCGACGGTTCACGGTATGAGTCCCCGTGAGCAGATGATGAACCCCAGTACCGTACAGAGTTACCGGGATTTCATGCGAGTGCGGTCGGCGATGCGTGCGGGGAACGCCGGAGGGGCCGGGGGGAGCGTGCCACCCGAGGAGTTGGTCGGCGACGGGGATGGGCAGGGGGCGAATGTGGTGTCGTCGGGCGAGGACTGGTAGCCGGATGGTGAGATTTTTTCGTATACGAAATGGCCCTGATCTTGTATAGTGGATTCCGTCATGCAATACGTCAATGGTCTTACTCTCCAACTGGTTGATCTGCGCGACGAAATCGCCCGCTACGAGCGTGAGTTCCGCCCCTTCCCGCCACGCTCCGGCTCGGTCAGTAAACCCCATCAATCCACAGAGCCGGAGATGGAATCCGGATATAAGCACCTGAAATTGGCTCGTGCCGGAGAGGGAATTCCGGTCGGGTACAAAATAGACCTAACTGGCATGACATCCCAATTGTGCGCGATGACCGTGGACGGTGATCCCATGGACTGGCCAATGGCGGATGAAGTATTCAGAAGCGGGAGCGCTCGTTAATGCCTACTCTTATTTCTCCCCTCGATGCGGCCCTCACCTACGTCTGGTGCCCACAATGCGCATCCACCGGTAACCCCCGCTCCCCACTGGTCCGTGATGGCTCCGGCATGATCAGTTGCTCCTTCGGCCACCGCCCAACCGCCGACCAACTCGCGGCCTCCGACATGGTCAAGTTCGGCGAGGTGTTCAAGGAGCAGCCCTCGCCCACGGACATCAAGTGGCCGATATTCGTCAACCCCCAGGTAAAGGCCAAGCTCGAATCCCGGTTCCCGCAAAACCTCATGATTACCATCGGCACACTGTTGGCGGCGTTGGCTGACGGGTCGGTGCTCATCCTGATGGGCGATGAGGTAAAGAAGTTAAAGGACAAGGGGATCAAGAACGGGAAGGACATGCTGGCCACCTTGGAGATGGTGGATACGGTATCCAAAGAGCGCCAGATGTTGATGGACAAGATCGAGCAGTACGAGAGGATTTTCAAGCAGGCGGGAGTGGGCGGGTAGCAGCC
>Ga0335069_10006284_pt1 | contig 17293 bp, 54 predicted proteins | sample Lox_Sample_11_FD_206714 | JGI IMG/M metagenome (GOLD analysis project Ga0335069, IMG submission 206714) | Soil microbial communities from Loxahatchee National Wildlife Refuge, Florida, United States - Lox_Sample_1.1 | ecosystem: Environmental > Terrestrial > Soil > Wetlands | place: USA... | reverse complement strand
CAATGCTAATAATAGATGTTTCATTTATGCGCCGTTATTAACTCAATTATAATTACGATAACAGCGACAGATCGAAACACCCAATGCCAATTCTTATGGAAAAATCTTTTGGATGTTTCAGGCTGTTTCATTTGGAATTGCCCGAGTTCTAACCAGCCTATATCAGAAGCCTCGTCCAATGGTGTATTCATTTACTTCTTGTTTTTCTTGGCCTGTTTAATAGCCTGTTTAAGAGACTTTAATGTCTTCTTTGCATCTTTAATAGATAAGAAAGTTGCACCTGACCAACTGAAATGAATTGGTGCGTCTTTCCACTCGGTAGAAAAATTAAACAAATGCACGTCTTTATGCTTTGACATTTAGTATTCCTCTTCTTCTATTTGAAAACGATAATTGCTTTTATTAAAATAATTTTCTAATCTTCTATATGCTTCATTTATGTCAGTGGAAGATCTATGATCGCCGGTAGTAAATGTTCCCGTTTCAATCAAGTTATTGGGAAATATCTGCCTCATTACATATCTAATCGCCATTTTAGCAATGATTGATGAAGAGTGAAACTACCCACGCAATGACGCCCATAAACACCATACCTTTAAACCCGAGGCGGCGTAAAATTAACGATAATACTGTGGCAACTTTACGAAATAAGACAACTGTAATAACCCACTTTAAAAAACGCTTAATCATTTTAATCTCCTTTTGTTTATATTCTCTACCACAACTTATACCAATTCAACGAAATCTCTAATCCAAACAAACGCAAGTATACCCATAACGGTCTGTTAAAACCAATATGGAAACAAAACCACCAACGGCCAGGAATATTTTGTTCTTTCCAATATTCTTTACTTGAATATTTGATTAGGTGATGGCGGCCGCAATAAGTCTTCATTTTCCAATATCGTTAATTGATTTATTAATTCGAGCCGCTTCTAATTTAGCTACAGTCCTATTATTTTGAATTACAATATGATCTTGTGCAAATGCGGGAACAGGTGCTAATACGGGCGCAGCTAATCCGCAACTCGTTAAAACACTAAACATAGTAGTAATTATTGACTTACGCATTTTGAATACTCCAATCCAATTATATTTTTGGCACTAACAAAGCTGCTCCACAAACCCAATACTAAACACATAATAGATAGTAATGATGGGGCATTGAATAACGCCGGCATAATCACAAACAAACACATTCGCCAAGCAAGTCCAATAGACCATTTTTTTGCGGCTGGATCTGGCAATCTAAACAGCAAATCAAAAAACACCACAATTCTATTATAGAGCGAAGTGCTTCCTAATTCGACATACTTTTCATACCATTCATATCCATGTCCAGCTTTTGTGCCAACAATCAAATGAGCTAATTCGTGAAGATTAGTAGCGCGCCTCAAATACTTATCAGATTTATAACAAATCCAACCTCTATAGTCATCGAAGGGGTGGCAATGGGCATGAGCAAGAGCTTTGCCATCATCAAGAATAGGACTACGATTAATTGGATTAACGCAAGCATCTATCGCTATGCCCTTTACCTTTGGATGCTGTAATTCTTTTGGCCATAACCCCTTCGGTAAAAATAGGGGCGTCGGTATTGTTTTCGGCTCCATGGAGATTTAATTTCAGATATTACGAATGAGCCACTTCAAAAAACGGATAACAATCGGCTTTGCCCACTTCCACAATTTTGCAAGGAACATATTGATAACTAATCGAATAATAGCGTTCATAATACTTACCTCTTATTGAAATTCACACGATCACTATTGTTTTCTTTGGCGGTATTTTTTCGCCACAAAAACCACAACGATTTTGAGAACAGGAAACAAGAGCAAATCCTCTCGCCCGCTCATCTATCTTTTTCCACTTTTTAAAATTTGCTCGACACTTTTTATTGCAAAAAAGCGCTTTGATAACTATAATTTTCTTTTTCAAAATCAATCATCCGTCTTTACTCGGATATTTTGAGCCTTGGCAAGAAGATTTTTGGCATCATTAAATAGGTGTCCAAATAACTTCTTAACTGCTGTTCCTGCTTTTTTTGTTTCACAGAATGCACATCGATTGGCCATTCGCGGAACAATAGCGCCACACTTCTCACAACGATTTTCTTTCTTATTCGACATTAGATTTCTCCTTTAAATATTTTGACTTTAGCATTCGCCCACATCAACAAACGGTTCAACCAATTATTAGAAACGACTGGGCCACAACTTGAATTATAAAATACTTCAATACCATCATCTACTTCACGCTTCTCAACCCAATGAAAGTTTTTATAATGAGGAACAACTAATCCACATTGGCGGCAAATATAACTCATCGATATAGACCATCATCAAATCTACCACGAACATTTATTTCATCTTCGTGTTCTTGGCAAGTTGGACATTCATCTCTTGCTATATCAGGACAAGTATCTATGCATTCAGAACAGATATAACATAAGTGATCACAAGCAACTTTAATTCGATTAGTTGTTTCCCCGCCGCAACTTTCACAGACTGGGCTCATTGATTACTCCTTAATATATTTATCTGCTAAACCTACTAACGCCTCAACAGTAGAAGCGGGGAGGTGCCATTTTTTTGATAAATGCTCAACGCCGCCATTCTTATCAATGATCCATTCCCATTCACCAACTTTGCTTCCATCGTTAGTTAGAACTGGCTCGACAATATTCTCTTTATCCTTACCTTGATTGGCAAGTTGATCTGCTTGGTCTGCAATAACTCGTAGTATTCGGGCAACATCTTTTAGCCCCTTGCAATCATTATTCGAACATTCTATATCTGCAAAAAATATCATATTATACTCCTTTGTTTATTATATATCAGCGGCGGTGGCGTTTGGCTTCTGCTTTATTTTTGAACCAATCCAACGCAATTATCTTTTCTTCATCGGTTCCACTCTCTGCAACTTGATGAGCGAATGTTTTCATTGACATACGCTTGGCCTTACGACCTTCTTTGTGTTGAAATGAATGCCATAATCCTTTCATATTGTGAGCGCCAATTTCTCCTCTACTACCCCTACGAGCGCTCTCATTATTGTTTGTTTCTTCTGCTTTTGGTTTCAGGTCTTCCATTTTAATTATCCTTCAAAATATTGTTAATTAGATATTCCCAAGTCGTTTCCCATAAATAAACCCATTGAGAACCATATGATAATCTAATTCGATAGCTGGTTTTCTGCTTATTTAATTTGTTTAGATTAATTATTTTTAATAGAATTTTGGGAACTTGTTTGGCGGTTTTGTCGAATATGTAATGTTTTTGAACACTTAACTTCTTTTTATTAATCTTGAAAGAAGCACTACCATCAATGCAAAACCGCTTACACAACTTCTTAAATGATTTGCTTGGAACAATTATATCCGAAAACTTCTTTCCATTCCAGTTCGCCATACCAGATGAGAAAGGCTTTTTTACTGAATGGAATATATGAACGTGGTTTCCATTATCATAAAAAGCAAGTGTCTCCGGATTACTTAACATATTAAATATTCTTCTCTGGCTTTTGATTGAGGCGAGGCGGATTATGTATTGCAGAGTTAATTGCGTCTCGGTGAAGTTTAGCATTGGCAGGTGAAGAATATGTTTTGATTACCACGCCTCCCAATATAACACAATACAAATCATCTATTTTTTGAGCTTGAGCTTTCATTGGATTTCCTTTTCTACAACACGATAAATGCCTGCCTGACCGTTATTTGTCCAATGTTCAGCTCTACGATATGCTTTATTTGCATCAGTAAAGCCGTATTTATTCTCGGGATCATTGCTGGATTTAAACCACTTTTCACAACAAGAGTATTCTATAAAATAGCGTATCATTATAAACCATTAGGTGGTGGTAATGTTTGGCCCCATTCTTGAACTTCGTAGCGCTGATCTATATTATTCAAGTCCGCACAACGCCTATATACAGCATTGATATCGGTAAATCCATTATGTATTTTATTGTTAGTATCATTGGCGGCTGACAACACCCACTCTTTTTTAACATCATGCCACCACACTATGAAATAACGCATCAGTAATTCTCCGGGCGCTCAATAACTAATTTATAAACCACCCCTACAACCACATAAATGCAGAAAGCGTATCCAATATATTCCAAGCTCTTTAACATCACCACACCATAAATGGAACAAGAATGGTAAGTAGCCCACCAATAACAAGAGCCACATATAGAAGTGTATCTGAAAATGAACCTTGACCATTTAGCGTTGTATTATACATTTGAATTTACTCCTTTATTGAACTTCATACCTACATACACAATTAAATTCGTTGCGAAGATAGTTAGTTATGTCTTCTAAATCCCTAAAACAAAAATTCAAATCTTGGCCTTCATAGCGAACAAAACCAACAATATCAGGAGGGCCAAGATGAGGCGGATGAGATTTGCCATCACAAACTGCCACTTTAATAACCTTAAACATTATTCTGCTGTCCATTGCAATGTATAAGTTGTTTCATATACCGACGAACAAGATAACTTTCCACTTTGAAGTTCGAATGTAGTATATGTTAAATAACCGTGAGCCGAAGTTCCAGCGGGAGACCAATCAAGTTCGCCCGTCATATTTTCTTTATACAGCCAAGTATTACAAGTCTCATCCAAAAAATTTGTGCAGGCAGTTGATTGTCCGTGATCAGTGCAATTTAAAGGCAAATTTAAATTACCATCACTGTCCAACCAAATATATCCAATAGCAGTATCTTGTGGGCAATCACCATCCAACTTCGTAAAAACAACTTCGTATTTTGAATTTACAGTTTTACAAGTTTTAGGCAGAATAGAATTTGAATTGCCATTATCAGTTGGAGCAACACCAACCGCACAACCCGATAGAACAACAGCAATAGCCAAAACAATAAATTTCATTATAACCCTATTTAAACGCTAACAAATTTTCGAACTCTTGAACATCCTTTAATTTTTCTAAATATTTCTTGGTAATAATTTCAGTGACTTTTATGCGTGTTTCCTTGTCGGCCTCTTCTTCCGTTATACCTTCTCCCGAAACTACGCCTACAATCGGTATATGATAGTGTATTACGAATTTGTTTTTATTATCGGATTTGTCGGATCGTTTCGCAACAAATCGTTTAATATTTGACACATTAACAATCATTTATTATCGCTTCGTTTATTAATATAATCAATTATTTGTTTTGACACTTCATTAATCTTTTTGATCTTAGTAGTAAGTTGTTTATCAATTTTTGCTACTTTTTGTTCATATGAAGTAGCATCATCCAACACTTTTTGGAAGTGTGTTTTGATATCCTTCACTATTTGTTTGGGCGATATTACTATTTGTTTAGATGACATTATTCAATCTCTTTTATTTCATATTGACACGAGCAACTATCATCACTATTAAGTTCGTAAATGTCTCTATATATTTTATTTAGATCATCATAGTTTTTGCCCCACCTAAGATCAGAATCAATTTGCGCACCTACTATGGTATTGGATTGGCCGCAGTCGTGAACAGAACAACAGCTTGCTTTAACGATTATATATTGTGGCTTCATATTTGGTTCGCTTCTTTTAGTTCAATTCGCCACGGACCAGCAGCATTGAAACCTTCGATCTTTCTATATATTTCATTAATATCATTCGAAAGATACATAACTCTTCCCATCATTTGAGTGAGGTCCCTATTTGTAATATCACCAATGAAAGCACATATGACTGCTTTGTATTGCATTATTTTTTATCTTTCTTAAGGACTGGCCGATTTGATCCAACCATTACCAATCGTTTCTTGGTTCCATCAATTAAGCCCATTCCTTCGTATTTGGCTAATGCTTTATATACATTGCCAGTGAATTGATGCTTGGTCTTGTAAGAACTTCTTCCTTTACTAAGCTGAACAAGGAATTTGGTTTTGTTATGAAAACCAATTAGCTTCCCATCAATTTCTGCACGATAGTATGTAAGTTCGTTTGATGGGTTCATTGATATTTTCGTTCTTGCATTGTGTCTAAATTGATAACGCCGAATTCATTTTGATCGATAGTATAATATACTTTCTTAACTCCACGTGAAATCAGACACTTCATACACGAACGACAAGGCCTCGCCATTCCAAATGTTCCATCGAGCAATCTAACTCGACAAACATAAACAATAGAACCTACATCACATTTCTTGGAAACTTTATACTCACTATGCAGTTGTCTATTTGGAAATTTAGATGCAGCATTAGTAGCCGAAACAATAGCGCCATCTTTACGCACCGCAATACTCGCCAACAAAAAAGATCGTTCATCCTTTTTGGCCATAGTCAATTTTCCGGCTATGTCAAAATAATTAAATATCTCGCGCTTCATAATTAGAATATACCAAAGTAGGTTGTTATGGCGAAAACTGAACATATAACCACTACAATAATTATTATATAAAAAATAGTGGCATCTTCGTTATTCATTGTATAACTACTGTTTAATTAGGTGGTGGAACTTTATCATCATCAATAATTCCATCATCCTTCACTTCTTGTGTTTTCGGTTTGGGAAATGGAATTACTTTGGCAGGCTTTTGTTGAGGGGCGGGAAGACGCATATTACCAAGACAAACTTCTGTGGTGCCTTTGAGCATGTCGATAAAAACAGCAGAATAGTATTTCAGTTGTTTATCTGTGAGAATGCGCAATACATCATTAACAAATGAGGTCATTTCAAAATCATCCTTAACAGATGAGGTCAGGCCCAAAATCACACACATATTATCTTTCGCAATAATGGTCATACTATCGCCATTAGTATTTCCCGCCCAAGCAGGTTCAATACCATATCCTTTTGCGATGAGGCCAGCAACAATTAAATCTGCAGCACCTTTTGATAACAATGTTGCATACACACACAATTTCTTTGACATAACATTTTCCTATTTCTTTTTAATTGTTTCAAGCCACGCTCTTCCTTCTGGTGTTCGTGGATCTTGTCGCCTTGATTGTGCTAATGCTTTAATACCTTCGGGTGTCGTTTCCCATTTAAAATCACAACGCTTGCAGATGGCATCATAACTACCAGCACTCCAGCAAAAAAATAACCCGCCTTTGTGAAATTTCATTCCGTGTTTGTGTCCGAAAATAGAACACAACAGCCTATTCCACCATTGTTTCATTTGCGTGAAGCATTTAAGTATTGATCGATTTCGGCCAAAGCTTCTTCATGCAGCTTTTCATCTTCACAATCGCAGCAAGGCTTATGCTCAACTTCAACTTCGATAGTAGATGAGCCGTCCTTTTTAAGACTATCAACCAGTAGAGTGCGTGGAATAGCGGCTAAACCAACAAGAGCAAAACCAGTTAATCCACCAACTATATTGTGCTGATGATAATTAAAAAGAGTGGATCCTCCAAAAATAATTGAATACCAGCTACTTATAGTAATACCAGTCATAAACGATAGGCTATACTTTTTATAGAATTCAGCAATCTTATTCATTGTGGTTCCTCACTTGATTTCTAATTCGAGGGCTTCTTTAAGAGCATTGATATCGCTTGTCATGCTCGATAGATTGCGAAGCGTTAGATTAGGCCACTTCTCAACAATTACCTTTGCAAACTCTGCGGTAAGTTGAGATTTAATTAATTTGGCCTCTGCTTCTAATGCACGTTCTTGCCAGTTACTTTCGGTTTTGACTTCTTTGTTTTGCGTTTCCATTATTATCTCTCCTCTAAATTTATTTCACTTCAACAACAGCGCCGGCCTCAACCAAACGTGCCTTAACATTTTCTGCTTCTTCTGGTGAAACATTGTCTTTGATTGTTTTGGGGGCGCCTTCAATTAGTTCCTTGCATTCCTTTAAACCAAGGCCAACTATATCGCGAAGAGCTTTGATGACATTGATCTTTTGGGCAGTCGGAACAGAAACAAGAATTACATTAAATTCTGTTTTCGCAGCCTTCTCTTCTATAACAGGCGTATTGAGAACTACTTGTGCAAGTTGAGGTTCTGCTTTAATTCCCCACTTATTTTCAAGGTCTTTTGTAAGGGCAATTAATTCCATCACGGACATATTGCCTAAAAATTCGATTGCATCATTCGTATCCATTGTTTTATTCCTTAAATGAAGATATGTTCAAAATCATTAACATATATCAAACTAACTAATGTGTGAGCCCGTTCTTTGGCATCGGAAAAATCATTACCATTAACGGAAGCAACCCAAGCGTTATCAACTTTATAAGCGCACTCTTCTGTAAGTGGCTCGGATTTAACTTCCGCATCAATCACTTTGTTAGTGGTAATGTCTATTGTAATGGTATAGTGTTTTGAAGCCATTTTATAAACTTATCAAACTCTTCTTTAACGAAGGTAGGGTTATATTTGCCCATATCTTTAATTATATAGGGCGTGTAATTATTCTCTGCGATTACTGAAAGTTTAATTATATCTCGTGCTTGAACTTGTGCGAGTGATTGCTTCTTACTGATTTGCTTATAATGCCAAACACCATTCCATAATATGGCCACCTTTTGATCATGGAGTATTATGTCAGCATCCCATTTGTTGCCATTATGATCTACGAAGAATTGCTCGTTAGTAGTTATGTTTGATAATTGTTCTTGACATAATTCGGCGAAGAATATTTCATTTTTGGAACGGCGCTGTTGGGAATTTGCTGCTTTAATACCAGCTGCAACTGAATGAATATGCGCACAGTTATCACAAAATCGTTTTCTTGTAGTAGGATTATCAATATATTTTTTACAGTCAATACATACTAAAATTAGCGTTCCTACATTTTTAGTTTTTTTACTATGAATTGGTTTGCAATTTTCACATCTTGCTTTATTATGTGGAGTATGAACAGATATTTCTGTTTCCATTCCACAATCTATACAAATGGAATTTCTTGTTTTACCTTTGGTTGTAAAACCAGTTTCTTTTCGATGTTGATTATTAAATTGAGCAGAGCAGGATTGGCTGCAAAAACTATTATCGCCTCTTAATTCTGAAACTTTTCTTTCTACTGGAACGCCGCAATTTGCACAATCAACAATTACTTTTGTTTTTCGTTGGGCCTGTTGGCATTTAGTGCTGCAAAATGTCTCATAATCCGGTCCACCTTTATTGGATTGGTATTTCCATTGTTTATGAGGACGAGTGAAAATTACATTACAGCCTGCACAGATTAGTTCAATTTGTTTTGTCATACCTGATTATATATCAAGTAGGACATAATGTTTTCGAACTATTTATAGAAATCTTCTACCTAAAAATGTCAATGATATCATATAGTTAGTGGGTATATGAGGAGTCGAACCTCTGGATATTCTCCCGAAAGTTTATAAGACTTTCTACTATAACCGATAGAGCTATACCCTAATTCAATTCTCAACCCTATATTTCCATAACTTCCACAGCACATTTACCACATGCATTATACACCTTCGTCATCATATATTCTACTTCTCGATATACAGCATTTATATCTTCAAATGGATCAGATACTGTTTCACCAACGCAAGATGTATGTAGCATTTTATCATCACAGGCTGCTACCTTAATCAACTTATAAGTCATTTCAACCGCCATCTTCTACTTCCACAACTTCTCCAACACATCCGCAGCCTCTCCATACAATTTTCGTTTTGTATTCTAATTCTCTATATACGGAATTTATATTGTGATAGCGATTTTGAAAAAACGCGTTAACATTTGTAGCATGAGAGCCATCAACGCTACATTTGGCTTTTTTAATTATAGCATAAAGCATTTCAACACTCAACTACTATACATTGACATTTACACTTTCTTTTCGTTTCCTGATATTTTTCGAGCTGTCTGTATGCATCATTTAAAGAAGAGAATGTAGTATCATATACTTTCTCTCCAACTGGCTTACATTGAAAATGATTGCTAGTGCCACAATGAACTGATTTCTCTAATGCGTATTGTGTCATTTGGATTTATCCTTAAACAATTCAACTGCACAAGGAACCAATGTATATGCAAGCACACTTCCAAATGCATATGCGAGAGCGGCACAACTAACTAAAAATCCTGCAAAGGAAAAGCCACTATATGTTAGAACGACTGATAATACGCTCCAACTTAATACAAGAACCAATCCGTATTGTCTATTCCATTCTTTCATAGTAATTCCTCTTTCAGAGATACGCATCAACAAGTTTCATATTTAACTTGTTGGCTGACTTCAAGTTTTTAACAGCGGCCTTTAACTTCTTTTCATTTGCAGTTAGGCGGCGCAGAGTTTTAGTCTCGGTTTTATTTCGCTTTTTAATCCACTGATAATAACCAAGATTAGATTGAACTTCTGCTACCTTATTTTCAAGACGACTAATAAGAACAGCCAAAATATCCTTGTCATCTAACATTGAAAAGATATGCTGCGCTTCGATTTGCGGCGAGATTGGCTTAATAACTTCGATGGTCTTAACCGATTTAGACGGCTTCTTTGACTTCTGTGTTTTCTTTGTCTTCGTGCTTTTCGTGCTTTTCTTGCTTTTCTTTTTCATTTGTCTTCTCCAACTTAATCACTTCTTTTTTGGCATTAATAAATTGTCCGTCCTCATCAACGCACATTTCAATATAGGGCCAAAACAAACTATCACATGAGCGGTGCATTAGTTTGGATGCTTCTTCGCGTCCCTTTTCTTTTACAAGATCACGATACCATATGAGCAATTCGATTAAAGTCATATTAATATTCTACCACTTTATAAGGATACCAATCAGGACAATCTTTTTCTATTTGCTCTTTTGCTCTAAATGCAGAGTTTAAGTCATCAGTTTCAAATGCATTACCAACATCACGACCATTAAACCTTAAACAATAGTCTCTGGCGGTTCCAATAAATTTACCTGTTAAAAACCCGGCAATACCATATTCTATTCTATAAGCCATATCTCTTATCCTATAAGATTTTTAATATAATTGGCCGCCTCTTCTAATCCCTCTGCTTGACCCTGAAGAATTAAACTATTGTGGTCACTCTTTCTATCTTGGGCCATTCTTAAAAGATCGTCGGCCACATTTAACTTTTGAGTAGTATGAGCTTGAAGACGAATTAGTTTATTAGTTAGCAAACAATTTCGCGGAACATGATAACGAAAACGAAATTTGCGCAATGGGCTTTTAATCGTAATCATTGTCCAGATCTTTTCTTTCTTGTAATGCTTGGAAAGCGCCATTAATTAACTGACTGCCTATAATTAACCCACATCCAAATAAATATGATGGCAAATCCAACTCATAATATCGAAAAAAGATAATAACCGCAGCCACATATACGATGCCGTGAATAAATATCCGAAGCAAACTATTCATTAGACTTTTCCTTTGATTGGAGGGCGTTTTCTAATCGATCGCGCTTCTCGGAAAGGCGACGATACTTACGAGAGTTTTCCATACCATTAGCACTCATTTTGGCGAGTGTTTTAGTAGCCTTCTTTAAATTCTTGCCACTACCCGATTTTTGTTGAGTTGGGAGTTGTTGTCCAAATTGGCGAACACTACTGGCATATTCAATAGGATCCTTATCGCATTTGGGTGCAGGATTTTCTTTCTTCTTTAAGGCTCTACGGGCGTTCTTTTTAGTGCTTGATAAGTCTTCCACCATATCAGCGTCGGGGCCTTTTGAATAACGATCATGATTTTTGCTCATTTTATTCTTCCTTAACTTCACATTTGCATTTGCATTCCGAAGTGCCCTCATTATAATCTTGGGCCATTATAAACGCATCATTCAGAGATGGGTAATATGTTTGTCCCATATAATTTTGAATAAGAACACCGACAGGAGTGTCCACATATAAACAATTATCTTTAGATTTTACTGTGCAATCTGCGCTCTTTGCCAAATAATATCTCATTTTTTATCCATATAGTGATCGTAAATATGATTGCCAGGTTTCCAATAATTAGTTTGCCAGCGTTCTCTATAAATATCTTCGACTGTTTTTGGTGTAGGATATTCTGGTGTCTTGGGCAACCACTTCTTTTCAATTAAACAACCAATTTGAAGTAATAACCAGAATGGAATGAATATAATGAAAATTGGTAAGGATAAGACAAATAAGATTATAGCGACAATATTACCCATAACATTCACTTCTTGGTATGATCAACAGGCTCGCGCTCATACTCTTGAATGTCCGGCAACACACCAGTATTCGTATAATAGAGACCACAATAATCCTGAATTTCATCCTTATCAACGGAGGCATACTTAATTACATTATCAGCCCACACTTCATAAACGGTAATCATTTTTAAATCCTTATCTGGAATATTCTTTGACGCAACGACATTCATTGGGCATACTAAATCCATCTGGAATATATACCTTGTCGCCACTATTGCAAACTTTAATACAGCGTTTTTCATAATTACGACACACACTAATTCTAATTGATATTAAAATTAAAAATGTCGCAACAATTATAATAAAAATAACAGAATCAATAATTGCTGTTTTTAGATGGTAATTCATTTATAATAGGCTCCACCATTTCTTCTTTTTATTGCGCAACTTTTCTGTCCTATTATAGACCCAAAGTCCGCAATAACTAATGACGCTCAACACAAAATTTTGAGCTTTCACAATAAACGAATACATTTTACTCCTCATCCCACTTGCGAGAGATACGCTGCACATCAACAGTGAAGGTTTCTTTCTCCGTGAAGTTGTAAGGCGCAAGCTCTGACTCTTTAACAACATAAGAGCCGTCGCCAAACTCAACTACAACTTCAAATTCGTGAGCTATTTCAGAATTAGGTCCCTTCACATAGCCAACAACTTTGCCCCACGCATTGGCTTTTTTGGATAGCCTGCGTAATTTTTCACCCGTGTATTTAACTGTATGCCCCAAAAAATATATACGATGTTCCATTTTATTCTTTGTCCTCGATTTCTTTTACTTCCCATTTACATAGGCAACTAAATTTGTAGTCAGTTTCGTTATTTGCTTTTGCTCTTTTGCGATAGGCTTCATTGACACTTTCAGTTGGCTCCATAGCCATTCTGCATCCAACTTCAATGTGTCGTTGATCACAACTAGTGGTGCTACAAGGATGTGTTTTTGCAAGAACATATTTCATTTTACACCATTCAATACAGTCGTCCAAATGTCTGTCATCGTATCTACTATATCAGTATTGGCGCGCTCCTCAAATGAAAATAATTCTGTATAGACTTTGGTAGTTTTCACCCATTTCCTAATTTCTTTATCTCTGGAAATACGACGATAACCGCCCTCACCATAAATCGATTCAATGTCGTACGCAAGATCATCCAGAGCTGCACCATTGATTAGTGATAACTCTTGAAGACGATTGCGCAAAACCTTGATATCGAAATCGAACTTGCAGACTAAACCTTTACGCAATCTCCATTCACAGCCAGAGCAAACATACTTGCCACCCCACCAAGAATGAGTGAAAGAAGTAAAACATCCCGCCCAAATCGGTCCTTCTTTTCGTCTTCCGCAATTTTGGCATTCGTGGATCATAGTATTTAATTCTTTTCAAACACTTCTAATTGAGTGCTAATATAATAATTAGTAAATCGATAGGCTTCATTTATATCGTTAGTTCCAAATTTCGAGTCTTTATCTACACAGTTGGGGTACCATTCACCAACAGCAAAATACACATACTCTGTTTGAGGATTTCTTACACCATACTTTTTCATTTGGTTTTCTCAAATACCTCTACATTTGGTGAATTATAAAAAGCAGCAAATTGATATGCCTCATTTATATCATCGGTTCCAAAATATTCATCATCATCTTTACAATGAGACCACTTCCAGCAGGCTACAAATCTTCCTATTCTCAGTGGATATTGAGTGCCCTTTACTCCATAGTGCTTCATTTCTTATTTCCATAGAAAGGATATTGACGGCACGAATAACAAATCAATTTACCATCAGATTGATTACTTTCTGCATATGGAAAATAATCACTACACTTGGAACAGAATAAACCATTAGCAGAAGGAGATCGCAATGTAGAGGGTTGCACTTCTTCAATTAAGAAATTAGCTGGCATAACCCATAAATAGCGATCATAATTATCATAGCTCTGCATAACTACCGAAGTATGATCAATCTTATATTGCAATTCATCCCTCTTGAATGCGTAGAAATGATGTGGTTCTTTATCCTTCCAAGCAACTAAACAATAGCCAGTAGATGGATGAGTAGCAACTATTGTGCCTTCAAAATATTGCGTGCCACTATCAATGGGCAATAATGCAATTCTACAACGCTGGCCAAGTTTGATATTCATCGTGGATATACTCTTTTAACTTGTTGCTTGACATATTCAACAAACAGATACCACGTTAGTCTTAATTTATTATTCATCGTCGTCATCCATCAGTGAGTATAAATAAGTAGAACAGATAAACATCAATACAATAAAAATAGTCAATCCAATAATGGGAAGCCTTACGCATAAATTGAATACATCAACAAATGCAAAAGATATTCCAAGAGTGCAAGCTATAAAAACAAAAGCACCTACTATGGAAATTACAATACGTTTCATTGTTTATGTTTTCTTATGGCAATTATTAAAAACACATACTTATCAAGAGGTGGGTAATATGTATGGAATTACTCACAAAACCGTAATAGATAGATTAAAAAAACTTAAATTATATAAACCGAACGGCGACTATTAAGATTTAGTTAAATAATCATACATCGCAATTACAGCTGCTGCTCCGGCATTCAAACTCCTTACTGACCCGAAGTTTTCTATCTCTACAAAATAATCACAGAGATCAAATACTTCTTTATCTTCTTGTAGGCCCCTACTTTCCGAGCCAACAACTATCAGAGAATTTTCCGGCCAATTAAAAGTTCGAATATTTTGGGTATGTGCGATATTATTTTCAAGCGCAACAAACGCATACTTTTCTTTTAGTTGCTTAATATCATCTATGGTGGTAAGATATTTAACATTTGAATAGTGGTAAGTTCCTGCTGCACCACGTTTATCGAATCGCTTATGTCCGTAATAAAAAATATGTTGGCAGCCATTAAAATTAGCAGAGCGAATAATAGAAGAGATATTGAAGTCATACTCTACTTGACTCATCAGAATGGCATACGGCAATGCTTTTTCTTGCAGTCGCCGTTTAATCTCTTCGTTCGGCAAATGCTTATACTCATCAATTACATTACGAGGGTCATCATTATGGAATTGAAGAACATTAATATGAGAACAAGATGGACAAGAGATATATCGATCTCCGTGTTCATTTGCCCGTATGTCTGCGTGTAAGAATGCAACACGAAAGCGACAGCCCTTACAACGAAGACGATTTTCTTGTTCTTCGTCTTGTGAAATAATTCGGCTCATAATGTTTTAAGTGCTTCCAAAATCTTTTTAAGGGTAGAAGAATGAAGAAGCCATAGAGGTTGTCCCAACTCTTTTCTGACAGTATAGGCCGAATGCTCAACTCTATATATCTGTTCAGTGATTGTTTCAGAGACAACTTCCTCCTCTTCTTCGTTCTTCTTTTTTGTTTTAATAGGCTTCGGTGGATATTTGAACTCTATTGGCAGCCTATTATCCTTGTGTATATTCACATAAAAAATAAACTCACAGCCCGGTTTTGCTTCGGAGAACAGACAATCATAATAATCAGCAGTGGATGTTTTTGATATCCAAACACTGAAATTATTGATTGTCTGTAATCCTTCTTGCATTTTGTTTAGGCCGTAAAGATAAATTCGTTATTAGAATCTACATCAACTGTAATCGTTGAGCCGTCCTTCATGCCCTTATGCAAAATTGCTTCTGCGAGAGGGTTTTGGACTTTCTCAATAATAGAACGCTTTAAGGGACGAGCACCAAATGGCGGATCATAAGAAATTTCCACCAACTGCTCTTTTGCTTTGTCGGTTAGAACCAGCTTGAATTCACGTTCCTTAACCAATTTCTCAACCTTCCTCATTTCAATATCCGCAATTCCACTTAAACTCTTCTTGGAAAGCGGCTTGAACAAAAGAACGTTGTCGATACGGTTAAGAAATTCAGGGCGCAAAAATCCCTTCAAGTCTTGGATCATATCCTCGCGGAGTTTTTCACGACCCTCTTTGCTTTCGAAAAGAGCTTCATCAGCATCAAGCAATCGTTTCGATCCGATGTTGCTTGTCATAATCACAACCGAGTTAGAAAAATCGGAAGTGCGACCACGACCATCAGTAAGACGGCCATCATCCAAAACTTGCAACAACATATTGAAAACGTCTGCGTGTGCTTTCTCTACCTCATCGAAAAGCAAAACGCTATATGGATGACGATTAACAGCACCAGTTAATTCACCACCATCCTCCGATCCAACATAACCAACGGGAGAACCAATAAGGCGTTGAGCCATATGCTTCTCCATAAACTCGGACATATCGAATCGATGGATGGCTTGATCATCATCAAACATAAATTCGGCTAATGCTTTTGCCAATTCAGTCTTGCCACAGCCAGAAGCCCCAAGGAATAAGAACGATCCAATGGGCTTTCGGATATCGCGAAGGCCAACGCGGCTACGACGAATTGCTTTTGATAATTGTTGAACTGCTTCATCTTGTCCAACAACTCGACGGGCAATACGATCTTCCATAGAAAGAAGTTTTTCAGTCTCACCTTCAAGCATTTTAGAAACAGGAATGCCAGTCCAATCACCAACAACCTGTGCTACTTCTTGCTCACCAACCAAATCAGAGACGGCAGCATAACCACCCTTCTCAAAATTTGCTTCTGCTGCATCCAATTTTTGTTTCAGGGTTGGCACAATACGGTGTTCCAGCTCACCAAGTTTAGCATAGTTTTGCTCTTGGCGCGCCGTTTCCATATCCGCAATAGCCTTGTTATATTCATTGCGGAGTGTCGTCATTGCAATAATGGTGGTCTTACGCGACTCCAAATTTGCTTGAAGCTCACTAACTTTCGGCTCAAGGTCTGCAATTTCTTGATTGACCGTTTCCAATGTTTTCTTGGACTTCGGGTCTGAATCGCGCGACAACTTCTCTTGTTGAGTTTTGAGAGAAGAGAGACGACGAACATCCTTGTCAAGCTCGGCAGGCATACCAGTAATTTCTACTCGCTTCCTTGCCGATGCTTCATCCAACAGATCAACTGCACTATCAGGAAGAGCCTTATCTTGGACATAACGTTTCGCAAGATTGACAGCGCTTGTGATTGCAGACTCCGTGATCTTAACTGAATGAAACTTTTCGAAGCGCGATGAAATGCCACGAAGAATTTCAATCGCTTGTTCAGTA
>Ga0335069_10006283_pt1 | contig 17293 bp, 33 predicted proteins | sample Lox_Sample_11_FD_206714 | JGI IMG/M metagenome (GOLD analysis project Ga0335069, IMG submission 206714) | Soil microbial communities from Loxahatchee National Wildlife Refuge, Florida, United States - Lox_Sample_1.1 | ecosystem: Environmental > Terrestrial > Soil > Wetlands | place: USA... | reverse complement strand
GTCAGCTCGACACAGCGCAATGAACCACAAGACGCTCGTCGTGCTCGATTCGGATCACAGCTATAAGCACGTGACTGCGGAGCTGGCCGCGTATGCCCCGCTCGTCTCGATCGGCAGCTACCTCGTGATCGAGGACACGAACGTCCCCGAGACGAAACAGGCCGCCGACGATTTCATCGTGACGCATCCAGAGTTCGAGGTCGACGAAGAGCAGGAAAAGTACCTCATGACGTTCAACACGTGGCTGAAGAGGGTGCGGTAGTCTCGACTTTCGTGTTCCTGGCTCACATCTCGGACCTTCACGTCGGCAAGGACGCTGAGCACACGGAAAGTGCTCGTCGGCTCGCGAGGGCCCTTGCGCAGCTCTCGCCTGACTGGATCGCTCTGACTGGCGACGTCACCGAGAACGGGCTCATGGCCGAGAAGCAGGCTTTCGATCTCGCCTTCGCGCGGGTGCGACGCCGAGTCACGATTGTCCCCGGCAACCATGATCGCTGCGGTGACAACATCGGCCGGTTCTGGAGCCGGGCGCCAGCGTGGATCGAGTTCGTGCCGCAGACCGACGTCGCGCTGATGTGCTTGGACTCGACGCAGCCGATGAACAACGTGAAGTTCATGGCGAGCGGCCACCTCGATCAGAAGCAGAGGGCCGGTGTGCTCGGCGCCGTGCGCACTCAGGCCGCCCGCGGGAAAGTCCCGATCGTCCTGCTCCACCATCACCTGCTGCCGCTGCCACCCGACGGCCCGCTCGAGTTCTTCGCCGAGTGGGGGGACCTTCCGTTTCTAGAGGAGGTCACGCGGGGCCGTCATCTCGTCGGAGGCCTCGCGGCGGCCGGCGCGAAGCTCGTTCTGCATGGCCACAAGCACAGAGAGGCTCAGACGGACCACGGTGGGCTCTCGGTCGTGAACGCGGGCTGCACGACCGAGCTGGGGGCGTTTAGGGTGTTCGAGGTTGAAGGTGGCGACGTCGTCGGGGTCGAGTGGTATGGGTTCTGAATGAACCTAAAAACGTTTGCCGCTCTCGCTGCTTTGTTCCTTCTTTCGTGCACTGTTCCGCCTCAGCATCCTGACGTCTCGGTCGCCGTCACCGAGGTGACTCAGGCCATCGTGACTCAGAGCCCTGAGCGGCTGCTCGCCGCATGGATGCCCGAGAAGCTCGTCGAGACCTTCGGCGTGACGCACGAGCAGCAGTTCATCGCCGCCCAGCAGTTCATCGATCAGCAGCGCAAGATGCTCATCTACGACTTCGGCGAGACGCCGCCGACCGTGCTCGACGTCGTCAAGGGCTACTCGGGCTCGCTCACCGTCACCATCGAGCTGAACGGCGCACCGAGCCCGAAGAAGCTCAACATGTGGCGCGACGACGTTACCGGGAAGGTCTACTACGCCGGTCGGTACCCAGCGCACGTGAGTCCGAACGTGCTTGCGGCTGAGGGCGTGTTGCAGGGCTACCAAGACCGCAATGACTGGATCGTGCACAACTACTCCAGCGTCACGCACCGGCTGACGACCGCGTGGTTCACGTCCGGCAATCCGGACGTCGGTGCCGCAGTCTACGATCTGGGTATCGCGCTGGCGCCCAGCGGCTCTCCGCCCGCCTTCTGCAATCTGACCACCTCATACTGCTGCAACATCTACGCGGAGCCAGATCCCCACGGAGGTAACGGGCACACTGCACTGGAAAACTTCTCGTTCCTGTCCGGTTTCAGCTCTTCCAACGTGACGATGCAGTGCAACTCGGCGCTCTCGTACTGTGGTGTTGCAATGATGACCCCGAACGACGGGCTCTCGAACTGCCAGATGTACAATCACGGCATCGCGCTCTATCAGACGAATCCCGACAAGCCGGTATGCTGCTTCCAGAATCAGTTCGGCACGGACATTCACTGGCCGACGCAGAGCACGGGCGCAAGCGACTTCCCCGTCTGCAACAGCGCCGTCTGTCCGGGCTGGTGACGAACGCGGGTTTGGTGGAGTCGGATAGTCGTGCAGGCAATTGGGAACCTGCTCCGACTCCACCGCCCGGCCCGCTCGTCTCCCGACAGTGGGGCTTACTGTTTCTCCTTCGGCGGCACGATGAAGAACGGACGCTGAGGGCCGTAGTCTCTCGGTGGCGGCGGCTGCACGCAGACCGGGCAGATGGCCTTCACGGGCGTGGGCGGATGGTCGTAGCCCTGTGACACGAAGCGAGTGACCTCGCGGGTGTCGTTGCAGACGATGCAGGTCACGCGGTGAGGCCCGGGTGCTTTCTCTTCCGTGCCGTCCAGCCAATCACGTAGCCGAAGCCCATGAGCAGCATCACGAGGCCGATCGTGGCCGCGGTGCCGTCGGGTGCCACGCCGTATGGCGCGATGGTCTGCTGCCCCGCCGGGCCGGTCAAGATGATGGTCGGCTGGAGGAACTGTGCGACGGGCGAGGGCCCGCCTGAAGAGTCGAGCGCGCCCTTCAGGTCGACGACGGCCGGCGGCGTGACCGCGGTCCTGAACTCCATTGTGTCGTAGAGGTTCGCGAGCGCGGCGAGCCCGCCGCCTCCAGAGAAGAGCGAAGCCACATCGCCGTAGCGTCGGACGCGCACAAGGAAAAGGTAGCGCAACGCCGAGCCGGCGTCGAGTTGGCTGTTGACGACGTCGCGTGACTTGTGTCATAAAAATTCGGCACCGACACACCCACAACGAAGGAACGAAAAATGCCCAAGCTTGACATCGACTACTCGCAGGCCGAGCTGCGCGTCATCGCTTCGTCGCCGAGACTCGCGCGCGCGATCAAAGAAGCTCTTGAGCCTCCGAGGAGCCGCGAGGACCAGAAGCGAAAACAGTTCGCGAAGAACTACGGCGCGAGCCCCGAGACGGTCTACAAGATGATGCGGGGCGGCCGATGAGCACCGCTGGCGCAGATTTCTTGCTCGATGGCTTGCCGTCGCCGAAGAACGGCAAGGCGAAGAAGATCGCCCTCGGAGACAAAGGGGCAGACGGCGAGTACATCACGCCCGACGAGATCGAGGCTGTCATACGAGACGTTGGGGCTTCTGGGAAGCGCGTCGTCGGTGGACTCCGGGGGACGCTGACCGGACTCGCCGCAATCAAAGCCTCGGGTCTGACCGGCGAGGCACTGGTCATCCTCGTCGAGAACAAGTGCGCGCACGCGGACAACCGCAACCCAATCAGCAGGTCGACGGTCAAGAAGGTGCTCGAGGCGCTCTTTCGACTCGGCGAGTACGTACGGTGAGCGAGACTGAAGAGAACCCATACCGCCTGCGTTACAAGAACCCGAGCACGATCTTCCTCATCGCACGTGACCGTTCCGCGAAGATGATGCTTCTCGGTGGTCTTGGTGGCATGGGCGTTGGCGTGATGTGGGCCATTGAAGAGTTCGAGCCCGAGAAGCGCTTTGAGAACTGGGAGACTGCGCCCGAACAAACGTGCCCGCTCGCTGAGCGTCGCTGCACCGCGAACTGCGCTTTGCCGAGACCAGAGTGGGCTGGACCGTACTCGTCTTGGCCGCGTTGCTGGCTCCAAGCCGATCACGAAGGGCGACACAGCATCGGCTATGAGCCGGAGGTGATCTGGTGACGATGTCGCTCATGAAATCCGAGGACGCCGCGCGCCATCTCGGCGTGTGGCTCGAGAAGCGCGACAAGACCGACAGGCGCAACGAAAAAGGCCGGCGCTTCTGGTTCTATAGATTCCGCCGTGGGCACGACGTCCTGAAGGTGATGTGGCACACGAGAGCCGGCGCGTGGCAGGCCGCGCTGCGGTGGGCGAAGAAGCTCCTGAGGGGAGAACTCAAGTGAGAAACTGGGCCAGTCTTGGCGTCAAGCCCGCCGACATGAGCATCGCGTTCCTCTGGACGAACTTTGCCGGGCTCGTGCTGCCGGCTGAGACTCCGGATCTTCAGCGCGAAGAGATGCGCAAGGCGTTCTTCGCCGGCTTCCTCGAGTGCTTTCACGTGGTGAATGACTACGCGACCACGCTGCCTGAGAAGGACGCCGTCGCAGTGCTCTCTCGGCTGAACGATGAGGGCCGCGCGTTCTTCGAGAAGCTCATCGCCGAAGTGAAGGCACGAAAGACGACTCCGTGACGCCTGTGACGCCTGAACCTCAGCCCACCGAACCCGAATCGCCGTGGGCCCCCTTCGGCGACCTCTTCGACAAGGCCGCCGACGCGGCGGGCCGCTCTCCGTTCTACGACCTCGAGTCGCACTTCTGGGCACGAGACCAGCAAAGAGACTTGATGCGCGTGGCGTCGGGGTGGTGGGCGATGGCGTGGTTCTGTTCCTCGTACAGCGAAGAGCTGGCGCGCAAGCTCGGCAACAAGGCCCGCGTCTACGAAGCGCGCGCCGAGCGTCTCACTTACAGCGAGTGGGCCATCTCGGCGAGCACGACGCTCGTTGGGGCCGCTGTCGCGCTCATCGGATCGTTCTTGTTCCTGCGGCCCCAGGGGAAGTCATGAACTACCTCATCTGCGGCATCGTCATGTTCCTCATCGGCTTGGCGTTCGGCATCGCCGTCGAGAGCGACAAGATCGACGGCGCCCGGCAGGCGGCGCACGAGGCGAACGAGCGCCGCCTCGTGGCCGAAAGCTCGCGGAACATGTGTCAGCGCTACGTCGACTCGTTGCCGCACTGGGAGCCCACGCTCGATGGCGGCTACGTGCTCAAGGCCGGGAGGCCGTGGTGACCAACTTCACCAAGAAGAGCTTTTCTGTCGGCGCGCCGGGCACCGAGCAGTACCGACAGAACTGGGAACGGACGTTCCGCGCGCGGTGTGGCTCTCGACCGAAGCACAACGAGCAGCACGTGTGCTCGCTGCCGCTGGGGCACGAAGGCATTCACTACGCTGAGGCGCCGGGTATGAGCTTCTCGTGGCCGAACGAGCCCGCGTCTTGCGCGCCGCCGCGCGAGGCCGACTTCCCCGCGGTGATGGAGCTGCGCCACGCAGCGGATCGCGCGTGGGAAAAGGGCAGGAAAGAAGAGGCGGACCGCCTTCACAGCGAGGCCGCCGAGCTGTTCAGAAAGCTGACCGAGGGCTCGCCATGAGACTGCTGGTCTGCGGTGGTCGTCTCTACAACAACGATGAGCACGCGAACGACGTGCTGGAGTTCCTCCACGGCTCGTCGCCGCTCTCGCTCGTGATGGGGGACACACGGTTCTCGGCTGTGCTGCTCGCGAAGAAGTGGGCAGAGGGCCACGGTGTACCTTTCTCCGAGATCCGTACGCTGGCGATGAGACCGCTCAGCGATGGACCCCTACTTCCCGAACTGGTGCTCGCGTTCGGGACCTCGAAGACGTCGCGCGAGATGGCCGGGCTCTTCGCGCGCTTTGGCTTCCGCGTGCTGGACGCACAGACGGGACAGCAGGTCACGGCATGAAGAAAATCCTCTTCCCGCCGGCCCAATACGCCGGTTCGACTCTTGACCGGGTCACGCAGCGGATGGAGCTTGAAGCCCTTCGGCGCTGGGACGTAGAAGTCTGGGACGTGAAGAGCGTGCTGCACAAGTACCGCACGAAGGGCGAGCCCCACATCAGCGACGTGGGCGTGCTCTCCTTGCTCGTGGAAGCGGAAGCCGGCAAAGAGGCTGTGGTGTCCTTCGCGCACGGTCAGTGGTCGAGCTGCTACTCGGTCGAGGTCACGCCCCCATGAGCCGCCGTCGCAAGCCCCTCGCTGCTCGCACGAAGAAGCTCTACGCCGCGACGCTCGCGCGTGCGTTCGGTGATGCAGAGCCCGACTTCGTGCCGGATCTCGATCGCGATGGGCAGCCCTGGCCCGAGTCGACTCGAGAGACGCTCCGCGCCGCGATCCAGCGGCACTGGGCGAACCGTGGAGACGTCGCGCGTGGAGAGCACATCGCCGAGGGGATCGAACCGGTCTACGCGAAGACGCGCGCGAAGGTGTGGCCGACCGAGCCCGAGAGCCGGGCCTTTCAGAAAGCACTCGCGAAGTTCGAGCCGCGCATTCGCTCGGTCATTCGCGTGGGCCTGGGGCTCGGCTTGCGCTCTGAGGGCCTGCTCGAGACGTCACGGGCCGCCGTGCTCGCCGCGGTGCGCTTTGGCCGGCTCACGGTGGAAGAGAAAGGTCGCAAGGAACGCGTGCTCAACATCGAAGGCGTCAAAGACTCGTTCGAGGAAATGCTCGCGCTGCCGGCGCATCCGCCTCACAAGAAGGACGACGCCGCGCGATACGATCTCTCGCAGTGGGCTCGCGTCGGTCAGCTGCTCGCCGGCCCTGACAGCACACTGAACACGCAGCGGAACATGCTCTCGCGCCACATCAAGGCCGTTGCGCGCGCCGCGGGGCTCGACTCTTCCGTGTGGACGCCGCACACGCTCCGGCACGTCTTCGCGACGCGCATGCACCGTGACGGAGCCCCGCTCGCGGTGATTCAGCAGGCGATGGGCCACGAGAGCGTCGAGACGACGGTGGGCTACATCGCCACGACGCCTGAAGACGTAGCCAAGTACATGCGAAGGATTCGGTGATGTCGGTCGCGGTCGATTGCCGTTGGTGCTCTGACTCACGGCGCGTGAGCGGTGAGATCTGCGTCGCGTGCATTGATCGCAACCCAGAGCCGAACGCGCGCGCGATCTACGCCACGCAAGCGGACCGGCGCTTCCGCGAGCGCCGCGAGCGCCGCACGCTGTTCTACTGCGCCCGCGGGCGCGATCGGCCGTTCCAGGCTGAATGTAGGTGTGTGGAACAAAATCTGTTTTGTTCCACTACAAAATGGTCTAAGTCCTTGATTTCATTGAGGAATCCTGTATCGGCCTCTCCTAAACCCCTGGATCTAGGTCGCCCGCGCGGCCCTTGGGGAAACCCCGCCGCAAGCGCCGGCTACTGAGAACGCGATCGAACGCGGCTCGGAAGTGCGGAAGCGACCTTGGATCAATCCCGGGGTTGCTTCCGGTCTGTGTAGCACGGTGGTGGGAGCGAGAGCTTCCACGCCGCGCGGCCCCAAGTGCCGCGCGTGGCCTACGGTGACAAGATGCTCGCCCGGGAGGGTTGAGGTCGGCCGTCAGAGATCCACGCGTGGAGGATGAGGGTAGCCGCGTTGAGCCTGAAACAGGCTGAGAGCTAGTAACGCGAGAGTGGAGCGGTGCTCGCGTGGGGGCTTTCGGACAGGCGAAAACGTGAGGGTTCGAGACTGAGCACCATCGACAGAGCAGTAGGGCTAGGGGCAAGGTCTCGAACGTGAGCGGCGATTGAGTGCAGACACAGCGTGTGCTTTCCGCTGTCGTGCTGCCGTCGCCGCTCGCATCCAAGCGCAAGGGTCATGGAGCCAGTCATAAGCACGGTGTGAACAACGGATGCGTGCGAGGGCTGGAAGGAACGGAGTCGCTATCTCTCGCCGCGGGGCGGGAATCTGGGGCGGCTGCTTAGTCGATTCTCAATGGGGAGAATCTAGAGTCCAAACGATGCGCGAGCGATTCAACGCCGCGCGGGCTTTGGGCTCCCGACAGAGGACAGCAGAGGTCAAGCGAACGATGGGAACCGGGGTCGGCCCGGCACAAAGACAGCCCTAGCCGAGGGGCTGATTCCTAGCCAGCACGTACGCCGCCGTCCTGCTGTTCTCTGTCGGGAGAAAAACACATGGCGACCTCACCCTTCAACGGCCTGATGGCCGTGCATCGCGGCACGACCATTTTCATCCCGCTGCCGCGTGAGCTGTGGACCGTGATCGACGGCGGTTACTCGTGCGGCGTGTGCCGCGAGCGCGCGGGCATCGCGCCGGGCGTCCCCTTCACGGGCACGGCCTACTGGGACACGCTGGCCGTGTCGACCGAACCGGATCGCAAGGGCGGCAAGACCTCGCACACCGCGACCGTTCACTACCCTGAACTTCACGCGAAAGAGAGCTGACCATGTGCCCCAAGTGCAGCGGTACCGGCTACGCGCACGGCGCGGGCTGTCCTCGGCGGTTCGGTTGGGTGCGTCCGCGTTTCCCTCTCTTCTGCCTCTCGCGCACGGGCGAGATCTACCGCAACGATTGCTTCGTTCACACGCACGCCGATGCGTTTCGGCCGTCTTGCTTCATCAACCCGGAGCCCTGACCATGAGCTACGAAACCGCCCCTGCGACGATTCTCCTCGCGACCCGCTGCTGTGTCTGCAACCGCCCGCTCGTCGACGCGATCAGCGTCGAGCTGGGAATCGGCCCGGACTGCCGCGAGAAGTACGGCTACAACATCGCCGTCGAGCCTGAGGCGCGCGAGGCCGCCAACAAGCTCGTGCACAAGGTCGCCTGCGGCGTCGACGCGGCCGAGCTTCAGCAGATCGTGCTGACCCTCAAGGTGTACGGCTTCGGCGTGCTCGCTGACACGCTCGTCGACCGCAAGGCCGAGGTCAAGGTCACGGCGCCGCAGCCGGACGTCGTCGCCATCGACACGCCGTATCGTGCGGACTTCGTCGCCGCGCTCAAGGCCGCGGTGCCCTATCGCTGGCGCAAGTGGGACGCCACCTTGAAGGTGTGGCTCGTGTCCGCGGTGCCCGAGGCCAAGAACGCGGCGTGGCGCGTGCTCAAGCTGCACTTCAAGGGCTCGCTGGGAGTCGCGCCCGATGGAAAGCTGTTCGCAATCTGAGAACGGAGACACGAACCATGACCACGATCGCCTACGAAATCGACCATGTTGGGCCGCGAGACTTCCGCGTGCTCGCGGTGCAGGACAACGGCAAGCGTGAATGGTGCCAGACCTACAGCACGCGGCGCGCGGCGGAAGCCGGCCTGAAGGCCAGCGAGCGCGCGAACCCGCCCAAGCGCACGCCGCGCTCGCAAGCGCTGCGTGAGGCGCGGCAAGCTGTCAGCCGTGCTGTGGGCGCGCTCGAGGAGGCGGCCGATCGACTCATCCTCGCCGACCCGTTCGGCGATGTTTCGCCGCGCGTCGAAGACTTGCGTGAGCGCGCCGAAGCGTTGCGCCGCGATCTGTCGCGGCTGCTTGGCCCTGCTGACAGCGCTTCGTACATCGTGGGACTTGAAAGGCTTGAGTCATGAAAACCTCAGACGTCAAGCTCGGCTCCGTCTACCTCACGCGCATCGGTGGCGCGCTGTGCCCGGTCACGGTGACCGCTGAGGCCCCGCGCCGCCGCGCTTACTCCGCGCTCGGCAACCCCGACCGCGAGGGCCCCGCGCGCTTCTACGTGAAGCGCCACGGCGAGACCGAGCGGCTGCCGAAGCCGCGCACCGCGGCAGCCCTGCGCGAAGTGCCGGCACAGACCTTCCACATGAAGGATCAGCCGTGGCTCGTGCTCGTGAAGCGCGCCTATGGCTCCGATCCGGCGCTGCCGCCCCTGTACGGCGTGAGCGTGCCGGAGTTCGATTTCGTGGCGCCCGTTGAGGCGAAGTCCGCGGCGCACGCCGCGGTCTATGGAGCGCGCGCGATGCTGGCGCGTGCGGTGTTTGGCCCGTCACTCTCTTGAAAGGAACCTGACATGAGCGTCCACTGCTGCTCTGTCACCTGAAGTGTTCCATCACCGAAGCGCGCGACCTCGCCGAGCGGTTGATCAACGCTGCCGCGCAGGCTGAACACGAGCTGAAGCGCTGAAAACCTCACCCCACACCAAACAAAGGCACCAACCATGACCACCGACACGCAGAAGCTCTCCCTCGCCGCGAACTCCGTTCTCGTCCGTCTCTTCGTCTCCGTCACCGGCATCACGCGGCGCACCGACGACGAGAAGGAGCGCGTCGATGGCAAAGCCCTCGAGGTCGAACGCACGACCACGACCCGCGTGAACGATCCCGCTGAGGCCGGCAACGCCAAAAAGCTCGCGAACCAACTGCGCGCCATCGCCGACAAGCACACGGCGAGCATCTTGGGCATGAGCCTCACCACGGCCGAGAAGATCCCGGCGCTCCGCGCTGAGATCGACCCGGTGCGCGAGGCCATCCGCGCCCACAACGCAAGCGCCCGCTTCCACCGCATCGACTCCGCGCTCATCCTCGCGCCGATCGGGTTGAATGCCGACCGTGAGACCCTGACCGAGGTCCTCAGGCAGGTCACCGACGAGCTGAAGGTCGCCAAGGCGTTCTTCGAGACCACGCCGGCCCCGGACGCCGTGCTCAAGAGCTGGCTCGTGCCGCTCGACAACTGGCGCGACCGCACCAAGAACCTCGGGAACCTCTTCCCGAACATCACCGGTCAGTGCATCGCGGAGGCGCTCGAGAGCGTCGACGACTTGCGCTCGAAGGTCGCGGTCGCCGCGCGCTCGGCTGAGAAGGTCGGTCACAGCCCTGAGTCGGCGCTGCGCAACGCGCTCCAGACTGTGCTGTCGGTCGGCGGCGCGCTCGGCCTGCTCGACACCGCCATCGGCCTCACCACGGTGACCGACAGCGAGGCCAAAGAGCAGAACGACGCGGCCCGGGCCGGCGCGGAGGTGCACTGATTCATTCTTGATACCCTCCCCCAGTGTAGCCGATGGCTACAAGGACACTCCTACCATGACCACCAAGAAGAGCAAGAAGTGTCCGCAGTGCGGCGAGCTGCACCTGTTCACCGACGACAAGTGCACGCCGCGCACGCTTCGCTGGCGCGTGGTGTGGGCCACGGAGCACGCCCACGGCCGCACGAACGGCACCGACTTCGTAGAGGCGCCCGACAGCGACGCGGCGGGCCTGAAGGTCGCCGCGCTGCACCCGGGCTGCGTCATCACGTACACTGCACCAGATACGAGGGACCCATGAAGACCTGTGCCCTGCTTCTCTTCCTCGCGGCGTGTGGCCCAGATCTCGCTGTCCCCGCGCCCGACCCCACGGTCGACGCGGGCGATCGATTCGGCGGGCCGCACTTCGGTCCGCTGTGCTCGTGCGGTACGGATGAGGGCGCCACCTGGGACATCTACACGTGCACGTACGTGCCCGATGGCTTCCCGATCAAGCGCTGCTTCTGGCTCAGCGCTGACGGCGGCACGCCGCCGCAGTAGACCCGCCGTTCGTTTTTTGTTACACAAGTCGTCGTCAAGGCACCAACCCCAACCGCAAAGAAGGAACACGTCCATGCCCAACTACCTGTCTCTCTCGCTGGCGCAAGCCGCCGAGGTCACTCTCGATGCTTGGCAGTCCGATCCGCGCAGCGCTCCCTTCTGGATCGGCAAGCCCGGCATCGGGAAGACCTCGGTCGCCGAAGATCTCGCGCTCACCGTCTCTCAGCTGCTCGCGCCGGACCTCATCGCCAAGAAGGCGCTCGTCGACCCGCGCCCCGACGGTCAGGGTCTCTTCCCCGCGTTCGATCTCGCGGCGCTCGAGGCCGCGCACTGCGCGGACGAAGACATCGGCGGCATTCCCGTGAGGGATTCGGTCTCCGGAGCGATTCAGCGGTTGCCGATTGGCCCGCTGCGCCGCGCTTCTGCGCACCCGTCGATTCTGTTCTTCGACGAGGTCTCGCGGGCCTCGTCTCAGAAGCAGGGCACCATGCTCACGGTCACGAACGAGGGCCGCGCGGGTGACTTCGTGCTGCACCCGGGGAGCCGAGTTCTCTTGGCCGCGAACGGCGCCGAGTCGACCGGCGCTCACACCATCATCGAGGCGCTGCTCAACCGCTGCCTGCTCATCGAGATCGTGCCCGACGTCGACGAGTTCCTGAGCTACCTGATGAGCCGCGTCGGCGCTGAGGGCTCCACGCTGCGCGAGCTGGCCATCGACTACGCGATGACGGCGAAGAAGGCGCCGGGGCTCGTCGAGATGGACCCGCCCGCGAACGCGAGCGAGAGCGGCCTTCAGTGGGCCTCGCCGCGCGCCATCGTGAAGGCGCTCAAGGTGTTCGATCAGTCCCTCAAGAACAAGCGCTCGGGTGACGTGCTCTTCGCCGGCCTCGCCGGCTACATGGGCAAGGAAGCCGCGGGCAAGTACATCGCCATCCGCAAGATCCGCGACCGGCTGCCGAGCGTCGACGAGATCGCCGCGAACCCGAAGGGCGCGAAGGTCCCCGAGGCTGGCGACACCGAGGCCAACATCGGCCTGATGGGTCTCGTGGGCGTCGCGGCATCACGCAACCCGGACGCCGCGTGGCTCTACAACTCACGCATTCAGGGCGCCGAGAGCGCGGTCGCTTTGACCCGCATGCTCTGCGCGTTCCCGCCGAAGTCGCCTGAGGGTCTTCGCACCAAGATGACCTTGCTGGGCAAGGTCGGCGTCGCGAACGAGGCCTAAGAATTTCGGGGTGAGGGTGCAAGGCCCTCCCGATGCGAGTACGGGCGAGAGGAGAAGCGGGCACAGCCCGCGGAGACTGTTCCTCGGAGCCCGGTCGGCGCGGTGGTCAATCCGCGTGGCTGGTTCGATCCCAGCACACCCCATTCACTTGAAACGGAGAAACAGCCATGACAACCCCTGACGACAAAGCCGGACAGAACGCGCTCAAGCTGCTCCAAAAGGCCGGCGAGTCGCTCGCGTGGACCGCGGGCTACATCGGCATGCCGTGGGCGAAGCTCAAGGGCAAGGCGAAGGCCGACGCGAGCATCGAGACCTACTCGATCGGCGCGGACGGCGTGCTGTCCGTGAACCCGACTTGGCTCGCGGGCCAGCGCCACGAAGAGCGCGTCTTCGAGCTAGCCGCGTCGATGATGCGCTTCCTGCTTCGCCACCACGACCGCGGCGTGAGCCTCGGAATCGTCGACCCCGAGACCGGCGCCCCGACCAAAGGTCAGGAGCACGAGCACAGTCTCTGGGGCAAGGCGTGTGCGTCCATCGTGAACCACGCGCTGCGCGAGGACTCCATCGGCAAGCCGCCCGCTGACTGTGTGTTCCCGCCCGAGGACTACACCGGAGCGCAGGACGCTGAGAGCCTCTACTACCACCTGCTCAAGGTGACCCCCAAGCCGCCCCCCAGCGGCGGGCAGGGCCAGCAGCCCAGCAGCCCGCCCCCGAACCCCCCGCCGCACGCGGGCGGGCATCCTCAGCCCCCAGGAGGCAAGGGCGAAGAGGGCGACGACGAGAACGACCCCGCGGGGCAGGGCCCGGGGCAAAGCCCCTCGCCGCAGGCCTCCGGTGGCGACATGTCCCCCGATGACATCGATCAGCTGCGCCGCTCGGTTGAGGCGCTCGCCAAGATGGCCGGCAAGGGCACGCACATCGTCGACGCGCTGACGCCGCGGGTCGCGCGGACGAACTACCGCAACGTGATTGGGGCTGGGCTCGACTTCGCCACGACCGAGAGCAGCGAGCGCACGACGAAGACCTACTCGCGGGCATCGCGCCGCGAAGGCCTCCTTGAGGGGCTCGTGCTTCCCGGGTACCTCGGCGCCGACCCGTCGATCTGCATCGAGATCGACAAATCCGGCAGCACCGAGCAGTACGCGCAGAAGTTCATCGACCACGCGTTCAAGGTCGCCAAGGACTACCCGAACGTGAAGATGTACCTCGTGGTCCACACGGATCGCGTGTGCTGGGAAGGCTGGGTCAAGCCCGGCGGCGACAGCAAGATCCTGCACGACGCGAGCCGGTTCTCAGGCGGCACGTCGTTCGCGCCGGGCTACGAGGCGGCAAAGAAAGTCGCCCCTCGCGGCAAGTTCGACGCGCTCGTGCACTTCACGGACGGCTACAACTTTGGCCCGTGGCCGATGCCGCCCGCGCGCCGGCTCGTGGTGGGCCTGTGCGGCGATGGCGACACCGAAGGAATCACGCCGCTGCCGATGCCGGCCAAGGTGATTCCGATCTCGATGGGAGAGGACCGACGATGAGCCTACCCGACATCTTTTACAGCAACGGCCGTTCGCCTCGAGAGCTTCGCCGGCCATGTCGCACCGAGCCGCCGAAGCGCTACCCGCTGCGAAGAGCGAGGACGTCTCGAGAGAGGGAGGTACTGAAAATGAAGCCCTGCGCCTCCCGTCCCTGCAACGACTGCCCGTGGCGCCGCAAGTCGATGCCCGGCTGGCTCGGCGACGACACGCCCGAGCACTTTCTCAACACGGCGATGGCTGACATCGACATGCCGTGTCACCAGACCGTCAACTACGAGCGGCCCGACTGGGAAACGCAGCTCGGACCCCGTGGTACCGCGCTCTCGTGCGCCGGTCAGGCCATCTTCTTCGCGAACATCTTGAAGGTGAGCCGCGATCGAAAGCGACGGCAGCTCAAGCCGAACAAGACTCTCGTCTTTGCATCGCCCGAAGAGTTTCTTAAGCATCACAACAAGTACCGCGCGCAGTGGGACGTGGTGAAGAAAGGGTGACCCCAGTGGCTCGCCACAAGCTCAACCTCACGCTCACGCCCGAGGACCGCGTCAAGCGCGCGCACGAGCACGCCATCTACAACCTTGCATTGAAGCTCCACAACCGCGGACGCAAGGCAGAGGGCACACTCGACGAGGCCGGCGTCTGGACCCCGTCAGCTCTGGAGCACTACGAGACCGACAAGCCCGTCAAACACAGCTCGCGCAGCTACACGACTTGGCGTCACGTCTACTGGCTCATCGATCGCGCGGTGAAAGGCGAGCCGGTGCCCGCCGACGTCGCCGAGTTCGTGAAGCAAGAATGGCCCAAGGTTCACGAGCGCGCGATGGTCGACGCCGTCGCGAAGAACATCGCGGCCGAGACGCAAAGAGAGCATCTCACTCGAAAGCAGCAGCGCGAGGCCGAGCGCGAGGCCTTCGAGAAGAGCGCGGTGGGAAAGCTCCACGCCCGGCGCTCGCAGCTCTCGAACCTCGAGAACAGCCGCAAGAAGGTCGAGTCCAAGCTCAAGGCGCTCGACACCCGGATCAAGAAGGTCAAGCGCAGCATCGCAGCTCTCGAAAGGAGCGCAGCCAAGTGACCTACGACGAGTGGATCGAGCAGTACGTCTCATCCATCACCAACCGTTACGTGCGCGGCAAGTGCGGCCATGCGGTGCAGGCGATGAAGCTCGAGTTTCCAGAGCTGCGCATCGCCAAGGGCTTCGCGCACGTCGCCTGGGGACGAGACCAGCACTGGTGGTGCGTCGCGCCCGACGGCACGATCGTCGACCCAACGGTCTCACAGTTCCCGGGCACCGCTGTGCTCGAATACGAAGAGCTGGATCTCGACAACCCCGCCGACGTCGCGCGCATCCCGATCGGGAAGTGCATGAACTGCGGCGAAGAGACGTACCCCGATTCGCTCGAGAGCTGCATTTGCAGCCAGCGCTGCGCGGACGCATTCCGCGCGTACCTCAACAACCCGAACTCATGAAACAACCCCTCGAGATCCACGACATCATGGTGTCCGTCAAGAAGGACGACGACGGCTACTGGCGCGCGACCGCGTACGCTGAGGTCGACGGCGTTGCTGCCCGGTACGAGTACAAGACCGAGCCTCAAGCGTCGTACACCAAGCCACGCGCGATCTGCCACGCGCTGACCGCGCTCGCGGTGATGTTCGACCGCGGCGAAATCAAACTGGAGGACACCCAATGACCAACCACGACTACGTGAGGCAGCAGAAGCAACGCGAGGCCGAGATCGAAAAAGAGAAGCGGGCTCTCGAGGCTCACCGTGCCGCGATCGAGAAGGCGCAGAAGGCTCTCGAGACCGAGCGCGTGCAGCTCCGCAAGAGCCTCTTGCGGCTCGCCGAGAAGTACCACGCGCCCCCGAAGCCCCTTCACCCGCGCCCGGCGTTCAAGCGCACCGCGGCTGCGTTGCTCCGCGCGGCGGCGCTCATCACGGAGACGTACTCATGACCCGAATCGACGACAAGACGCTCTGCGGGCGCCTGCTCGCCGCGAGAGCGTTGAGCGGAGTCGCTCTGCTCGGCGACGGAAAGACCACCCCATGACCACGACCAAGAAACCGTCGAAGTCGACTCTCACCGAGGGGCAGAAGAAGATCATCACCCGTCGCGTGGGCAAGGCGATCAACATCATTCGCAACGCCATCTCCGATCTCGACGAGCAGGTCGAAGAGCTGAAAGCCATCCGTTCGGTCCTCAGCCAAGAGTCGGACGTCGAAGACGACTCGTCACCCACCGCGCAGCTATGGGACCAGATCGATCATGCGATCGATGCGGTTCACGAGGCTGAGATGTGCGCTGGCGAAGTCGACGAGGACACTGCTCTATGAGACAGACCTTCAAGTCGATCAACTTCAAGCCCGATGTGCTCAAGACGATCGCGACCGCAGACCGCATCATCACCAACTACCAGCAGCAGGGCTACCGGCTCACTCTGCGGCAGCTCTACTATCAGTTCGTGAGCCAGAACCTGATCACGAACGAGGAAAAATCCTACAAGCGACTCGCCTCGATCATCTCGGACGGCCGGCTCGCTGGCCTACTCGACTGGGACGGCATCGAGGACCGCGGCCGTGAGCCCTCCATCCCGCTCCAGTTCAACAACCTCCAGCACCGGATCGACTCGGCGCTCAACAACTACCGGCTCCCGCGTTGGGACGGCCAGCCCTGCTACTGCGAGCTGTGGGTCGAGAAGCAAGCCCTCGCGGGCGTGCTCGCGCCCCTCGCCAAAGAGTTCCACGTCACGCTCAGCGTGAACAAGGGCTACAGCTCGCAGTCGGCGATGTACGATGCCGCGCAGCGCTTTCGCGAGGGCATGGGCGCACAGGGCGAGCCCGTCATCTTCGACCCTGACTACCATCAGTGCACCCGGGAAGAGTTCGTTGGCACCGCGAGCCAAGAGATCGAGCACGAGCGCGAAGGGCACCTGTTCTACCTGGGGGACCACGATCCCTCCGGCGAGGACATGGTACGTGACATCCGCGACCGCATGGACATGTTTGGCGTCCCCAACCTCAACGTCACCAAGATCGCGCTCACGACCGCGCAGGTCCGGCAGTACAACCCGCCGCCCAACCCGGCAAAAATCACCGACCCTCGCGCCAAGAACTACATCGCGCAGCACGGCAACAGCTCGTGGGAGGTTGACGCACTGCCGCCCAACGTCCTCGTGCGTCTCATTCGCGCGGCGTTCAAGTCGGTCATCGACAAGCCCACGATGGACGCGGTAATCGCTCGAGAGGAAGCCGACAAAGCAGCGCTGCTCAAAGCCACCGAGAAGGTCACGAAAGGAACACCCTGATGCCCACCATGCCCCCACTGCGTTTTCTTGTGTTCAAATCGGACGGATGTGCGCACTGCGCCGCGCTCGACAAGCAACAGACGATCGAGAAGTTCATCACGAAGCACTGCGCCGCGAGCACGAAGGTCCATCGACTGTCTTGCGCCGACAAGGACGGCGAGACGCCCGAAGGCACCGACTACTACAAGGCCTACAAGCTCTCGGACGACTACGGCGTCGAGATGTTCCCGACGGTGATTCTCGAGGCGCGGCTGCCCGACGGGAGTGGCTTGGAGCTGTCTCGCACTGAAGGCGGCGTCTCGTCGCGCGACTTCGACAAGACGTTCACACAGG
>Ga0335069_10006282_pt1 | contig 17294 bp, 15 predicted proteins | sample Lox_Sample_11_FD_206714 | JGI IMG/M metagenome (GOLD analysis project Ga0335069, IMG submission 206714) | Soil microbial communities from Loxahatchee National Wildlife Refuge, Florida, United States - Lox_Sample_1.1 | ecosystem: Environmental > Terrestrial > Soil > Wetlands | place: USA... | reverse complement strand
ACTCCGCTCAGGATGACAAACGATGGAGGTAGCGCGTACACAGAGTCAATAAGGTTCATAAGAGCCCTTTCGTCGATGGCAGCATTTCGCCCAGTTGCTGGTCGCGCGAGCAGGCTACGCGCATCGCGCGTGCAAAGGCCTTGAAAATGGCTTCGATCTTGTGGTGACTGGAGCGGCCGTACATGGTTTTGACGTGCACGTTGGCGCGGGCGCCGCGCGCGAAGCCCTCGAAGAAGTCCGTCACCAGCTCGGTCTGGAGGTCGCCGACGTAGCGCGTGCGCACCTTCGTATCCACCGCGTAGGCCGCGCGTCCGCTGAGATCGACCGCAGCGATGGCGAGCGTCTCGTCCATGGGCATGATGAAGTAGCCGGCGCGCAGGATGCCGCGCTTGTCGCCGAGAGCACGGTCGAACGCTTCACCGAGAGCGATGCCGACATCTTCGACCGTGTGGTGCTGATCGACGTCGAGATCGCCTTCACAGTTCAGCTCAAGATCGAAAGCGCCGTGGCGCGCGAAGAGTTCCAGCATGTGATCGAAGAAGCGAATGCCGGTTGAGACCTTGTATTGGCCCCTGCCTTCGATCGTGAGCCCGAGTTCGATGCGGGTTTCCGTGGTCTTGCGGTCGATCACCGCGTGACGGGAGATACCGCCAGGATTCTCGATTTCGGTCATTCCGCAGTCTCCTTTGCGCGTATCTTTGCGAGCGCATCGTTCATTGCTGCCACAGCTTTCATCATCTGCTCGCGCGTTCCGATAGTGATGCGCACACGGCCGTCGCAGCCGGGATCGCTGGAGCGGTCGCGCACCAGTACGCCGGCTGCGAGGATGTGGCGTACGAAATCATTGTGGCGCGGGCCGATATCAACGAGGATAAAATTGGCGCGGCTGGGACAGTAGCGCACGCGCGCGGCCTCCAGGGCTTTTTCGAATTCGGTGCGCGCGGCGAGCACTTCGCCGACGTACCAGTCGACGTAGGCATTGTCTTCAAGCGCGGCGGGCAGGCAGGCAAGCGCCACGGAATTCACGCTGTAAGGCGAAAGCACGCGCCGGATCCAATGCATGAGTTCGACCGGGCCCGCGAGCACGCCGACGCGAAGACCGGCAAGACCGTAAGCCTTCGAGAACGTCCGCGCGACGATAAGGTTGGGAATCGTGCCCACGAGGTCGATCACCGTCTCGCCGCAGAAATGAAAGTAGGCTTCATCGACGAGGATGACGGCCTGGGGCGCGAGGCGCGCAAGTTCCACGATCTGCTCGCGAGAAGCCGTGGTTCCCGAGGGGCTGTTGGGATTGGCGATGGCGATGATTTTGGTGCGCCCAGTGATGGAGGAAGCCAACTGCGCGAATGGAAACTGCAGGTCATCGCCGGCCAGCACCGTGACCACGCGCGCGTCCGTAGCGGAGGCGTACACCTCGTACATCGTGTAGGTGGGAACGGGAAGTAGCAGTTCGTCGCCCTCGTCGAGAAACGCTTCGAACAGAACATGAATCGCTTCGTCCACGCCGTTGGTGAGCGCCACCTGCGCGGGCGCGAGGCCGAGATGCGCGGCCACCACTGCTTCTACCGATTCGCGCTCGGGATAGCGCGTGAGCTCACCGGCGGAGATGCGGCCGAGAACCTCGCGGACCGCCGGGGAACAGGCGACGGTGTTTTCGTTGAAGTCGAGGCGGAGGCCGTCGCGGCTGCCCAGCGGTGGATGATATTCCTTCATGGCGCGAACACGCGCGCGCGGCGCGGGCTGCACCAGGGTTGCAGGCTCAGGCACGGTTTGCCCTCCTGTTCAATCGCGTGCGAATGGCTTCGGCATGGCCGGTAAGCCCCTCGGCCTCGGCGAGCAATACGGCCTGCGGACCGAACTGCGCGATGCCCTGCGCAGAATACTCCTGCACGGTGATCAGCTTGACGAAATCGTTCACGCTGAGACCGCCGCGCACGCGCGCCATGCCGCCGGTAGGCAGCGTGTGGTTGGGGCCGGAGACGTAATCGCCCATGGGCTGAGCGGACCACCGGCCGATGAAGACGGAGCCGGCGTTCTGCACCCAGTCGAGATCCCCCGCCGAGTCGACGGTGAGGTGCTCGGGGGCAATGCGGTTGGTCAGCGCGCGGGCCTCGTCCGCATCGGCCGCGAGAATCACCAGGCCGTGGCGATCGAGGGCTTCGCGTGCAACGGGATTATCGCGGCTGCGCGTTTTGGTTTCGGCGATGACTTCCTGCGCAAGGCCGGCGCGCGTGGTGATGAAGATGGCGAGCGCTTCGGGATCGTGTTCGGCCTGTGCGACAAGGTCAGAGGCGATATCGGCGGCGCGGCCGCGATCACTGGCGACAACGATCTCCGTTGGGCCAGCGAGCATGTCGATGGCGCAGTCGAAGGCGGTTAGGCGTTTGGCGGCGGTGACATACAGGTTGCCGGGGCCGACGATCTTGTCGACGCGCGCGATGGTTTCCGTGCCGTAGGCAAGCGCGGCGACGGCGTGTGCTCCTCCCGCGCGGTAGAATTCGCTGATGCCCAGCAGATGTGCGGCCGCCAGGGTCTCCTGCGCGGGCTTCGGCGAAACCACCACGATGCGCTCGACCCCTGCGACCTGGGCGGGTATTACGGTCATCAGCAGCGTGGATGGAAGCGGGTGGCGGCCGCTGGGAACGTAACAGCCGACGGAACCGAGCGGGCGCACAAGCTGACCGGTGGTGAGGCCCGCGCCGGCCGGCTTCGTCCACGACGAAGGCAACTGGCGTTTGGCGAATTGGCGAATCTGCGACGCCGCGGTGGAGAGGGCTTTGCGCAGCGCGGGGTCGGTCGCATTCCACGCAGCGGAAGTCTGTTCGCTGGTTACACGGAGTGCGTCAGGGCCGCTGAGGCCGTCAAGCTGCGCTGCATAGCGCAGCAACGCACGATCGCCTTTGCGGCGAACCTCGGTGACGATCCGCTTGACGGCGGGCATGACGGTATCGAGGGCGGCGCCGCCGCGGCGTTCCAACGCGGCTAAAACGTTCGCCGCGTTGGTTGCGCCTCTTCCTGTGGTTCGAATCAGTTTCATCTTGCGTGGATTCCTTGGCTGAACCCTTGGGCAGTTATGAATTCCTGAAAATGAATGGCCTGGTCGTGTTGAAGAACAACCGCAGATCCTTCGACTCCGCCCCGCTTCGCAGGGCTTCGCTCAGGATGACAGTAGAAAGTCTCGAGGCTATCATGCAGCCATTGTTGGTTTTTCGCGAGTCAGCGTCGCTTCGCGACTTAGCAAGTTAGCGAGTTCGCGGATTCGTAGGTCTGACGGCGAACTTTGTTTCCAGTTAGAGGACCACCTTGTTCAGGGGGTACTCAACGATGCCCGTGGCATTCGCGGCCTTGAGGCGCGGGATGACTTCGCGCGCCGTGCGCTCTTCGACAATGGTATTGACGGCCACCCAGTCGGGATCGCTGAGATGGGAGACCGTGGGTGAGTTGAGAGCGGGCAGGATCGCGAGGATGGCGTCAAGATTCGCTCGCTGTACGTTGAGCATCAGTCCCACCTGCGATTGCGCGTCGATGGCGCCGCGCAGCATCACGGCGATGGAGTCGATCTTCTCGCGCTTCCACTGGTCGGCGAGCGCCGATTTGCTGGCGATGAGGTGGGTCTCGCTCTCCATGACCGTATCGATGATCTTGAGGTGATTGGCCTTGAGCGAGCTGCCTGTTTCAGTGACTTCCACGATGGCGTCGGCGAGCATGGGCGGTTTCACTTCCGTAGCGCCCCAACTGAACTCCACCTTCACGTTCACGCCGCGCTCGGCGAAATAGCGCTTGCTGACTTCGACCAGCTCCGTGGCGATGATCTTGCCTTCGAGGTCTTCGGCTTTTTCGAAGCCGCTGGACTCGGGCACGGCAAGCACCCAGCGCACTTTGCGGCGGCTTTGTTTCGCGTAGGTGAGCGAGGTGACGCTGGAAACATCAAGGCCGCTTTCCACGACCCAATCGATGCCGGTAAGGCCGGCATCGAGCACGCCGTGATCGACGTAGCGCGCCATCTCCTGCGCGCGGATCAGCATGCACTCGATTTCGCTGTCGTCAATGGACGGGAAGTAGGAACGCCCGTCGGTGTAGATGTTCCACCCGGCGCGCTTGAAGAGAGCGATGGTGGCGTCCTGGAGGCTGCCCTTGGGAATGCCGAGCCTGAGTTTACCTGGCATTGGGGGCCTCCGCAGCGTTGTTGGCGAGGTCAATCGGGCGGGTAAAACAACTCACTGTGCCCTCATGGCAGACGAGCCCGTCGCCTTCCACTTCTACACGGAACAACAGCGTGTCGTTGTCGCAGTCAGTGGACGCGGAGATGACGCGCAGGCGGTTGCCGCTGGTCTCGCCTTTCATCCAGAGCTTCTGGCGCGTGCGGCTCCAGAAGGTCACAAAGCCGGTTTCCAGGGTTTTCTGATAGCTGGCGGGATTGAGAAAACCCAGCATCAGCACTTCGCCCGTGCGCGCATCCTGCACGATGCCGGGGGCGAGTCCATCCATCTTGTCGAAGTCGATCATGTTCCTGGTCTCGATTAAAGGGATTTTGTGAAAACGGAAAAGCCCGCCAGCTTGGTCGCCGGCGGGCTTGGGTGATTCCTGATCTCTCGGGCCGCTTACTTCAGGCCGTAACAGTCCGCCGGCATGGGATGTCCATGATGGTGGTGATGGCCGTGATGGTGGCGGAGCTGCATCTGTTTTTTACCGTAAGCGGAAGGGTTGGGGGATGTCAAATGATTTTCACGCCATAGGACTACGATGCGGGCTGCGGTTCGGCCTCCGCTGCCGGCTCGTGCAGAACATTGAGCAAGCGGCGATACAGCCGGTTCCGCATTTCGAAGCGCTCGGATGCTCGCGTCACGTAGCGCACTACCAGGTCCACGCCTGACCCTGAGGGGCGCAGATTGACGGCAGAATCGGTGCGGAACGTGGCCAGGCTGTGGCCGTGCGCGCCTCGTTTCCATTCCTGTCCGGCCAGGTGGGCATTTTCCTGTGTCTCTTCCTGCACCGCCTTGAGAATGCGGTCCATGGCGGCGTGGGTATCGACCGAGGCCGGAACGGCCACGCTGATTTCGTCCCACATCCATTGGCCGCTGGTGGAGAAATTGAAATACTGGCCGCGGATGGCGAAGCCGTTCATGAAGCTGATGCGGCGGCCGGTGGGGGTGCCGCGTTCGGCAAGGTTGCCGGTCTCGAGCAGGGTGGTTCGCATGAGGCCCACTTCGCTCACTTCGCCGCTGACCCCGTTGATCTCGACCCAGTCTCCGACGCGGATGCCGCGCTTGCCCATCAGCACGAACCACCCCAAGAACGCCAAAATGAAATCCTGCAGTGCGATGGTGAGCGCGGCGGTGGCGAGGCCGAGGATGGTGGGCGTTTCGTGGGGAGTTCCAAACACCACGATCAGAATGAACAGGACGCCGATAGCCTGGACGGCTACTTCGAGCACCATGCGGAGCGTCTGGGCCTGCCTTCGCTCGAGCGACGGATTCGACATGAGCCCGCGAACCGCCGCATCGCCCAGCACCATGCAGACGAGAATGAAGAGGATCAATGCACAGGATTGCAGGACGAGGTGCCCGACGATGCGGTGTTGCCGGTTCAGTTGTGCGGACCACCTGGTGTACACCGTGACGAGTTGTTGCATGGTCTGGATGCGGTCGTCGTAGATGGTTAGAAGCTGCCGTTCGTGGGACCGGTCCTTGATAGCAGCCAGCTTCGCGGTGCGATCTCCGCCATTCGCTGCCGCTGGAGTGCTTGAGTTCAGCTGGGCCTCGAGAGCGTTGTGCTGGTCAGTGATGGCGCGAATATCGCTCTGAGTCTGCTCGATGGCCTGCTGCAGCAGGGCATGCCGGGTCCGCTGCCGACTCCAAGCTCCAATGCGGCTGACAAGCGTGCCGTCGCGGCTGGCCGAAAGAACGGCAATCTGACCGTCGAGATGCGATTCGCTGTCGTACTTCTTCATCGCGGCTTCGTGCGCTGCGAGCTCGCTCTGGATTTGGGCGCGCTGGTCGCCGGATGCGCGGGCCAGGTCGTCCTGCGCGTCATCCAATTGGTCGGAGTCGAGCTGGAGCTGGGCCTTGGCAATCTCGAGGTCGGTATCGTCGGAATCCGACAGCTTTGTTCCAGGCGCCGGCGTGAGTTGGCGGACGACCGCCTGGTCCTGGTTCACGGTCTGCTGCAGTTGCTCCACTTTTTGGGCAAGGGCAAGAGCATCGCCGGTGAGGGTGCGATGCTGCGCCTGGATGGTGGCCTGGCGCAGGGCGGCCGCGAAGGCCTGGTCTATCTCGTGATCCGCGAGATGCTCGGCCTCGCGCGCGTACTGGATTTCCTCAGCAGTCACTGCCAGGGCGGCGAGGGTCTGGGCGGTCTGCCACGGGCTGAGATCGACGATGGTTTTCCTGGCTGCTGAAGAGGTGTACGCCGTCGCGCGACCGGGCAAGAACGCCAGATGCGTCATGGCGTCGCGCGTGGTCCACGCGAAGATGATGCAGCAAGTCAGGAGGGCCAATAAGACAAGAAGGACGGGAATCTGCCTGCGCCGGAAGGTCTTCGGAGATATCTTCTTCGCGGCGTCTGAAACGGCTGGGGGGACCGACATATCCCTATTCTCCCAGCTTTACGATGTGATGGCGAGAGATATGGCAGGCGCGCCGGAACGGAGCCTCGATCAAGAAAGCCATTCGGCCGAGTGGTTTATGGTCGCGAGGTTAGTCCGGCCGGCGGCGATTCTTTTCTGAATCGCCACCGGCCAACGCGATCTGCTTCGCGGTTACTTGCTGTACTCGTCGCGCAGGCGCGTCTGTCGATTCTCCATGGGCACGGGCACGCCCTGGATGTACACCTGCTTCACATCCGTGCGCACGTCGAGAGGATCGCCGTTGGCGACCACCACATTCGCCATCTTGCCCACGTCGAGCGAACCCAGCCGGTCCGCAAAGCCGAACATTTCCGCCACGTTGAGGGTGATGGCTTTCAGCGCCTCATCGTAGGGCAAGCCATAGGCAACCGCGAACCCCGCCGCATAAGGCAGGTTGCGGGCGGAGTGGCTGCTCACCGGGCCGCCTGCGTCAGCCGAGGAGATGGCGATCTTCACGCCGCGCTTGGCAAGCTCCGCCGGCAGAGTGTACACCGCGTCGAAGCGCTGACCGGCGCGCGGGAAGTCGTAGATGGAGCCCACAATCACTGGCACATGATACGACGCGATCTTGTCCAGGATCTCCTGGGTGTGGGTTACGTGATTCAGGATCACCTCCAGGTGGAACTCCTGCGCCAGCGCCATGATGGTCTCCACGTCGTAGCCCTCGTAGACGCCGATCACCACGGGCCGCTCGCCTTTCAGATAGGGGATGAGGGCCTCCATCTTCAGGTCGCGCTTGAAGGTCTTGTCGTCCTTCTTTGCGGCGGCATCGCGATGCGCTACGTAGTCCTGCACGTCAAGGAACGCCTGGCGAAGCTGGGTGACCAGGCCCATGCGCGTGGAGGGATATTCAGGGCGGCCTCCCCCTCCACCGCCGCGTCCGGCGCTGCCGCGCCGCCGTTGCTCTGAGCCGAAGTTCATGGCCAGTGCGATATCGCGCCCCATGATCATCTGGTCGCGATCCTTTCCGTACATCTGGATGAAAATGTCCTGGCCGGGAATGGTGTCCTCGCTCGCCGGGGCCACCACGGCGTTGGTGATGCCGTTCAGGCGCGCCACGGGAATCAGTTCGGTCTCGGAGTGGAACGCGTCATAGACGTGCATGTGCGGCATGATCTCGTCGGAGCGCTCGACGAGATCGTTGGTCATCTGGTCGGCGCTGATTTCCGTCAGTCCGAAGTTGGATTCGGGATCGATGAGGCCCGGGTAAATCGTCATGCCCTTCGCATCAACGACCTTTGCGCCGGAGGGGATCTTCACCTTTCCGGACTCACCAACGGCGGCGATCTTGCCGTCGGCCAGAACGAGCACGCCATTTTCGATGGCGCCGTGACTCACGGTGAGCAACTTGCCGCCCGTGAGGACGATGGCCTGCTGCTGGGCCGGCTGCGCGACGGCGAACGAAGAAAGTACCGCGACCGCGAGTGCGGCCGTTGCGAGGATTTGCGGCCTGGATGCGACGCGAAACGCAGGTCCTTCGACTGCGCAGGTGCGGGCACCTGCTCCGCCCAGGATGACAGGCAGTTGAGTGCGAGAGAGGAATCGAGAGAACGAAGAAAAAATCATTGGCCGTCCTCCTCGCCGATTTCGTCGTCGGCGCCGAAGCCGCCGCTGTCGTGCATCACGCCGCTGAAATGGGTCGTGCCGAGCCCGGGGAGCGAGGCGTCGAAGAACAGGTCGCCATCGATGTACACCTTCTGCGCTCGCGCGTATGTAGACAAGGGATCGTGGTTCCAGAGCACCAGGTCCGCGTCCTTGTCCACGTCGATGGAGCCGGTGCGATCGTCCACGCCGATGATCCACGCGGGATTCAGCGTCACCATGCGGATGGCCTCGTCTTCGGTGGCTCCGCCGTAGTGGACCATCTTGCCGGCTTCCTGGTTCAGGCGCCGGACGTGATCGTCGGAGTCGCTCTTCAACGCGACCTTCACGCCTTTGCGCATGGAGATCACGGCGTTCCACGGAATCGCGTCGCGCGCCTCGTCCTTGTAGCCCCACCAGTCGGCAAAGGTGGCGATCGCGGTCTGGTCCGCAGCGATCTTGCCGGCCACCTTGTACATCTCCAGTGCATGGTGGAAGGCGCGCACCTTGTAGCCGTACTCTTTTGCGATCGCCTCTTCGGTCATGAACTCATCCGCGCGGTAGCAGTGGATCTGCACATAGAGCTTGCCGCGCAGCACGTCGGCCAGGGCCTCCAGCTTCAGGTCGCGCTTGGGCGCCACCGCATCCTTGTCGCCCTTGGCTGCCTTGGCATTGTAGGCGTCCCACTCGGCGATGTAGTGCTTTGCGTCTTCAAACGCGGCGCGCATCACTTCAAAGTTGCCCATGCGCGTGGAAGGGAGTTGATCGCGGCCGCCGTATACGCGCTTCGGGTTCTCGCCGGAGGCAAACTTGATGGAGCCCGGCGCGTTGGGGAACAGCATCGCGTCGCGATCGAGCCCGAACTTGTTCTTGATGACCACCGCTTGCCCGCCGATCATGTTGGCCGAGCCGTGCAGCAACAGCTCGGTGGTCACGCCGCCGGCCAGCGCGCGATAAAGGTCGGCGCTGCGGTTGTCGAACGCGTCGATCATGCGCATCGACGGTGTCACCGGGCTGGTGGCCTCGTTGACGTCGCCGTCCAGCGCGGAGTGCGAGTGCGGATCGATGATGCCGGGAGTGAGCCACATGCCGGTGGCATCCACGACCGTGGCGGAAGCCGGCGCGTTAACGCTCGCGCCCACACCGGCGATCTTGCCCGCATGCACCCACACCGATCCATGCTCGATAGTGCCGTGGCTGGCCGTCATCACGGTGCCGTTCCTTATGACGAGGTCGGCAGGGACAGAGGGAGCCTGTTGAGCCGCGGTCGATGCGGCAATGGAGAGAATTCCTGCGGCGATCAGATACTTAGTTGTGCGTCGTGCCGGTGGAAGAGGATCGAAGAAGTGCATCAAGAGCCCTCCTGAGCAAGATGCAAAGACTGTGCACGGAAATGATTGGAGAAAGCAGAGAAAAGTTCGAGTGCGAGCAAACCTCGCGAACCGGGTGCTTGGGGGATCCTGTCGCATTTTGCAGGGTATGTCTTCTTTCAACCGGCGTCAAGGATCGCGTCGGTAATGTGGGCCGCTTCCACCGCCGGGCGTACATTATGCACACGCACGACGGAAGCCCCACGCAAAATCGCGGCGACCATGGCGGCGAGGCTGGCATTTTCGCGTGCCTCCACGGGCGCGGCGGCGCCTCCGTACAGCGGGGCGAGCGTATGCCCCAGAAAGGATTTTCGTGAAATCCCGGCCAGCAGCGGATGTCCGAGCGACAGCAGTTCCGCCTGGTGCTTGAGGAGCGAGAAATTCTCGCCGAAGCGTTTGCCGAAACCGTAACCGGGATCCAGTACGATGGCTTCCCGTTTGATGCCCCCATGCTGCGCGAGGGAGAGGCTGCCCGCGAGGCCATCCCGCACCATGGCCAGCACGGCGGCGGGGGCAAGCTGCTGCTGGGTGCGCCACTCTTCCGGCCGGCCGCGCGTGTGCATCAGCACTACACCGGGCTTGATCCCGGCGCAAACCTTCGCCATCTCCGGGTCCCATGTGAATCCACTTATGTCGTTGATGATCTCAGCGCCGGCCGCAAGGGCCGCGTGCGCAGTGGAGGCTTTATAGGTGTCGACGGAGACCACCGCATGCGGTGCGGCCTCCAGAATCCCTTCCAGAACCGGAAGAATGCGCGCCTGCTCCTCGCCGGCGCTCACCGCGGGCTCATCACCGCCTGCATGCGAACCCGGGCGAGTGCTCTCGCCGCCGAGATCGAGGATGTCGGCGCCTTCCTCCAGCAAGCGCAGTGCATGAGCCACGGCGTTTTCCGTTCCAAGAAAGAAGCCGCCGTCGCTGAAGGAGTCGGGCGTGACGTTGACGACGCCCATGATCAGCGTGCGCGGGCCCAGTTCTATCGTCCGGGTGCGCAGTTGCCATGATGTTCGGGCTCGAATCGGGAGATTCATCGGAGCGTGCCGCATTTCGATTCTACGAGCAGCAGGCGGGCTTCGGCTTGATTTCCGAACCTGCCTGCTACACTCCGGTGCATGATCCTGTTACGCAAAATGTGGGTGCTCTGGTTGACGTGCGTCTTGTTCCCCTGGCCCGAATCGTATGCGCAGGCACATCCCGCCGCGCACTCGCCCACGGCACACGCCAGTCCGCCTCACGTTGGGGCGCTGGCCGACCGGATTAATGCCATCCTCGCCGAACCGGCCCTCAGCCATGCCCAGTTCGGCATCAGCGTGGTCAGTATGGACGGCCAGTCGCTCTACGGGCTGAATGACGGCCGTCTGTTTATTCCTGCCTCGAACGCCAAGCTTCTGACCACAGTCACGGCCTATGCGCTGCTCCCGGTTGAAACCATGACCTGGACCACCAACGTGGTGGCCGGCGGCAACATCGACGCGAACGGCACCCTGCATGGCGACCTGGTCATTCTCGGCACCGGCGATCCGACCTTGAGCACGCGCCGCTATCCCTACAAGCCTCCGACGCCGCCTCCGGCGCCCGGCGCATCGCCGGCTAATCCCCCGGCCGAACCTCAGCCCAAGCCCAATCCCGTGGAAGTGCTCGACCTTCTTGCGCAGCAGATTGAGCAATCGGGGGTGCGCCACGTGGAAGGCAGCGTGGTGGGCGACGACAGCTATTTCCTGTATGAGCCTTATGGAGTTTCATGGGGATGGGATGATCTGCAGTGGCCCTACGGCGCGCCGGTCTCGGCGCTCTCCTACAACGAGAACACTGTAGCCCTGAGCATCGTGGCCGATCCGGCAAACCCGAACGCGACGGTGGCCGAGTGGTCGCCCAACGTGGAGTACTACACGCTGGACAACACCATGACCCCGGCTGCGAAAGGCGAGACTGCCCATCCGGGCCTCGACCGTTCGCCGGGCAACATGCTGGTACGCGCGTTCGGCACCGGGCCGTCCGACGGCTTTCATGACAGCCTCGCGGTGGAGGACCCCGCAGCGTTCACTGCCGCGGTTTTCAAGCAGGCGCTGCGTGGCCGCGGGATCACCGTGGACGGGGCGGCGACCTCCGCACACCGCTATTCGGTGGAAACCGGCGAGTTCGCGGCTGAACGTTCCACGCCGATCAAGCCGGCTCTAACCCGCGCCACCATGTGGTCCGTCGAGGCGCCGCTTGAAGGCCGCAAGGTGCTGGCGACCCACACTTCCGTGCCGTTAGCCCAGGACATTACGGTCATCAACAAGGTGAGTCAGAACCTCCATGCCGAACTGCTCCTGCGGCTGCTGGGCAAGATTCACGGCGCGGACGGGAGTTTCGCCGAAGGCGCGCGGGTGGTCCGTCAGTTCATCACCAGCATCGGCGTAGACGACAACGATTTCTTTTTCTACGACGGCTCGGGGATGAGCACGGACGACCGGGTTGCGCCGCGCGTATACACGAAATTGCTGACCTGGGCGGCCCGGCAGTTCTGGGGGCAGGTATGGCGGGACACGCTGCCGATTGCGGGCATCGACGGCACGCTGAGCGGGCGGTTCAAGAATTCGCCGCTGAAGGGCAAGTTGTGGGCCAAGACGGGGACGCACAACGAGAACGACGCACTCTCCGGTTACCTGACGGCCGCCAGCGGCAGAACCGTGGCGTTTTCGATCCTGGTCAATGGCCACCGGCCCGGCAGCCATGCCGAAGTGCAGGCTATCGACCGCATTTGCGAGGCCATCGCCACGGCGGAATGAGAAACGCAGGGAATAGGGAATAGGCCGACCCGACTAAGCCTTATATCATCAGAAGAAAGATGCGCACACGTACGATCCTGGCCTTTGTTTCGATGGCAGCCGCGGTGATCCTCGGTTGCCGCTCGCTGCCGCCCTCCAAGCCTGAATCGCAATTCACCGCTCAGGAGGTGCGCGGCCAGCAGGTGTACAAGGCTTATTGCGCCAGGTGCCACTACGCTACCAACACGCACTCGCTGCACGGGCCCGGGCTGCAGGCCATCACCAAGGTAAGGGCCATGCCCTCCGGCGCGCCGCCCACCGATGAGCGCATGACGGCCGTCATTCTGCGCGGACGCAACATGATGCCGGCCACGCAACTCAGCGACGATCAGCTCAGCGACCTGCTGGCATATTTGAAGACGCTATGACGCACGAAGACGAACCAGGCCCTCGGCACAGGGAGGATTCCGCTTCGCAAGCCGCAGCATCGCCGCGTGCGCTCACCAGGCTCCCGGCTCTGGTTGTGGTCGCGCTCTACATGTTTCTGCTCGCCGGGATGAACGTCGTGAGCGTCGCCAAAGGACTTGCGCGCCCACCCTATTTGATTTTTTCCGCCGCCTTCTTCACGGCGGCGATGGGATTGCTGTTGCTGTTTCGCTGGGCATGGGTTCTTACGCTGGCCGCGGTGGTGCTGCTCTCGGGACTGTTCTTCTGGCGATTCTCCGTGCAGCATGACGTTGCTTCGATCATGCAGGGTGGACTGAACCTGGTCATCTTCCTCTATCTGATCCGGCCGGAAGTGCGCAGCAAACTGCGCTGATGCGTTACCGCATTGAATCCTCCCCTCAGGGGCTAAAGCCCTCATTCATTTGTGGACTTTGCGGCACGACTGAAGTTGTGCCCTGTTACAAAACACGCGTTCTCCGACCACGACCACGGAATCTGGTCACCGCCCACTGTTCACGGTTCACTGTCCCCTGTTAATCTCCCCCCATGCCCCTAAACATCATGAAATCCCTGGCTTGCTTCGGCCTGTTGTGTTCTCTTCTCTCGTCTGCCCACGCGGCGGATGCGCCCAAAAAACGCGCCATCACCCTCGACGACCTGAATCGCATCGTGCGCGTCGGCCAGCCCGTCGTCTCGCCCGACGGCGCATGGGTGGCCTACACCGCCACGCAGGTGGACACGAAGGAAGACAAGAACGTCGCCCAGCTGTGGATGGTGAGCTGGGACGGATCGGTCCACCTGCAGCTTACGTATGGCAAGGACGGCGCGTCGGCTCCGAAGTTCAGTCCCGACGGGAAGTACATCAGCTTCCTGTCGTCTCGACCGGGACCCGCCAAAGGCACACAGATCTGGCTGATGGACCGCCGCGGCGGAGAACCTCAGCAGCTCACGGCGATTACCGACCACGAGATCGAGAGCTATATCTGGTCGCCGGATTCGCAGAAGCTGCTGCTGACGATGCACCCCAAGTCAGAGCCCGATCAGGAAGAAGGCAAGCCTCCGGTGCCACCCAAGCCCATCGTCATCGACCGCTATCACTTCAAGCAGGACATCGAGGGCTATATCCGCAATGACGCGTGGGATTCGCTGTACCTGTACGACATCAACTCCAAGAAACCTGAGAAACTGACCACCGGGAAAAACGTGAGCGAGGAGAACCCCGCCTGGTCGCCGGATGGCGCGTGGATCGCGTTCGTCAGCAACCAGGATCCCGATCCTGACCGGTCTACCAACACCGACGTGTTCGTGGTTTCTCCGAAGGCCGGCTCTACGCCGCGCAAGCTTACCACCTGGAAAGGTCCGGACGACGGTCGCCTTGCCTGGTCGCCTGACTCGAAGTCCATCGCGTACACGCAGGGCGCCGAAGTGAGGTTGGACGAGTATTCCCAGGCGAAACCCGCGGTCGTCACTCTGGAAGGCAAGGTCAGTTATCCGGCGGCTACGCTGGACCGTTCTGTCCGCGAGCCGATCTACACGTCGGAAGGCCATCTGGCTTACATCATCGAAGACGATCGCAATGAATACCCGGCCGAGGTGGAATTGACGGGGAGCGGCGCCCGGCGCCTTCTCGATCTGCCGGGCGAAGTGACCTCGTGGGACGCAGCGGGCGGACACACGGCCGCGCTTTACACCAGCGACTCCGCCATCGGGGAGATCTACGCGTTCGAGAACGGCTCACTCCGCAAGCTCACCACGCACAACGATGCGCTGTTGGCGGAGCTGAACCTGGTTCCCACCGAGGGCATCGAGTTCAACAGCAAGGACGGCGCCGAGGTGCACGCCCTGCTGACCAGGCCCGCGGAATGGAAAGCCGGCTCGCCGGTCCCGATGATCCTCTTCATTCACGGCGGCCCCAACGGGCAGGATACGCACGGCTTCGACTTCCTGCGCCAGTTCGCGGCCGCGCACGGATACGCCGAGCTCAACGTCAATTATCGCGGCAGCTCCGGACGCGGGCAGGATTACGCCAAGGCCATCGCCGCGGACTGGGGGCACCTGGAAGTGATGGACCTGCTGGCGGGCGTGGATAAGGCCATCGCCATGGGCGTAGCCGATCCCAACCGCCTGGCTGTCACCGGCTGGAGCTACGGCGGCATCCTGACCGACTACACCATCGCGAGCGACCCCCGCTTCAAGGCGGCCATCAGCGGGGCGGGCGTGGCCGCGCCCATGTCGTTCTACGGCACCGACCAGTACATCCTGCAGTACGACAACGAACTCGGCCCTCCGTGGAAGAACCCTCAGCTCTATCTCAAGCTCAGCTACCCGTTCCTGGAGGCCGACAAGCGCATTCACACACCGACGCTGTTCATGGGCGGCACCTCGGACATGAATGTGCCCATCCTCGGCGGCGAACAGATGTACCAGACGCTCAAGTCGCTCGGCGTTCCAACGGAGCTGGTGGTCTACCCGGGGCAGTTCCACGGGTTCACGCGGCCCAGCTTCATCCGCGACCGCTATGAGCGCTGGCTGGCGTGGTGGGACAAGTACCTGAAAGCATCCTCCACGCCCGTGACAGTGAGTGCGACGAAATAGAAGATGTGTAAGCCCCAACTCGTCCCCTGGGATGCCGTTCCCTGAAAACGGCTCTCAGAGGGGCGACGAACCGTCAAAGGGAAGAGTTGCCTACCACTCGGGAACGATCTTGGGTCTCGAAGTGCCGTTGGGCATAAAATGGCATGAATCAGCGGGTCAGAACGGAGTTGATGGAATGCGATCTCTTCGCATACTTCTAACAGGGAGTCTCTGCTTCGTGTCAGCGGTTGGACTCGAGTTCTGGGTTTACCCTTGGGCGGTCTATTTCGGCAACTTCACCTATGGATTCGGAAGTACGCTGGCCTCATACCTGATCGTCGCCCTTGTTGTGGGTGTGGTGGCGTCAGCAGCCAGCTTCTCACTTTCTCTATACCGATCAATGCCAGCAGTTGGTCAAGCTCTGATGACTGGAGTTTCGATGCTGACGGCGCTATGTGTCTTTGGCTTGATCCTTGGCCCCTTTGGTCTAGACATACCGGGGACGCGTGCGAGAGGAATCTTTTTCTCCGAATGGAAGTTCATGACATTTGCGACTGAGGTCTCGGCTCCGGCAAGCATACTGGCAGGATTGGTTGCGTGGCTTATCGTTAGGCGAGAGCAACGGATTTTACGCGCCGCCGTGCGATGAGAATGACGCCGGCGTTTGGGGGCTAACGCTCTTTGGTCACGTGCCACGCAAAGCAATTGGCGAGGGCACGCGGAATGCCCGGTGCATTCTTCAACGTCCAAGCGCGAATGTCTCTTTCCTCATTTTCGAGGGCGACTCCGCCCCACAGCGTCACATATTTGTTCCGCATCGGATCACCCGAGTAGAAGACATAGGCATCATCTGCTTCGCCTGTGGCAACGTACAAGATGCTCCAGTTGCCCAATAGAAACGACTGCGAAATCTCAGCCTGCCGCGCATCAAGTTGCGTTGCAACGACTGGACCGAGTGCCTTGGCACGCTCTTTGGAAAGCGTCCTGTCCACCCCTGAGCAGGCGTTCTCTGCACGTGACGCGGTACCGCACCCCAGCCCTGATGCGGTAGAGTCTCTTCATGCCTCGGGGCCCCCAGATCCCCGCGGAAGGCTTCCCCGCCAAGCCCACCCGCGCCCGCTACTTCGTCGTCCTGTTGGCCATCAGCCTGGCCGTGCTCTCCTACGTGCAGCGGGTTGCGATCTCGCAGGCGGCCGAACCCATCTCCCACGACCTGCACTTGCCGAAGGAGCAGATGGGCTTCATTTTCGGCGCGTTCGGGCTCGCGTATGCCCTGTTTGAGATTCCCATGGGCCTGCTCGGCGACCGGCTGGGCGTGCGGCGGGTGCTCACGCAGATCGTGCTCGCCTGGTCCATCTGCACGGCGCTGACCGGCGCGGCCTGGAACGTGGCGTCCATGTGCGTTATTCGCTTCCTGTTCGGCGCCGGCGAGGCCGGATGCTTTCCCAACCTGACGCGCATGTTGAGCGCCTGGATGCCGGCGCGCGAACGCGTGGCCGCCCAGGCGCTGATGTGGGCCTTTGCGCGCTGGGGCGGGGCCATTACCCCGCCAATGGCATTGCTGGCCATCACCCTGTTCGGGTGGCGATGGGCGTTCGTGCATTTTGCGGCGGCGGGGATCGTATGGTGCGCGGTGTTCCTCTTCTGGTTCCGCGACGATCCCGCGCACCACCGGAGCGTGAATGCCGCGGAGCGGGAACTGCTGGAGGCTTCCCGCATTCTCACCACGCATCGAGCCGGGCAGTCGCATTGGCTCTCGGTCCTGCTCACATGGCCAGTGCTTATCCTGGGCCTGCAGTATTTCTGCTTTTCCTACGGCTGGTACTTTTACATCACCTGGCTGCCGACCTACCTGCGCGAAGGACGGGGACAATCACCGGCGCGCGCAGCGGCGCTGGCCGTGCTGCCGCTGCTCTTCGGCGGCATCGGTTCACTGACCACAGGACTTGC
>Ga0335069_10006281_pt1 | contig 17294 bp, 13 predicted proteins | sample Lox_Sample_11_FD_206714 | JGI IMG/M metagenome (GOLD analysis project Ga0335069, IMG submission 206714) | Soil microbial communities from Loxahatchee National Wildlife Refuge, Florida, United States - Lox_Sample_1.1 | ecosystem: Environmental > Terrestrial > Soil > Wetlands | place: USA... | reverse complement strand
CGTGACAAGGAGGGCGCTTTATGTTAAGAACTTTAGGAGAGCTTTTCCGAGTGTGCCCCAATCGTTGAAGCTAACACAATTCCTGGGGTGAGGTTTCTCGGCGATTGAATTTGCTTGGGTTTACAGACACGAAATGACCTGCCAGTATTGCGGTACCCGAAATGGTGACGGCGAGCACCGCTGCACGCGCTGCGGCCGCCGGCCAGGCGATAGCCTGACGGTGAAGGCACCGGTGATGACCGGCGCTTTGGCGACCATGCTGGAGCCGGCCGTCCGCCCCGATTCCGCGCCACCTGCTCCAAAGACCAGGCGCGTTGGTCCAAGCCTCGCGCGCCCGGTTCAGACCGAACTGTTCGACTATCCTGGCGAGAAAGTCATCCCCATCGCGCGCTATGCTCCGCAACTGGAGCCTAAGCCTCGTACCAGACCCGAGACGGGCACGCGGACCGGAACTTCCAGGCCGTCGGGGCGGAAGAGCAGGCCGGTTCCCGAAGGCCAGGGCACGCTCGATTTTCTGCCGCCGGCGCCCGCCAAGCCCCGCGAACTCGGCTCTACCGTCGAGGCCGTCATCTTCTGCGAGTTTCCAGTGGCCACCACCTTGCACCGCGCAGTGGCAGCCGCCTTGGATTGGAGCATGGTGCTGATCGGTTACGGCCTGTTCCTGGGCGCCATCCGCGCCATGGGCTGCGAACTGGCTCTCACCAAGCAGAACCTCGCGGTGTTCGGTGCTGTGTTCCTGATCATCGGCTTCGCCTACGGTCTCTGCTTCGCCATCGCCGGTGCCGATACTCCCGGCATGGTGTGGACGCGCCTCCGCCTGACGACGTTCGATGGATTTCCGCCGGAGATGCGGCAGCGCATCGGCCGCTTCGCGGCTGCAAGCCTTAGCCGCTGCACGATCCTGGGACTGCTGTGGTCGCTGGCCGATGAGGAATGCCTCTCCTGGCACGACCACATTTCGCGGACCTTTCCCACGCCGCGAGAAGCGGAGACCGCCGTCTTTCAGCGCCGGTAACGGCTCCGCACGCGGCTCAGGCCACCCGCGCCTCTGCCTCCGCGGCGAAGAACTCTTCCTCCGCCAACCTGTGCGTCACAAGGTAGTGAAACCAGCCGCGAAGCCGCAGAGTGGCAGCGTGAATCTCTTCGTCATGGGCCGCGTAGCAGATGGGACAATCGTTGTCATGAATGCAATTGGCTTCCGGGAACATGCGCGTCTCCATTTCCTGGACTAGTACTGAAGGCGAGGATAGTCCCGTGACCTTCCTCCTGCAAGACTCGTTGTAGATAACCCGTTCGTGTATACCTGGATAACTTCCGCCTGTTGACCTCGGTTAGCGCCGCACGTGTTTGCCGAACCTTTGAAAGGACGCGGCTCCGCGTGGCATTCCCCCTGTGAAACCGCTCCCCAGCGGCCCGGCACGGGAACAATCGCCGCCGCCGGGAGCGTCCAAGCACACGGAGAAGCATCATGACTTCCAGGTTCTGGCTGGTTCTTTCTGCTGCACTGGTGATCACGGCGCCGCTGTGGATCGCGGCTCCGAGCGAATCGGCAACCGCCACCTACACCAACCGCACGCTGCATGTGGTCATCCCCTACGACGCGCCGCGTTCCGGCGCCGGACAGCTCGCCATCGAAATCCTCGATCCCGAAGACAACGTGCTGGGCCGCTCGGAACGCCGCATCGACCTTGCCGCCGGCCAGGACCGCTGGAAGGAAGATGTGCAACTCACCAAGGCCTTGCCCCTCGATGACCTGGTCTGGCATCGCGTCAGATACCGCTTCCTCTACGCCGCCCCCGGCGTGAACGCCATCGAAGGCACCGAATCCATCTCCCAGATCCTGCGCCGGCCGGTGGTCCGCGTGCTCGGACAGCAATCTTATCTCGCCGGGGGGCGCGCCGCGGTGCGGGTCGTCGTCACCGATTCGAAGAACGACGTGATCGCGGGTCCCGCCTCGCTGCGCGTCGAGCTGGCGAAGCCCGGCGCGCAGCCGGTCGTCCTCTTCACCGGCCGCCTCAACCAGCGCGGAACCACCGAGGCGCAGTTCCGCTTCCCCGCGGGACTCACCGGCACATTCCCCCTGCGCTACGTCGCCGAGACTGCCATCGGTTCCACCGAGGTCACCGAACAGGTGCGGCTCGAAGAAAAGTCGTCCATCCTGCTCACCACCGAGAAGCCCATCTACCAGCCGGGGCAGACTATCCACGTGCGTGCTCTCGCCCTCGATCGCGGTACGCACCAGGCAACCGCCGGCCACAGGCTCACCTTCGAGATGGAGGACTCCCGCGGCAACAAGGTCTTCAAGAAAGAAACCCAGACCGACCAGTTCGGCATCGCCTCCGCCGAGTTCACCCTGGCCGACGAAGTGAACCTCGGAGCCTATCACCTGCGCGCTCTTATGGGCAATACGGCGGAGATCGCCATCAACGTCGAGCGCTACGTGCTCCCGAAATTCAAGGTGGCCATCGGTTTTTCGGGCCAGGATGGCAAAGCGCGCCACGGCTACCGCCCCGGCGATCATGTGACCGGCACCGTGCGCGCGAATTACTTCTTCGGCAAGCCGGTGGAGGGTGAGGTGGAAGTGAAGGCCTCCGGCATGGACGTGGCCATGTTCACCACGGCGCCCGCGCACGGAAAAACGGACCGGGACGGCGCGTACCGCTTCGATATCGAGCTGCCTTCCTACTTTGCGGGAAAGCCGCTCGCCGGCGGCGCGGCGCGAGCGCTCGTCGAGGCCACCGTGAAGGACACCGCGGGCCACTCCGAAACGCGTGGTGAGCCGGTCGCAGTCAGCGATTCCCCGCTGATCCTGACGGCAGTGCCCGAGGGCGGCACGCTGGCGCCAAACCTGGAGAACCAGGTGTTCATCCTGGCTTCCTACGCCGACGGCAAGCCCGCCGCCTCCCAGCTTCGTGTGCGCGCCGCCGGCAATCCGGAGCAGAGCGCGTCCACGGACGCCGGGGGCGTGGCGGTGGTGCGCCTGAAGGCCGGCGCGGATCTGAGCTCCGTGGCGATCGACGCCTCCGATCAGGAAGGCAATCGCGTCTCCGGCACCGTGCCCCTCCAGCTCCGGCAGGGCGAAGAGCAGATCCTTCTGCGCACCGAACAGGCCGTCTATCGTGCCGGCGATCGCATCCTGCTGCGCGTGTTCTCGACGAAGTCGCGCGGCTCGGTCTACATCGATGTCGTGAAAGACGGGCAGACCGTACTCACCCGCGATCTCGACCTGGCAAACGGACAGGCCGAGCTGGCGCTGGCCGCCACACCCGATCTCGCAGGCACGCTCGATTTCAACGCCTACCTGTTCGGCCGCGATGCGCGTCCCGTGGGCGACCACCGGCTCGTTTTCGTGCAGCCGGCCGACGAGCTGAAGATCGAAGCGTCCGCCGACGCCGCCGTCTACCGCCCCGGCCAGGACGCGCGCGTGCGTTTCCGCGTCACCAATCAGAAGGGAGAAGGTGTGCAGGCGGCGCTCGGCCTGCAAGTGGTGGATGAGGCCGTGTTCGCGCTGGCAGAGAAGCAGCCGGGCTTCGCCAAAGTCTTCTTCTATCTCGAGCAGGAGGCCATGAAGCCGCGCTACGAGATCCACTCCATCGGCATGCCCGACGTGGTAGAGCCGGTGGAACCGGCGCAGGCTGCCCGGCGCGATCGTGCCGCGCGTGCCCTTTTCGCCGCTACCGAAATGGTGAACACCAACCGCTTCGAGACCGAAGCCGGCCGGGCGGTGCCCACGGGGAAGTTGGCAGAGTACCAGGAGCGGTACCAGGCGCGCTTTCTCGCGCTCGCCCGCGACGTGGCCGCCGGCCTAAGCCGCTCCTACGCCGCCAATCCCGGCGCCGGCGACCCCACCGAGCTTTCGCGGCGAGTCTCCTACCGCGATGCTTGGAACACCAACATCGAGGTGCAGCGAGCTCCGTGGTATCCCCAGGGCCGGTACTTCCTCCTGCGCAGCGCGGGTCCGGACAAGCAGTTCAATACCGGCGACGATCTCCTGGCCTACCTCGAAGTCAATACGCGCCGTGCGGCAGGTCCGGGCAAAATCGACGCTACCATCGAGCACGACCGCGGCCCGTTCAACGGGACCGCCGAGATCGCCGGCACGGTGCCTGCGGGTGTGGCGGTCGTGGCACGCGCCATCGCCACGGGAAAGTCGCGCACGACCATCGCAGATGCCAGCGGGCAGTTCCGCCTGCCCGCGCTCACTCCGGGCGAGTACGAAATCAAGGTTGGTGAAGGCGCAAACACGCTTTGGAAGAAGGTGACGCTGAGCGCGCGCGATCGCGCGGCAGTCACAGCCGCCATGCCGCAGGAGACCGTCGTCGCCGTGGCGGCGCCGAAACAAATGGCCATGATGGGCGGAGTAATAGGTGGCGTTGTCGGCGGAGTTCCGGGCGGCATCGGCGGCGGCGGTGTTCGTCCCGCCTTCATCGCGGACATGGCCCCGGCGGCAGCGAATATGCGCCAATTCGATGCCGCGGCGCTGGCCGCACCCACGGCCGTGAAGAAAGCCGAACTTCGCGACGCCAAAGACCCCGGCGCGGCCGCTCCGCGCGTGCGCTCCTTCTTCCCCGAAGCGCTCTACATCAACCCCGAGATCGTCACCGACGGCAAAGGCGAAGCCACCATCGTCATTCCGCTGGCCGATTCCATCACCATCTGGCGCATGGCCATGATGGCGTCCACTACGAAAGGCGCGCTGGGCAGCGGCACCTCCAGCCTCAAGGTGTTCCAGGATTTCTTCGTCGATCTCGACCTTCCCGTGACGCTCACCCAGGGCGACCGCGTGTCCATCCCCGTCGCCGCCTACAACTACTCGGGTGGGCGCGGCGACGTCAGCCTGGAATTGAAGCCCGACGCCTGGTTCTCGCTGGTCGAAGACACGGCCGGCAAGACGGTGGCCGTCGATTCCGGCCGCGTGGGCGGAGCCCAGTTCACCATCGAAGCCAAACGCATCGGCAAGTTCAAGCTCGCGCTCGCCGCGCGCATGAATACCGGCACGCGCGCCGATATGGTGGTGCGCGAGATCGAGGTCGTGCCCAACGGCCGCGAGCAAAACACCGTCGTCAACGGACGCCTGGAGACCTCGGTGCAACAGCAGGTCAGCTTTCCGCCGAACGCAATTCCCGAAGCCAGCAAGATCCTGGTGCGCCTCTACCCGGGCCCGCTCAGCCAGGTCATCGAAGGCATGGACGCGATTCTCCGCATGCCGTTCGGCTGTTTCGAGCAGACCTCCTCCGCCACTTATCCCAATGTGCTCGCGCTCGACTACATGAAGCGCACCAAGAAGCTGACACCCGAGGTCCACGCCAAGGCCGAAGGCTTCATCGCCAACGGCTATCAGCGCCTGCTGACCTTCGAGGTGCCCGGCGGCGGCTTCTCCTGGTTCGGACAGGCGCCCGCCAACAAGATCCTGACGTCCTACGGCCTGATGGAATTCTCCGACATGAGTAAGGTGCACGATGTCGATCCCAAACTGATCCAGCGCACCCAGCAGTGGCTCGCCGGGCAACAGCAGGCGGACGGAAGCTGGAAGCCCGATACCAGTTTCATTAACGAAGGCGCCACCAACCGCTACAACACCGACACCCTTCGCATCGCCGCCTACATCGCCTGGGCGCTGGAGAACACCGGCTACCAGGGTCCCGCCGTCGAGAAGGCGCGCCAGTTCGTCGCCGCGCACATGGCCGACAAGGCCGACGCTTACACCCTCGCCGTTGTCGCCAATTTCGCGGCCGACTACAGCAGGGACCGCGACTTCACCAATCGCGCCATGCGCCTGCTGCTCGACGCCCGCACCGAAAAGGACGATCAGGCATGGTGGACCGCCGAGGAGACCGGCGTCTATGGGCGCGGCAACAGCGCGTCCGTCGAGACAACCGGTCTCGCCGTACAGGCGCTGCTGAAGTGGGGCCAGGCCTCCGGCACCGTGGAGAAGGCGATGAAATATATCGCCGCCAAGAAGGACGGGTCCGGCACATGGGGCACCACGCAGGCCACCATCATGGCCCTGCGCGCGCTCCTTCTCTCGACCGACAAGTCTGCCTCCGACGTACGCGGCACGCTCGAAGTCGCGCTCAACGGTAAGACCGTCGAGCGCCTGACCCTCACTCCGGACAACAACGACCTGCTGCACCAGTTCGTGCTGAAGGGCATCGACCCTGCGTCCAACAACGTCACGCTCAAGTTCGAAGGCAAGGGCGGCCTGGCCTACCAGATTGTCGGCCGCTACTTTACGCCGTGGGGCGAAAAGCCGGCCAGCGAACCGCTCTCGATCGACGTCACATACGACCGCACCCGACTGGCGCAGGACGATATTGCCGCCGCTACCGCCACCGTGCACAACAATCTCCAGCAATCCGCCAAGATGGTCATGGTGGACCTCGGCATTCCGCCCGGCTTCGACCTGCTGAGCGAAGACCTTCAGGACTTCCACGAGAAGACCGTGGGCCGCAAGAGTGGCCGGCTGGAAAAGTTCAACCTGACCGCCACGCAGGCGATTCTCTATTTCGACTCCTTCGCACCGGGCGAGACCGTGACGATCAGGTATCGTCTCCGCGCAAAGTACCCCATCCGTGCGCGCACGTTCCAGTCGCGGGTCTACGAATACTACGACCCCGAGGTGAATGCCGTCGCCCGGCCTGTGGCACTGGAGGTGCGGAAACGGTAGTGTCAGAGCCGAAGCCGGCCACGTCAGCTTCTTACGACGGCGGCGGCACCGTCCAGTAGCGGAACGACAGAAAATTGTTCGACTCGCTCACCTCCGCCACCTGGTTAGCCGAATCGACGATCATGTCCAGCTCGTAAACGAATTTCGGATTCTCGGTGCGATACAGCAGGGGCAGGTTCTTGATCGAATCCGTGACGTACTGCGCGCCATGTCCCTCGATCCGTACCGTGGTGGCCACGTGCACATTGAGTTGCCGCGTGATCACCGCCAGGTTGCGATCGGTGTAGGAAACGCCCAACGTCACCTCGAACGGTCCCTGGGCCGGCCCGTCCCCGATATTCTGAATCACTCCCGCAACTTCCAATGTGCGCGCAGCATGGTTGGGCTTGATCTGAAATGTCCTGGCGACCAGATCGGGCTTCGGCGCCGGCGGATGGATGCAGTCGTTATATCGCTTCTGCTCGGCCGCGATCTGTGCGTTCAGTGCTTTCATTTCCGCCAGCAGCCTGCTGCGCTCCGCAGGCGAACGAGCGTCGGCGATTTCTTCCCGCAAATCCCCGCGTTCCGTGATCAGTGCATCCAGGTGTGCTTTGATTGTCTGACAGTCTGCCATGATGTTCCTCCTCCGCTAACAGGCTCCTCCGGGGCAACTCCAATAAACCAGTAGACGTCCGTCAAAACCGAACGGCACGGTCTCCTTGCGCGGCTTCATTTCGCCGTATTTCGTGATCTCGGGTGTGCGGCGCGCGGCCGTCACGCGCACCCGAAAAGGGCCGAACGGGCTGAGCGACTTGAACGTCACCTTCACGGCCGCGTTCTGGTCGCCCGGCGTACTCGCGCCGATCGTGGCCTGTGGACTCGGCCGCGGAGGCGGGAAGATGTCGAACTCCACCGCGTCCTGCGGGGAATCGCCGCCCGAGAAAAACCAGTTCACCCAAATGTCGGCCTGTGTGGCGGGCTTGCCGTTGCGAGTCGCCATCTTCACCGCCGTGTATACGGACGGCGGATGGACTTCGGTCTTGAAAGCATCCAGGTTGGTGCCTCCGTGGCCGCAGTCCACCACGAATCTACCAGCCGCAAAGATCAGGTCTCCCGGCGTGGGATCGCCGTAAGTCACCAACTGATGTTGAAAATCCACCCGCTCGAATTCGACTTGCACCGCGTCGCGGTGTGTGGCCTGCATGGAGCCGAAACCCGGCAGCGGCCGGATCTTCAGGTCCCAGTCGGACGGGCAGATGGTTTCGTTCACCAGCGCCTCGAGCACCGGCGCCGGGCAGGGATCGAACTTGTTGCGATGCGTGAACGGGTTGTCGCCGTGCGCCAGGTGAACGTCGAACAACACGCCCCAGATCGGCACCGGGATGAAATCGCCGCGGATCGGCACCCATTCGGGCGGATCCGGCTGGAACGTCGAGAGACCGCTCACCTGCTGCTTCCAGTCGAATTCCTTGCCGTGGCACAACGCCGTGGCCCCGGTAAATGGAGGCTCGACCGGTGGCGCCGAAACCGGACACGGCCCAACCGTCGTGGTGCACGCGAACGACTCGACGATGACCGGGTTGGTCGGGCGCTGCACCCCCGTGAACAGCGAGAGATCGCCGCCCTGCCGCTCCACAAAAAGGCGCGGAGGGTCGCCGCGAATCTCGAGCGTCGAAGCCACCGGGACCCCTGCACGCACAAAGCGCTGGAAGAGCCAGGTGGCGAAAGCGGGACGCGAGTCGCTGGTCGGGTCTCCGTTCGGCAGGCCGACGCCGGCCTCGCCGCCAAGCACGTCGAGCGCGGCGGCGAAAACGGGCGGGACAAAGAATGTTCCCGGCTGCGAGGAGTAGATTCGGCCGCCCGCGAAGTCCTGCGCTCGAGCACTGCCGCCTGCGCTGCGTTCCTCGCCGCGTGGACAGCCGAGTTGCGGAAACTTTCCGGGATCCTGGAGCGCGAGCCATTTTTGTAGAATCGGTCCGCGCACGACGGACGTCGCGCCGCCGGCCGCGGATATCGCCGCCCGCGCGTAGACCGCGTAAGAGCATTGGCCGATCGGTGTCACGCTGCCGAATGCGAATGCCCCCACCGCCGTCGTGCCGCCTTCCTGCCGGAGCCGGGCGCGAATCGGGTCCGGCAACGCGTCCAGAACCGATGTAGCCTTGCCGTGCAGTCCCGCGGAGTTCTCGGCGTCCATAGTGATCGTGTTCGGCCCTACGCCGAGCGAAATCGTCTGCGTGAAGAACTTCATGTCGGCAGGTCCGCGATCCACCAACTGGATCGGATACGTGAAATCCGCGGTGGTTGTCGAACCCGGAGGCCGCTGGATGTGTACCTTGAGTACAGCGTGCGGGTCGACCTGCGGACCGGTCACGGTCCCTTCCACGAGAAACGTCGCCGCGCCGGTTTGCTGCCCTGGCTTGGGAGAACTGATCGTCACGGTTGGAGGCTGTTTCGGCAAGCCGTCTCCCGCCGCGCCGGTGAACGTCAGGTCGTCGATCACTTCGTTGTGATCGTTGGCGTACAGCAGTTCCACGCGGCGGATTGTCTGCCCGGCGGAGCGAACCTCCAGCAGGGTATTGAATGCGCCTGGAGTGACGGTCTTCGGCCCGTCGCGCGTCACGACATTGCCTGCGGCGTCGAAAGCCGTCAGCGTCGCCGATTCGGCTTCCGTGCCCGCGGTGCCGGCAAACAGGTGCACGGAGTTCTGTCCACCGTCGAAGTCGATTCGGATCGGGCCGGGAAAAGTGAAGGCCTCCACGATGGGCGAAACCGAGTACAGAACGTTCTGACCCGAGTGCGGAGCGTTGTTGGTGAATATGGTCTGGCCGCCGAAGTGAGCGCCCTTGGCGGCATATTGATTTCTCACTTCCGTGCGGACCGGGAACTCTTCGAACGTGATCGTGGTTTGAGCGGCGGCGCGATACGCCGCGAGACACGCAACCAGAATAAACAACCGTGACAGAGTGGTAGCCATCGATCTCCCCTCAATCGATTGCAATAGGTGCACCTAGCGCATTTGCCCGTCGCAAGTGTTCGCGCGGGCTTTGTCAGCGCATAAGGTTTCTTGTCGATTGTAGAGCCGGCGGCTTGGAACTCAACTGTATCTTTGGGACACGAGTGACAGCCGGTGATGAACAAAACACTTCAGCCGGTCCGCAGCTCAGTGCGGCGCCTTCCGCGCGCGTTGCTTCCTCATCTCGCCTTGAACGAATTGCAGCGCCCCGGCCAACAGGTCCCGCAGCGCATCGGGCTTGATCTTATGCAGACGCACCAGCACAGCCGGATACCCCACGTAATGGTCGGTCACATAGTAGACGTCCGGTGCCTCGGCCAGCAATCCCGCACGCCGAGTGAGATCGACGCGGACCGCCAGCGAACCCGGCTCCGCCGAACGATGAGACGCCACGCAGGCGAACATCTTGCCGCGGATCTTCAGCGCCGGCTCCCCATAACACGTCGATTCCTCGACGCCCGGAAACGCTCTCCCGATCTTCCGCACCGCCTCGAAATCCGTCGCACGCATCGGTGTACCGCGCCCCCCTACGGGCGGCCCAGCGCGTGCCAGATCACGAAGTCCGTCATCGGCGGCGTCACTCCGAGCGCGCGCATCCTTCCTGCATTCTGCCCGCGATGATGCTGCCCGTGAGTGATCGCCTGCAACAGCAGCACGCCCGCCGGCGCTTCGAACGGACCCTTGGGACCGCGCGGCAGCGCGATCATCCGGTCCAGGTCGGCGCCCGGCAGTGCATCGATCAGCGCCTGGTTCTCCCGCTCCATCGCGGCGTGCAGGTCGTCGGCCGATTCGCGATCCTTCATCGACGCAAAATCCGGCGTCTCGCCGCGCGCCAGCGTTTGCAGCATCTGGCAGGCGGACACCATGTGATTGAGTCGCTTGCGGATTTCCTGGTCGTCGAGCGCTGCCGCGTGCTCGCGTAGCACTCGCCAATGCTCCCGGTCGGCCCACTGCTGATGGCGCGCCAGGTCAATGAGAAGCTCAGCCTGCATGGGTACATCCTCCCACACCGGCGGGCCTCCCGGCGCGGGTTACAGGCCGTTGATGGGCACCGGCGTGGGGAACGCGCGCAGCCGCGCCAGGCCGTCGACAAGCTGCTCCAGCTCGGTCTCGCGCTGCGAATACGCCGCGCACATCGAGCGGACGGCCTCGGCCTGCCGGTCCAGCCGCTCCACCAGCGCGTCCACCCGCGAGGAGAACGTGCACAGCGTCGCCTTCACCGCTGCGATGTCCTCCTGCTGCACACCCAGATCCTTGCACAGGCTGTCGATGCGCTCGGCCAGCGCCTTCGCTGAAGCCCCTGCCTCTGCGCGCAACGCGTCCAGGTCCGCGGACTGCTTCGCGTTCGCGTCCTGCTGCGCCGCCACGGCTGCGTCGATCCTTTGCGAAACCGCCGCCGACGATTCGCGCCCCTCGTTGCGCAGCGCCTCCACGTCGGAGGCGTGCCGCGCCGAAAGCTCCTGCAACTGACCCTCGACCGCGGAATTGGTCGAGCGCTGCTCGCCCATGAACCTGGTCAGGTCCTGCAGCGTGACCTGGAGGGTGTCGAGCCGCCGGTCGACCGTGTCGCTCACCTTCCGGGTCTCGCTGGCAATGTGGTCCTCCAGTTCCTTCACCGCCACCACCAGGCCGCGCGCAATCACGTTGGCGATCTTGTCCACCAGCGGCGCCAGCGCGAAGTCGTCGGCGATCTCCGCTGCCTCGCTCGCGCGCTTCCGGACGCCGGGTCTGTCGAGCGTGCCGAAAACCTGACCGTCCTCCACTGCCATTTCAATTCCGTTTGTCGCCATGTCCAGGTCCTTTCCAGAATCTCGTCACACCAAAAACTGTTCCGCCAGCTCCACGTTTCCGCGCAGCGCCTCCTGCCACGCCGCCTGCGCCTCCTCGTGCTTCCCCAGCGCAATTAGGGCGTGCCCCAGGTTCATCTGTGCCTGCGGAAAATCCGGCCGCAGACCCAGCGCCTGCCGGTAATGCCGCACCGCTTCCGCGGGCCGGCCGCGCTTCTGGTAGAGCAGCGCCAGGTTGTAGAGCAGGTCGCTCGATGGCTCATCCATCTCGATGAGCTGCTTGTGCAACGTCAGCGCCTGTTCGTATTCCTGCTGCTCGAGGGCGATCGCCGCCAGGTACCGCAGAGCCTCCACCGGCCGCGCCGAGTTGAGGCATTGCCGGAACGCCTGCTTGGCCCCCTCCAGATCGTGCAGCTTCCAGCGGGCCACCCCGATGTTCACCAGCGCCTCCGGGCACTTCTTCGGAAGAGCCAGGCAGGCTTCGAACGCCCGGATCGCGTCCGGCAATTCGCCGAGCTGCAGGCGCGAGTAGCCGAGCCGGAACCACGCGTCCTGCGCGTCCGGATAACACTCCACCAGCCGCGCGTACAGGCTCTCCGCATGGCGCGGTTCTCCGCGGCTCTCATACAGCAGCCCGAGATTCCACAGCGCGGTCTTCATCTGCGGCGCAATCGCCAGCGCCTCTTCGTAAGCGTTGCGCGCCTCATCCGACCGGCCGGTCTCGGCGAGCCCGGTGCCCAGGCTGAGGAAAGCGTCCGCCGAGCGCCCATCCAGCGACGTCGCCACCGAATACGCGTACGTCGCCTTCTCGTACTCCCCCATGCGCTGGAGCGCCACACCGTAGTTGAACCATCCCGCGAAGTGGCCGGGGTGCGCCTCCACTAATGCAGCACAGTGGCGCGCGGCCGCGTCGAAATCGCGCCGCGCGAACGCCGCCAGCGCTGCGCCTTCCAGCCCGATCCGCGAGCCCGGCTGAATCTCGATCAGGCGCGCCGCGTATTGTGCCAGCGTCTCGGAATCGCCGCGCGCGATCGCCAGCGAAATTGCGTTGCCCAACAGTTCCTCCGAGCACGGGTCGCGCGCCAGCAGCCGCTGGTTGCACTCGGCCGCTTCCTGGAGCCGATCGAGCAGGTGCAGGGCCACCGCCTGTCCGCGCAGCGCCGCCTCGCGAAATGGCTGCCGCTCGAGGCACTTCTCGAAGGCTGCCAGCGCCGGGCCGGGTTGCCCCAGGTGAAGGCGCGAAATCCCCAGACCGAGGTGCGCGCCGGCCCGCCTCGAATCCAGCGCGATGGCTTTCTCGAATTCGGCCGCGGCCTCGCTCCAAGCCTCCAGCTTTTCCAGGCACACGGCGCGATTGTAGTGCGCCGTGCTGTTGCCATCCTCTATCCGCAGCGATTCTTCGTAGGTGTTCGAGGCCGCGCGGAACTGCCGCAGCTCGAACTGCAGGTGGCCGATCGCGTCGAGCAGCGTGGGGCTCCTTTGTCCGGCATCGCGCGCCCCGCACAGCTCCGCGAGCGCGTCCTCGGTCTTGCCCGCGATCGCTTGCGAAGCCGCCTGGATCATCGTTTCGGCCAGGGGCAAACTCATTCGCTTCCTTCCTTTCGGCAAACCGACCGCGGGTCCCACCCGAGCGGCGCCAGGTCGCTGGCCGGAATCGCCGCGTCCGGCGCGGGCACCAGCACCTCGTGCGACTGGAGCGGCGTGGCGGCACAATCCAGCCCCGCGGCACCACCCCGCCGGAAATCGGGCGACGGCACGCGTTGGTGACGCTCGATCCCGAGCCCGCTCCACGCCGGCGCCGCTGGTGCCGGCTCCGGCTGAAACCACATCGCCGGATGCAGCGGCCACATCCCAGCGTCCACCGGCGCGGCTTCCGTCCTCAGGAACGGCGCGTCCGGCGTGTGCTCCGCCGCATGCACCGATCCGTTCGCGCGCTTCGGCGATCCGTTTTTCTTCCCCGCCCGGTGCGAGCCGTTGGCCGCCGCCGGAGGAACGGCGGCCAAGCCCGGGAGTTCCGCACCTTTCATATGCGGAGGCTCCGTTTCACCGCCATCGCCAGCGCGGTGATGTCATAGTGCGCCGGGCTCAGCGGAGCGAACTCGCCGATCCACTGCCCCGCCCCGAAGGCGTCCACAAAGGCCGTGCGCTGGTGAACCGCCGGCCCCACGCTTTCTCCGAATTCCCGTACCTGCTCGTCGATCCGCCTCCCCGCATCCGTGCGCCGGTCGATCTTCGAAGGCACGATCAGGCACTTCGGCGTGCCGCTTCGGCGAACTTCGCGCGCCCGCCGGATCAGGTCCACCACCGTCCGCGTCGCCACCAGGTCCACCCCGCTCGCCGTCACGGGCACCAGCACCAGGTCGGCGATCTTCCCCGCCGCGAAAGCCGCCGCGCCCACGTGCGCCGGCGCGTCCAGCACCACGTAGCGCTCGTTCCGTCCGGCCACCGCGCGCACCAGGCGCTCGCCGTCTTCGTCGGTCTCCAGCGGCATGTATTCGCCGCGCACCGGCAGGCGGCCGTGGGAAAGCCAGTGGCTCGCCGTGCCCTGGGAATCGTTGTCCACGAGCAGCACCGAATCCGTGCCCGACGCCAGCTCGCACGCGAGATTCACCGCGATCGTGGATTTTCCGCAGCCGCCCTTGAGGTTCAGCACCGCGATCACCACCGACGGGTCGCGCTGCGTGTACCGCACGGAACCGAACAGGAACCGGGTAACCTGCCCTGCGATCTGACTTACCGGATGACTCGACACCTTACCTGCTTCGATCTCCAAATACGATCTGGATCGCCACGTTGGTGGCGACCGGCTTGCCGTTTAAGGTCGCCGGTTTGTACCTCCACGTCAGCACCGTCTTCTTCGCCGCTGCCGCGAGCACCGGATCGCCGGCCAGAATCTTCACGTTCTTCACCTCGCCGTGCTCGTCGATCACGGCGTCCATCCGCACCATCCCGTACACGCCGCGCGTCCGGGCGAACGCGGGATACTGGGGCAGGGTGCGAGTCATCAACTCGGCTTGCTGAAAATTGCCGCCCGGCGGCACCGCCGGCTTCGCGGCCGGAGCCGGGGCCTGAACCGGAGCGGGCGGCGCCGGGACATCGCTGGGCTTCACCTCCGCCACCGGCAATCCGGGAATCGCCACAGCCGACACGGCCGGCTCCGCGCCCGGCGGCGCCGGTAGTGCCGAACCCTGGGAGGCCGTTGTTTTCGCACCTGGCGGAACAAACTGCCGCAACGCCGCCGCCCGATCGGGAGCAGGTTGCGTTTGGGACTTGCTGGAAACGGGAGCCGCTGCAACCGCCTGCGAAGCCGCCGGCGGCGACTGCGGCGGCTCGGTCACACTCGGCGCCGGGGTCGCCGCCGCGCTGGAAACCTGTGCTACCTCCTGCTTCTGGGGCGGCCTGGAGGCCGGCGCGTCACCGCGCGTCAGCTTCCAGGCCGCACCGCCGGCCGAGACCAACAGGAGCGAGGCGGTCCCGGCAATTGCCGCCCGCCGGAAGCGCGAAGGTGCGATTTCGCGAACAGGTGCATCATCACCCGAGTCGGTCTGCAACTCGGGCGATGGCTCCGGCTCCGGCGCTGCCACGTGTTCGGCAGCCGGCGCGGTGTCCGCGGCCTTCGGCTCCAACCCGGCCTGGGCGGCCGACAAATCCCTCTCCAGAAACGGATTCCCTGGAAACAACAGGAGCATGTTGCGCAGCAGGTCGGCAGCCTGCGCGAACTGCTGCTGCTGAATCAGCTCCAGCGCCTTCTGGCGCCCGTTCTCCAGAAAATTCTCTTCCTCCGTCGCGGCCCGCGCCTCGCGCACCGCTTCCAGCAGCGTGCGCGCCTCCGGTCGGCCCTCCGCCACAAGCTGCGCGAGAATCTGCTCGGCTTCCGGCAACTGGCGCCTGCCAAAGAGAACCTGCGCCGTGCGAAGGTCGTCGCGATACTTCTTCTCCGCCAGCAGTTCCTCGCGCAGGACCTCGAGCGCCGTCTCCGCGCCCAGCAGTTTCCGCCCCTGCCGCAGCGCCGCCTCTGCCTGATCGAGTTCCCCGTCCGCCATGTGCTGGCGAACTTCGGCCACCACGGCGTCGCATTCAGCCTGCCGCACGCCGGCATCGATTTCGCGCCGCAGCGGCGCCAGCTCCGGCGCACCCGGGAACTCCGCCCGCGTGCTTTCCACGAGCGTTAATGCCTGCCGCCAGGATTGCGCGGCGATCTTCTGCGCGATCAGCTCCAGCCGCCGCGCAAGCTTCTTTTGCCGCTCGTGCTCCACCAGGCATTCGCGCACGCGTTGCGCCGCACCCTGCAGCTCTTCTGACGCCGGGTACGCTTGCAACGCTTCTTCCAGAACCGTCAGTGCGGCCTGCCATTGTGAAAGTTGCTCCAGGCTCGTCGCACGCGCCAGCGCCGCCTGCGCGTCTCGCTTCTGCTCCCACACAGGCAGCAGAGCCTCCAGCTCTTCGAGGCGTGCGACCACTGTCTCCTGGTTCGCCAGCGCCTCCGCCTTCTCTCTCAGGAACTGAGCCGCGAGATCGACACGGTCCTGCTCGTACAGCCAGTTTGCTTCCTGGAGAGCGGCCCGCGCCTCGACTTCGCGGCGCCGGGCCAACAGCGCCGGGTCGCCGGGAAATACGAGCAGTCCCGCGTCCAGCGCTTCGAACGCCTTGCCGAACTGCCCTTCCCCGAGAAATGCTTCGCACTGCGAGACGGCGCGCGCAATCACCTTCGCGCGTTCCAGCACTTCCCGTGCCTCGGCCAGCAGGTAGGCCACCTCCGCCTCGTCCGGCACACCGCTGTCGCTGGACTTCAGGCGCGCGATCGCGTCGCGCAAAAGTTCCAATGGATTCTCGCGGTCCCGTTCCGCCGCGGGCGCGGAAATCTCCTCCTGCTGCGGGATTCGAACCTGCCGAATAGCACTCATGCGAGTTTAAGCGTTTGTAGCAAACCGCCCCGTGAGGTGTCCATGAGAATCCTGATAACGAAGGGTGATTTCCACAAGTTTGTGCGAGCGCAAAATCCGGCGTTTCGCCGATTTTGCCTGTTCAAAGATTGTGAATAAAACGACCGCGGCAAGGTTTGTAAATGGGAGTACACCGGCCAATCGGGATTTCCCGCGTCTCGCGTCCCTGGCCATACAGTCTCTGATAGGGCATTTGTGCGCTGCGTAGAGCTGACCTGCTGGGCGGTCGGGATTGCAATTGCGTCCAACGCGCAGGCATCGGATTACGAGCTGACCGGTTTCGTCAGAGACGAGAATGAAGCCCCGGTATCCGGCGCACGACTCACCGTGCGGCCCGCGCCTCCCGCCTCCGGTGCCCCCTGGCAGGCGATTACCGACCCGGCTGGGGCGTTCTCCCTCAGTCTCCCCTCGCCCGGCGATTATCTGATCGACGTCCGGCAGGAAGGCTACTACCAGCTCAAAGACCGCCTCGTTCACATCGAACTCTAGCAGCAGGTCACCTTGGTCATCAACACCGTCCGCGAAGTCTTTCAGTCGATCAATATCGATGAGCAACCTTCTCCAGTGGATGTCGCCCAGGCGCGCAATGAGGAGCGCCTGACGGGCACGGAGGTCAATGACGTTCCCTACCCCAACAGCCACAGCCTGCGAAGCTCCATGAAGCTCATGCCCGGCGTGCCGCAGGACCCGGGCGGCGGATTGCACTTCAACGGCTCATCCGAGAACCAGGTGCAATATCTCTTGAACGGCTTCAACATCACCAACCCGATTACCGGACAGCTCCAGACCGTTCTCGCCGTGGAAGGCATTCGCTCGCTGGATTATTCATCCGCTCGTTACTCTCCGGAATACGGCAAGGGCTCGGCCGGCGTTCTGGCCATTCCATTCTCCGTCCAGCAGGAGAC
>Ga0335069_10006280_pt1 | contig 17298 bp, 8 predicted proteins | sample Lox_Sample_11_FD_206714 | JGI IMG/M metagenome (GOLD analysis project Ga0335069, IMG submission 206714) | Soil microbial communities from Loxahatchee National Wildlife Refuge, Florida, United States - Lox_Sample_1.1 | ecosystem: Environmental > Terrestrial > Soil > Wetlands | place: USA: Florida... | reverse complement strand
CTTCGAGGTGATATCAACCGATTCGGCTGCCCGGATGATGACGCGCACGCCCTGCTCTCCCAGGCGTTTACGCAACAGGGTTTCGAACTGGGCGATGCGGTCCGGACTCGGTGGCCGCGGGCTCTCGATGGAGACGACGATCACCGGGCCTGTCGGGAGGTTCACCAACTCGACATCTTTGAGGATGATGTTGGGGCGCGTCGCCACCACTTCGCGCGCTACTTGTTCCGCTTGTTGCAACAGGCGCATGTCCGGCGAGACTGGCGCGGTAGTGACCTTACCGTTGAGGCTCAAGTATGGCCGCAGGGTTGTCGACCCCGACGCCGTGACGTCCTTGGTGAGGTTGCAGCGCATGAAGAGACGGACCGGCTCACCGAGGCGGCTTCCCAATACGTCTTGAATCTCTTTGACGCGCCCAGGCGCCGGCACATGGGGAGTGCGCACTTCCGCGAGCACGTCCACCCCGTCCTTGGTGCGACTGAAGTCGACGCCGAACAGCGCGGTGCTGGGTTCGTGGGCCAACTCCTGGTCGAGCACCGCAGCGATGGCGCGTTGGGTATGGATGTTGTCGACCATGCCGACGAGGTACTTGGTGAGCAGGGCGGTAACCAGCAGTAGCGCGATCGCTGCCGGGGCGAAGCGCCGCGCCAAGCCGCGCACCGTTCCGATCTCCGCCCACGTCACGAACCCGGCGATGAGGAACAGGACGGCGGCGACGGCGAGGATGGCCAGCACGTTGGCGAAGAAGAGGATGAATGCGCCCCAGGCCCCCTGGTACGCCCCGAACGCGAGACACAGACCGATTGCGGCGACCGGCGGATTGAGTGCGGTGGCGATCGCCACGCCGGGGAGCGCCGGACTGACGCGCTCGTCGATCATCGCCAGCACACCGGCGAAGCCGGCCAGCGCGGCCACCAACAGGTCGATCAACGTGGGCTTGGTCTGCGCCAGCAAAGAAGGTGTCGGATCGCCCCAAAACGGCATCAGACCAAGCAGAAAAACCAGGACGACGGCGATCAGCGCACCCCCGAACTCGGCCGCCAGCGCGGTGCGCAGCAGCCGCAGATCGCCACGCATCAGGCCCAATGAGATGCCGATGATCGGCGTCATCAGCGGTGCCACGACGTTCGCTCCGATCAGAGTGGCGTCGCTGCCAATGATCAAGGCGAAGGCAGCGATCAGTTCCGAGATGCTCAACAATACGTAGTACGTCAGCGTCGGCTGCGAGCCGATCTCAACGTCGCTGAGTACGACGGCGTGCCGTTCGGGTGATACCGACCCGAGACTGAGGATGGCCTGTACCCAGGCTTCCGGCCACGACTGGCGGCGTGGCCGCTGTGGTGAACCGGTGCCCTCGCTGCCGCTCATCGCCTATCTCGTATCTCGTAGCTCGTTAAGTGCATCTCGTCAGATAGCTGGCGATACGAGGTACAAAATGGGCAGTTTCGCCGCGACGCCCGCCTTCTCAGTACGCATCGAAGATCGACGGCGCGACGCCGGGCGGCGTCTCCTTCGGACGCGGCGGCGCGGCCGCTACGGGAGTCGCCGTGGGCGCCGGCTCTGCGGCTGTTGCCGTTGGTTCGGGAGCCTGCGGTTGTTGCGGTACTTCGGCGGCGGGGGTCGCAGGCTCTTCGGGCTGCGCTTCTTCAGGGGCTGGTGCGGCGCCCGTCGTCGGTAGGCGCCAGATGAGCTGCGCGTTGTTCACCCATCCCTTCACAGCACTCTTGGCGCTCTCCACGTACGCGTAGCCGCGTTCGAGCCTGGTGCGCGTGACCTTCTCGTGCAGGGAGAGCGTCCCGACGACCTTGGCGGAGGTGGAGGGCTCGCTGTACACCTTCAGACCCTCGGTCCCAGCGTAGTAGACACGCGGGGCCACGGCTGCGGCCGGTGTTGCCTGAGCCGCTGGCGTTGGCGTCGGCGTTGCCGCGCCGAACCAGCCGCCGAAAGTCTGCTGCATGGCCGCGCAGCCCGCAAGCGCGCCCACCAGAACTGAGAATACGAGTAAAACCAGAAGGTGCTGTTTCATCGCTACGCCTTTTGCATCGACCCGGGGTTGGAGGTCAAGCACGTCCCATGACCACCGTCATCTCAGCATCAGAAGTTGAAGTTCGTGTAGAGCATGGAATTGATCCAGGTTGCGTTGCCGCCGGTGGCCTCGCGAAACCCGCTGTTCGGCACGGCCAGGGTGAACTCGGCGGTCATCGACCACCAGTTGGTCACCGCGATGTCGACAATGGCGTCGACCTCGTCGGCGAGTTGGTGACTGCCGACGCGCATCGTCGTCGGTCCGAAGCTCTCCTCCAGATTGGCGAGGAGGAATTTGTAGTAGAAGAGGTTCAACGTGAAGACGTCATTGGGTGCGAGCTTGAGCCGCAGCATGTGTGACTGCAGGTTGCTGTTGGGCAGCACCCACTCGCCGAGCAACTCTCCCTGGAACCAGTAGCCCCAGTCGGAGAGCCCGGCGAAGAGCGGATCGAAGTTGCGGGTGCCGCCGCCGCTGAACGAGGCGAAGCGATAGGAGAGCTGCGGCGACCACGGCAGCGACGACAGCGTGTAAGCGGGAGCGACATACCAGCCGTAGGCTTGAGCGTTGCCGACGGCAGCGGAGTTGGTCTCGGCGACGAAGCTGGTCGTGTACTGGAAGTTCGGCAGCAGCGGGACGGGCGTTGCGTCCTGGTAGAAGTAGAACCCGTTGAGACCGTCACGCGCGGGCTCCTCGGATTCATAAACGTTGAAGTACATGAAGCCGCTCTTCATTGCTTTGACGAGCCAGTCCTGGAAGGCGTACTCGATGCGGCCGCCGCCGACGCGTGTGCGGGTGCTGGGGTCGTCGTTGAGCTTTAGATGATAGGCTTCGATGAGCCAATCGCCGAGCGTCAGTCGCGCGGTGCCGGCTTCGCGGAATGCCTTGCGCGGACTGATCCAGCACGCACCACGGACGCCGCAGTCCTCGGCCCCGGCCCAGAACAGGAACCCGTCGAAGACTTGATAGTTCTGATTGCCATAGCCCATCTGCAACGCGTTGTACCCGAGACCCGGAAGGGCGTCGCCCGATTGCCAGCTGAGGAACGCGGCTTCGATGGAATACGCATTGGTGTTGAAGTCGGGGAAGCTGGTCGCGCCGGGATCGACGCCGCCGCCCGACAACGAAAAGACGCCGCTGACGCGCCCGCGCAGCGTGCCGTACTGGCCGAGATCCAGCTGCCCGTTCATGCCCACCTCGTTCGAGTGCTGCATCGACACGTCGCTCTTGTTGATCGGTCCCGCTGCCCACTCGCCACCGAACCCGGCGTTGCCTTCGGCGAAGCCGGCTAGCTGGACGTTGAGGGTTGGCTGCAGCGACAACGGTCCGAACGCTGCCTGGCCGAAGCCCAGGGTTTTTGGAAGGATGAAGGCGGTAGACGCCGGTGCTCCACCGGCGGCGCCGACCTGGAACGTGATGCCGCGCGGCCCGATACCGAGCTGCACACCCTGGCCCTCGGCGGTGACGTCGATCACGACGCCCTTTTCGTTGCGCATCCGCAGTCGATTGGCGCCGCGCCCTACCGCCACACCTGCACCAAGCGCCGTGTACTGCCCATTCAGGTCGTCGACCTGGTTCAAGTGATACACTGCGCCACGCGCGGTCACCGAGGAGATCCCGGCGGCGCCGATGCCCATTCCGTCGATCCGCACGGGATATTGTTGCCCCTGGTAGTCGAGCGTCCCCGCACCCCAAACGAATCCCACACCGACGGCCGCCGAGCGCGCAGTGAGTGTGAGCGTCGCGTCGGCGGCGAGCGCCGGCTCCTGCGGCGGCGTACCTTCCGTTTGCGCCCAAGCGGACGTTGACGTGATGACCAGGGCGCCGAGCACCAAACGCACGAAAGCGCGACCACGTCGTATGATCACTCGACAGCTCTCAATCCACCGTTCCGCGCTGTCCGGTCGATGCCTTCGGATACACACGACTGCTGAGGTCGACCTGCAGTTGCCCGCCGGGCAGATCGAGTGGCGGATCGAAAACGATGGTTACCCCGCGCTCATTGCGCAGTCCACCGTCGGCAGGCTTGTAGTAGCCTTCGATGTCGCGCGGCTGTCCAAGGCCGTAGACCTTGCCTGTGGAACCGGCGGTGGGTTGCGCGCCGCGCAGCGTCAAACGGTAGACCTCGTCGCGAAGGCGCAAGACACCTTCCACCAGGGTCAAGCCGAGCGCCGACCCCACCGTGCTGCTCGACACGGCGATCGTCGCGTCCGCCATCCGCGCCTCTTCGGCGTCGCTCGGTCGGGACGCAACCAGGGCAGCAGTTGCAACGAGACCCGCGAAAGCCAGCATCCGTATGTGCGGTTGCGTCTTCATGCCTCCTCCCGCGCCCTCTACACTATGCCGCCGCTGGCGGCAGCCACGCCGTTTTGTCATGATTACGGCCGCCATGCCAACGCCGCGCAGGCAATTCCGGAACGCGTTACCGCGCCCGCAGCAATCGCCATGAAGCGAACGGTGGTCGATCAGTTCCACGACCTCTCCGGCTGGAGCGCGGTCGCATCGGGCCAGGCTGAGCTGCACATTTCGCAGGACACAGGGCCGTACGGCGCGGCGATGCGCCTGGATTTCGACTTCAAGGGCAGCGGCGGCTTTGTCGTTGCCCGCCGGATCTTCTCGTTTTCGCTTCCCGATGCCTATGCGTTCAGTTTCAACCTGCGCGGCGCGGCGCCACGCAACAAGTTCGAGTTCAAGCTGGTTGACCCGACCGGCAAGAATGTATGGCGCTATCAGCAGGACGCGTTCGAATTCACGCCCGCTTGGCAGCCGCTGCTGATTCGCAGCAGTCAGATCGAATTTGCCTGGGGCCCCGCTGGGGGCGGTCGCATGAAGGAAGTCGGCGCGATCGAGTTCGTCATCACCGCCGGTCCGGGGGGTAAGGGCACCGTCTGGATCGGCGATCTGCAGTTCGAAGATCGGAGCTTCGCATCGCAACCCGCCGTTACGGCATCGAGCGCCGCGGCCGGCCACGAGCCACGCTGTGCGGTCGATCGACAGCGGGAATCGAGCTGGCGCAGCACCCCCTCCGTCGATCCACAGTGGTTGCTCATCGACCTCGCGGAGGAACACGAATACGGCGGCTTGATCATTGATTGGGATCCGATAGCGCCGGTGCGCCGCTTTGCGGTGCAGGTGTCGCACGACGCAGCCACGTGGACGACGGTCTACTCCGCGCCGCGCGCCGCCGTGACCCGCAACTACGTGTATTTGCCCGCCGGCAACTCGCGCTATATCCGCATCGATGTCGACGCGGCCGACGCCCAGCGCGGCGTCGGCATCGTCAACGTGCTGCTCGAGCCCTACGAGTTCTCGCGCTCCATCAATGAGTTCTTCCACAACGTCGCGGCGGGCGAGCCGCACGGGCGCTACCCGAAGTACCTGTGCCGGCAGCAGACCTACTGGTCCCCCGTCGGCATTCCGAATGGTGTCTCGCGGGCGCTGCTCAACGAAGAGGGCATGGTCGAAGTCGATGAAGGGACGTTCTCGATCGAACCCTTTCTCTGGGTGGATGGCACGCTAATCACCTGGGCGGACGCGGCACCGGCACAGCATCTGGAAGAGGAGTACCTGCCGATCCCGTCGTCGCTGTGGCGCAGCGGCGACGTCGCGCTCAGTGTCACCGCCTTTGCAACCGGCAGATCCGATGATGCGGTACTTTACGTACGCTATCGCGTCGAGCACACGAGCGCCGCCAGCCGCGCGGTGCGCCTGTTCGCTGTGGTGCGTCCGTTCCAGGTGACGCCGCCGTGGCAGAGTTTCCGTGCTCTCGGCGGTGTCAGTCCGATCCGTGACATTACCGGCCATCCCGATGCGATCTGGGTCAACCGCACCAAGGTCGTCATTCCCCTGAGCCGCCCGAATCAATTCGGAGCGTCACCGTTCGACGAGGGGATCACGGGATACCTCGAGGCTGGCGAACTGCCAGCCGCGGCCGAGGTGCACGATGACTTCGGCTTCGCGTCGGGCGCGCTGCGCTACGACCTGGAGGTGGCGCCCGGCATTCCTCAGGACGTCTATCTGGCGATCCCGTTCGGTGCACGCCTCGAGGCCCGCGACGCGCCGCGGCAGCCGGCAGGGATCAGCGGCGCCGAGCAGTTCGACGCCGCGGTGCGCGAGTGGCGGGACACACTCGCAGCAGTTGACATCCACCTGCCGGCGGCGCGCGCCGCCATCGACACGCTGAAAACCGCCGCGGCGCACATCCTGATCAATCGCGACGGGCCGGCGCTGCAACCGGGCCCGCGGCGCTACACGCGCTCCTGGATCCGCGACGGCGCCATCATGGGAACCGCCTTACTGCGAGTCGGCTGTCGCGACGCCATGCGCGAGTTCATCCGCTGGTACGCCCCGTATCAGCGGGATGACGGCTTCGTTCCCTGCTGCGTCGATCGCGACGGGCCGGACTGGCTCGTCGAGCACGACAGCCACGGGCAGTTCATCGACGCCGTCATGGAGGATTTTCGCTTCACCGGCGATCGCGCCCTTCTGGCGGAGATGTGGCCCTCCGTGATCAAGGCGGCCGACTGCATCGAAGGCTTGCGGAACCTGCGGCTGACGCCGGAGTTTCAGCGCGCGGACAAGCGCGCCTGCTACGGCCTGTTGCCCGAGTCGGCCAGCCACGAAGGATATCTGGCGCATCCCGTGCACTCGTACTGGGACGACTTCTGGGCATTGCGGGGCCTCAAGGATGCCGCGGCCATGGCCAAGATCCTGGGTGATCGGGTGCAAGCCCAACGCATCGCGACGCTGCGAGATGCCTTCGCCACAACCTTGTACGCATCGATCCGCACCACCATCGCCGCGCGCCATCTGCACTACATTCCGGGGTCGGTCGAGTGGGCCGACTTCGATCCGACGGCAACGGCGAACGCCATCGCCATGCTCGACGAGTCGGCGAACCTGCCGGCGGACGCTGTCAATTGGATGTTCGAGGAGTATCTGGCTGGTGTCCGGAAAAAGCGCGCCGGTGAGGTCGATTGGGCGAACTACACGGCCTACGAGATTCGCATCATCGGTGCGCTGGTGCGGCTCGGCAAGCGGCAGAGCGCTTTGGAGTTGCTCGACTTCTTCCTCTCCGATCGTCGCCCCTTGCCGTGGAACCAATGGCCCGAGATTTCCTGGCGCGATCCGACGAGTCCCGGCCACCTCGGCGACGTGCCGCACAGCTGGATCGGTGCGGAGTACATCTTGTCGCTGCTGAGCATGTTCGCCTACGAGCGCGAGGCCGATCAGTCCCTGGTGATCGGTGCCGGCCTGCGCTCCGAGTGGATCGATGCCGCAGGTGGCGTGCAGGTGCGCCGCCTGCCGACGTGGTACGGGACATTGAACTTCACGCTGCAACGCCAGCCGGCGGGGGCCCTGCGGCTCACGCTCGATGGCGACCTCACCATGCCCAGCGGCGGGCTTGTTGCCCGTCCTCCGATGGACAGGCCTCTCCGAGAGGTGGTCGTGAACGGCAAGCCGGCGCGCAACGTGACGGCCGAGGAAGTCGTGATCGACGAGTTCCCTGCCGAAGTGCTGATGAGGTCGTCATCGCACGGATCGGACTAGCAGCGTGGCAGCCGTGGCCCTCAACAGCGATCAACCCTGTCCTGCGCCCCGTCGAAAGAGGGCGCGGGCGGTAGCAATGACTGCTGACCGCAGGTCCTAGCGAATAAGGAGGGCGCCGATGTCAACGCCGCGCGACTACATACCCGCATTGGGTCACGATTTCTTGACCCCGCTCTACGATCCGCTCGTGCGCTTCACGATGCGGGACACGGCATTCAAGCGCCGACTGGTCGCGCAGGCAAACGTCACGGGTGCGCATCGCCTGCTCGACGTTGGTTGCGGCACCGGGACGTTGCTGGCGCTGGTCGGCAGCGAGATGCCAAATGCGCGTGCCGTCGGCATCGATGGCGACTTGCAGATCCTCGCAATCGCGCAGCACAAGACACGCAGGCCACACGGTCCGACGCTCGTGCAAGCGTTCTCGTTTGCGCTCCCGTTCGCGACAGGCTGCTTTGATCGAGTCTTTTCGACTTTGATGCTGCACCACCTGACCCGCGACGAGAAGCTCGCCACGCTGCGCGAGATCGTGCGCGTGCTGCGACCGGATGGCGAACTGCATGTCGCCGACTGGGGGCCGCCGCACAATTACCTGATGCGCATCCTGTCACTTCCCCTACGCTTCGGTCATCACTCCGGGCGCGTCCAGGACAATCTCGCGGGCGCTGTCCCGAGCTTGTTCCGGCAGGCGGGATTGGAGGACGTTCGGGATCACGCACGGCTGCCCACGCTGTTCGGTACGCTGGTGCTTTGTTCGGGACGCCGGCCGGGGCATGACCACCGAGATGCATAGGAACTCCATGAACTCTCAGGTCTACCCGATCCGCCTCGAGAACCCGTCCGGGTTGAGCGTCGAGGTCAACGCGAACGGCTCGATCCGGCGCATCGACCGTCGCGACGTCATAATCAATCTGTTCCTGGGGTCCGAGATCGAGGGCGGCCCGGCCAACCTCTATCTGCGCCGGCACGACGGTTCAATTGAGTCGATCCCACTGCTCGGCCCGCGGAGTCCGGGAGCGCTCTACGTCGATGAGCAGGGTGTCAGCATCGATGGTGAGTGGCAGCACCTCCGCTTCCACGTCGCGCTGGCGCTCGCACAGTCCTCGGCGGCGTGGCTGTGGCACGTGACGCTGGAAAACACCGGCCCTCACAGGACAACGGTCGACCTCATCTACGCGCAAGACCTGGCCCTGGCTCACTACGGGGCCGTGCGCATGAACGAGTACTACGTCAGTCAGTACATCGACTACACGCCGCTGACCCATGCCCAATGCGGCACCGTACTCGCCGTCCGCCAGAACCTGCCGATGGACGGGCGTCACCCGTGGGCGGTGATCGGTTCGCTGGGCAACGGTGTCAGCTTTGCTACCGACGCACTGCAACTGCATGGTTTGGCCACGCGCGCGGGCGCGGTCGCAGAGGGTTTGCAAAGAGCGTTGCTGCCGGGGAAGCGGCATCAACACGAACACTCGATGGCGGTGATCCAGGACGTGCAACTGCGGCTTGCGCCGAGTGCGATGGTGCGGCGCGGCTTCTTCGGGTGGTTCGAGGAGGACCATCCCGCGGCATCCTCGCCTGCCGACCTGACGTTCGTGGATCAAGCCTTGGCGTTGCCGGAGGCCACGATCGCCAAGGGAAAGGCTGAGACACCCTTCGACAAGCTCGGGGTGAGCGGTAGGAGGGCCTCGGCCCGGGGAGCCGCTCATGCTGAGCCTGTCGAAGCATGGGGCGGGGTTCTTCAACGGACTGCCAACACGTCGGCCACCCTGTTCAGCGCTCGTCCTATGCTTGCCAGCCTCGATTTGGGCGACAGCGAGATCGCCGACGCGTTTGGAACAGACCGACAGAATGTGGAGGCCGACGATGGTGGCGTCCTCTCATTCTTTACCGGCGCTGACCGGCACGTCGTCCTCAAGGCAAAGGAGGTAAAGACCCTGCGTCCCCACGGTCATCTGATTCGCAGCGGCGATCGGCTCGTTCCGGACGAGGCGTCGCTGACCTCTACCACATGGATGGCCGGCGTGTTCAACTCGCTGGTGACGCAGGGGCACGTGAGCATCAACCGCCTGCTGTCGACCACGCGCAGTTATCTCGGGCTACAGCGTGCCGGCGGCCAGCGCATCTTCGTCGAGCTGGAGGATGGCTACCACCTGCTGGACGTCGCTTCGGCGTACGAGATGACACCGAACGGCTGTCGCTGGCTCTACAAGCACCGCGCCGGCATGATCCAGGTATGCAGCTGGGCACCGGTCGATCGGCATGCGCTGCACCTGTCGATCGAGGTGCTCGCCGGAGCCCCCTGCCGCTTCCTCATTTCACATCACGTTGCGATCAACGGCGATGATGGCGCCGACGCGGTACCCGTTCAGTTCACACAGGATGCTGACGGTGTCGTCATCCGCCCGCCCGCAGATTCCGACGTCGGCCGTCGCTTCCCGGAGGGCTTCTTCCGCATCGATGCGCAGCCTGGCACCGCCATCGAGCGCAGCGGGGGCGACGAGTTGTTGTTCGTCGACGGACGCTCACGGCACCAACCCTTCCTCACGCTGATTACCGCGAAGGCAGCGTCGGTGCAGTTGCGCATGACAGGCCATTTGATTCCCGTCGCGGATTCACCACCTGAGCGTACGCCGCAGTACGCTGGGGACCAGGAAACGGCCGAAGACTTTTGGAAGGGCCTGCTCGGCCCTCTCGTTGTACACCCCGCCAGCCAGGGCAACGGCGCTGATGGCGTTGAGCACGTGCGGCAGATTCTTCCCTGGTTGGCGCACAACGCCATGATTCACTATCTCGCTCCGCGCGGACTCGAGCAGTACTCCGGCGGCGGTTGGGGAACCCGCGACGTCTGCCAAGGCCCCGTCGAGTTGCTGCTGGCACTCGGCAGGCGGGAACCGGTCCGCGACCTGCTGCTACGCGTGTTCGGGGCGCAGAATCCCGACGGCGACTGGCCGCAATGGTTTATGTTCTTCGCACGCGAGCGTGACATTCGGCCGGCCGATTCGCACGGTGACATCGTCTTCTGGCCACTGCTGGCCCTGGCGCAGTACCTCATTGCCTCGGATGACGTCTCGCTTCTCGACGCAGTCGTCCCCTTCTTCCATCCGCAGGGCGACGAGCAGGCGGAGAAGGCCACCGTTTGGGCGCACGTCGAACGCGCTCTTGCGGTGGTTGCCGGGCGCGTCATATCCGGGACGGACCTGGTCGCTTACGGTCATGGCGACTGGAACGACTCGCTGCAGCCCGTGGACCCGGCGATGTGCGAGCGGTTGTGCAGTGCGTGGACCGTCACTCTGCACTACCAAACCATCACCGCTCTCGGGACCGCCTTGCAACGCATCGGTCGCGCCGAGGCCGCCGGAGAACTGAGCGCGCCGGCGCAGCGTATCCGCGACGCTTTCCGGCGTCTGTTGATCGTCGATGGGACGATCGCGGGCTACGCGTACTTCCACGAAGACGGGCGCATCGATTACTTGCTGCACCCCGGCGATCGGACCACCGGCATCCGCTTCAGCCTGCTGCCCATGATCCACGCCATCATCAACGGCCTGCTGACACCGGAGCAGGCGCGGGCACACGTGGGGAAGATCAAGGCACATCTGCTCGCGGTCGATGGTGCGCGTCTGTTCGATCAGCCGTTCGACTATCGCGGCGGCCCACAACGTCACTTCCAGCGCGCCGAGAGCAGCACCTTCTTCGGCCGTGAGATCGGCATCATGTACATGCACGCCCACCTGCGGTACGCGGAGGCAATGGCCCGCTACGGCGATGCCGATGCCTTCTTCCTCGCGCTGCAGCAAGCCACCCCGATCGGCGTACGAGCAGTGGTGCCGCCGGCGCGGCTGCGGCAGGCGAACTGCTACTACTCCAGCTCCGACGCACTCTTCCCGGATCGCTACGAAGCCCTGTCTGCGTACGCACAGGTGAAGACCGGCGAGGTCCCGTTCGAAGGTGGCTGGCGCGTGTATTCGAGCGGCGCGGGCATCGCGCTGCGCTTGATCCGCGAGTGTCTACTGGGCCTCCGCACGACGAAGTCGGCGCTGGTCATCGACCCGGTGATTCCGAAGGTACTCGACGGCTTGCACGCCGACGTCGAAATCGCCGGCAAGCCGGTCGAGATTGTCTATCGCATCACCAGCGTCGGTCACGGGCCAACGTCGATCACCCTGAACGGCACCGCGCTACCCTTCCGGCGCGAGGCGAACCCGTACCGCTTGGGTGGCGTCGAGGTGGCGATGGCGGCACTGAGCAAGCTGCTCACCGCCACGGCGAACGCGTTACAAGTGCAGCTGCAGTGAGTCTGAGTAGAGGCTGCCAATCAAGCAACCCGTTGAAAAAGAACAGCAGCCCTTCGGAGAAGTCAGACTACAATTGAGCTGCTCTACCGCCTGCCGCACCGACGCGCTATACGAGACGTGTGCGCCGTCTCAACCGCTCACGGGTCATGCGCGCCGCCGTCGTCGCCATGGCGCTGATCTTTGCGGTTGGGCTCCTCGCACCCAAGCTCATCAAGCATGCGGGACTGCGCGAGCAACTGGTGACGCAGCTGGGCACGCAGCTCGGTGCGCAAGTCGAGCTGGCGACCGTAGACGTGTCACTGCTGCCGCTGCCGCATGTTGTGCTCGATCACCTGCGTCTCTCAGCTCCGCCGCTCGTCGACGCTCACATCGAGTCCGTTGTGGTCTATCCCGGACTGCGGGCGCTGCTGACCGGCAGACTACAGTTCACCCGAGTCGTTATCGCCGGTGCAAATGTCCAACTGCGCGTCAAGCGGGACGCGGCGGTCGAGGTCGCGCCCCGCAGCGACAGCGCGACGCAAGGGCTGCGACAGGCAGTGGCTGCGGCCCTGGCCAACGTCGCGTCGGTGGCGGCGACGCGCGCTCCGGGCTTGGCGGTGCAATTGACGCACGGCGCGGTCATGGTCACCCCAATGGACGGGCCGCCAGTCAGCATCACCGACATTGAGGGGACGATCCATTTGCCGCCCGCGCAACTCCGACTCGACTTGGCGGCGCGCTCGAACCTGTGGGAGCAGGCAACCCTGCAGTCCGCGATCGATCCGGACAGCCTACGCGGTGACGCGAGATTGGTGTTGACGGGTTTGCGACCGCAGCTCCTCGATGCCCACCTGCTGCCGGCGGGTCTCGAAATCGGCGACGCCGCGGCGAATCTGAGCGTCGGCGCGACCGCCAACGGGCTCGCTGCCCTGCATGTCGATGTCGAGGCGACGGCCGCCAGCTTGCCATTGCGCCGGGCGGCTGAACAGCTGACGCTGCAGGGTGTCCACGTGAATGCCGGCGCCTCGGTTGACGGTCAGAACATCGCCGTCACACTCAACGATGTACGGCTCAGCGCGCCACCAGTGCGGCTGTCCGGGACACTGGTGCTCGGTGAGACCGCGCCGCCGGCACGCCTCGAAATCGAGGGCAAGGATTTCGACGTGGCGCAGACGCACGCAGCGGCGATCTTTTTCGCCGGGCCCAATCCGACGGCGCGGGCCATCTTCGACGTTCTCCACGCCGGCACCGTGCCGCGGCTGACGCTGCAGGCGCAGGGGAATACGCTCGGCGAGCTGGCGACCTCGGATGCGATGCTGATCCGCGGTGCACTGGTCGGCGGACAGGTGCGCGTTCCGGGAAACGGCCTCGAACTCGCCGACGTCAGCGGCGAGGTGTCGGTCGTCAAGGGGGTTCTGATTGGCGAGCACGCCGCTGGCCGAGTCGGGAACACACGGGCGCACGACGGCAGTGTTCGTGTCGGCTTGACTGACGAGTCGCGGGAGCTCTCGGTGAGCACCGCGGTCCAGGCGGATGTCAGTGATCTGCCGGCCGTCCTGAAGCAGGTCGTTGCGAATGACACGCTGACGCGCACGCTCGACCGGGTTGCGGATTTACAGGGGAGGGCGGAGGGACAGTTGACGTTGCGCGGTACCACCGATGCCGCGACCGCAGCGGTGGACGTGTCGCAGCTCAACGTCTCGGCACGCCTGCGCGATCTCGGTCAGCCCGTGCAGATCGAGGGCGAGCAGTTTCACTACGACTCCGAAGCCATCGCGGCAACCGATCTCGCGGTCACGAGCGGCGGGTCGACGATGTCCGCGGTCTCGCTACACGTTGACACGCGCGCGGCGCCTTCGCGCCTCGACGTCAGCACCGGAAGCGGGCGTATCGCTCTTGACGAGGTTTTTCCTTGGGTAGCGGCGTCCGGGTGGCTGCCTGAGTCTGCATGGACACCGAAAACGCTAGCAGGCACGCTCGCTGTCGAATCCGTGCACGTGCGCGGGCCCGTGGCCAGGCCGAGCGACTGGCGCGTCGAGCTGGCCGCGGCCGCCGAGCGCCTCGATCTCGACGCGCCGCGGCTGCGTCAAGTGGTGGCCGTGCGGTTTCCCGTGACGCTCTCCGATCTGCGTCTGGCGCATGATGCCGCAGCGACGACGTTGGCAATGGGAGTCACCGCTGCTGATGGGCTGAGGGCCAACCTCAACGTGGGGTGGGGTGCCGCGGGGCTCGACATCAAGCGCCTGTCGCTACGCGACGCCAACTCGAGCGCTACCCTGTCTTTGCAGCTCAAGGAGCGCGAGTTCGACATGACGTTTGCGGGGAGCCTGGACACGTCGACGCTGCGGGCATTGTTCCCGGACGAACACGATATCCCCAGATCGATGCGCGGTGACTTCAGCGCCCGCATTCTCATGGACCAGCCGGCGCGCTCGACCGCAAGGGTCGGGCTCAAGGTGATTCACCTGACCGTGCCCGGCCCCGGAGACCTCAAAATGCACGTCGCCCACGCGGACCTGCGGGCTACCGGCGGCATGCTCGCCATAGATGCCGCAGGTGACGTCGGTGACGGGCAACTGCTGCATCTGCACGGCGCGCTGCGGCCGGCGACGGATGCGTTGGTCGCCGACCTCGATGTATCCGCAGGCCAGGTCGAGTGGGCGCGCCTCGCACCGCTGCTGTCGCGGGCAAGCGGCGGCGATGGGCAACGTGCCCCAACGGCGTCGCCTCCGCTGCGGCTGCGCGGCAACGTGCGAGTCACCGCCGAGTCGTTCAGCGCCAATGGCTACACCTGGCAGCCAGTACGCGCCGTGGTGAACTTGTCGAGCGCAGCGCCGGTCATGACCATCACGCAAGCCAATCTCTGCCGCATCACGATGCCTGGAAAGATCGCGGTAACACCGGACGGCGTCAACGTTCATTTCAAACCCGCCGTCGCGAATCAACCGCTAGACCAGATGGTCAGATGCCTGTTCGGCCGATCGGCGCGTATGACGGGGCAGTGCAATCTCAGTGCCCAGGTCGACGCTGCCGGGAAGGGGTCGGACATGCTCACCTCAGCGCACGGTCTTGTGCAGTTGAGTGCCTCGAAAGGACGGATTTACCAGGGTGGAGTGATCGAGAAGATTCTCGCAGTGACCAGCCTTGGCCACGGTTCGTGGAACATCCTTGCGGACCTGACCGACGACGGCTTGCCCTACAACGCAATCGATGTGAAGGGCGATTTGCGAGACGGCAAGCTGGTCCTGACCGAAGCGACCATGGATGCGCCGTCGATGAAAATGGTGGGCGAGGGCACCATCGACATGAATGCCGGCACCATCGATGTGACGTTGCTGGCGGCCCCGTTGAAGACGGTGGACACGGCGGTCAGTCGCATTCCGATCCTCGGCAGCGTCCTCGGCGGCAGCCTCTTGACCATACCCATCAAGGTGAAGGGTCCGCTGCACGACCCCTCGGTGACACCGCTCGACCCGTCCGAGGTTGGCAGCGGACTGCTGCGTGTGATGACGAGAATTGTCAAGTTGCCACTGCAATTGCTGAACCCGTTTCTCCCGGCTGACAGCAAACCGCGGTGACATTACACCATCGGGTGCAATGAGAATGAGCGCGATGGTGGTGGCGGCAGGGGACTCGACCAACCTTCCTGCGCTGTTCAAGAGATCGATCGCACACCTCCACCCGTTTGGCGGCATGCGGCCGGTGCACTGCGCCCACAGCACCGCGAAACATCAGTACGGCCAGGTCCAGTCGGCAACCTCCGGCCGGTCGGTGCCGTGCGTGTGCGCGTAGTGGAGGTTGTCGATGATGGCGTTCTTCATCTCCTCTTTCAGATGCGCCGCCTTCGTGCGCAGCTTCGGCACCCTATCGATCACGTCGATGACGAGGTTGAAGCGCGAGGTTTCGTTCAGCATCGCCAGCTCGAGCGGCGTATTGATGTTGCCTTTTTCCTTGTAGCCACGCACGTGCAGGTTGTCGTGCCCTTTGAAGCGGTATGAGAGCTTGTGGATGAGCCAGGGATAGCCGTGAAAGTTGAAGATGATCGGCTTATCGGTGGTGAACAGGCTGTCGAACTCGCGCTCCGTTGAGCCGTGCGGATGCTCGGAGGCCGGCTGCAGCTTGAACAGATCCACCACGTTGACGAAGCGCAGCTTCAGGTCCGGCACGCGTTCGCGCAAGATAGCGGCTGCGGCCAGCGCCTCCATGGTGGCGACGTCGCCGCAGGAAGCCAAAACGACATCCGGCTCCTCGCCCGCGTCCGTGCTGGCGCGCGCCCAAATGCCGAGGCCCTTGGCACAGTGAACGATCGCCTCGTCGATGGTGGCAAACTGCAGATGCTTCTGTTTATCGGCGACGATGACGTTGATGTAGTCCGTGCTGCGCAGGCAGTGATCAGCGACGGCCAGCAGGGTATTGGCGTCGGGCGGCAGATATACACGTGTGACCGAAGGGCTCTTGTTGGTGACCAGATCAATGAAACCGGGATCCTGATGAGAAAACCCGTTGTGGTCCTGGCGCCAGACGGTAGACGACAGCAGGATGTTTTCGGAAGCCACCGAGGCGCGCCACGGCACATGGTTCTTGCAGATGTCCAACCACTTGGCATGCTGGTTGAACATGGAGTCGATGACATGGGCAAAGGCCTCATAGGTGTGAAAAAACCCATGCCGGCCGGTGAGCAGATAGCCCTCCAGCCAGCCGATCAACGTGTGCTCGGAGAGCATCTCCATAACGCGGCCATCGCGAGCGAGTTCGCCGCCGTCGGCGTCCTCCGGTAACAGATCCGCCATCCAGGTTTTCTTGCTCGCTTCGTAGATGGCCTGCAGCCGGTTGGAGGCGGTCTCGTCCGGGCCGAAGACGCGAAAGCTCGTCATGTTGTTCTTCATCACGTCGCGCAGGTACTCCCCGAGGGGTTTGGTGTTCTCGTATGTCGCCGTGCCGCGGGCCGACACTTCCACCGCGTACTTGCGAAAGTCGGGAAGCTGTAGTTCTTTGCGCAGCAGCCCGCCGTTGGCATGTGGGTTGGCACTCATGCGCCGATTGCCCTTGGGTGCCAGCGCCTTGAGTTCCGGCACGAGCTTGCCGCTCGCATCGAACAACTCTTCAGGCTGGTAGCTGTGCATCCAGTCTTGCAGGAGCTTGAGATTTGCCGGGTTGTCACGCACATCGGCGAAGGGCACCTGATGCGCACGCCAGGAGGCCTCCACCTTGTGTCCCTTGATCTCCTTCGGGCCGGTCCAGCCCTTGGGGGAACGCAGCACAATCATGGGCCAGCGCGGACGGAAGGGATTGTTCGACTCCCGCGCCGCCTTCTGTTGGGCACGGATCTCGCCGATCGTCTCTTCCAAGGTGGCGGCCATCTTTTGATGCATCTGCGCGGGGTCGTTGCCCTCCACGAAATAGGGCTGGTAGCCGTAGCCCACAAACAGCGCTTCCAACTCCTCGTGGCTGATG
>Ga0335069_10006279_pt1:0-15000 | contig 17298 bp, 9 predicted proteins | sample Lox_Sample_11_FD_206714 | JGI IMG/M metagenome (GOLD analysis project Ga0335069, IMG submission 206714) | Soil microbial communities from Loxahatchee National Wildlife Refuge, Florida, United States - Lox_Sample_1.1 | ecosystem: Environmental > Terrestrial > Soil > Wetlands | place: USA... | reverse complement strand
TTGATCCGGATAACCCCGGTGCATCAATAAGAAGTATGGGACAAGCGCTCAGATGTCAGAACACTCTTCCCGAATTTTGAAATTCTGGTGACTATAGCGGAGGTGTCACACCCGATCCCATTCCGAACTCGGCAGTTAAGCCCTCCAGCGCCGATGGTACTACTCGTGTGAACGTGTGGGAGAGTAGGTCGTTGCCAGATTTAATGTGAAGAGTCCCGGTCGTTGCACTCGGCCGGGACTCTTTCATTTGTACGCCTGCTGCATGCTGCGTCGGACCGGGATTGCTTCGCACAGAGCGCTCGCAATGACAGGGTGCCGTCAATGCGAGGGCCGCCACGGCCCGGCAGATTCGCCGTCATTGCGAGCGGCGCCGCGGCCCGGCAGAATCCCCGTCATTGCGAGGGGCGCCGCAGGCGCCCCGAAGCAATCTTCCTTGATACTTTCCCGTGAATTCGCGATCTACACGGGTCATCGCCGTTCATTCCCATACGTCCCGGAGGTACCATGCGGATCGGCTCTTCGCCGCAGCGCGCCGAAGCTGTTGAAACGCTTCCCCCTGAACCGCCTGCAGCGGTGATCCCGGCGCCCGCCGCCGCACCGCCGGCGGCCCCTCCGCGGACTCGCCTCGACTCCATCGATCTTCTCCGCGGACTTGTCATGGTTGTGATGGCACTCGACCACGTCCGGGACTACTTCACGAACGTCCGCTTCGACCCCCTCGATCTCGCGCAGACAACCGCCGCTCTCGCGTTCACACGTCTCATCACACACTTCTGTGCGCCGGTGTTCGTCTTCCTGGCCGGAACGGGAGCGTACCTGTCCCTCTCCCGCGGGAAGTCGCGCTCCGTCCTTGCGCGGTTTCTCTTCACGCGCGGCCTGTGGCTCATCGTGCTGGAGCTCACGGTCGTCAGGCTCGGCTGGGAGTTCAATTTCAACTACAGTCTCGCGGTCGTCCAGGTGATCTGGGCGATCGGCTGCTCGATGGTCGCTCTGGCGGCGCTGGTGTATCTCCCCCCGCGCGTGGCGGGGGCGCTCGGGGTTGCGATGATCGCGATGCACAACCTGACGGACACGCTGGATCCGGGGCAGCTCGGGCTTTTCGGCTGGCCCTGGCAGGTGCTTCACGTGGGCGGGGTGATTCCGTATGCGCCGGGGCACATATTCCTGGTCGCCTATCCGTTGATTCCCTGGGTCGGCGTGATGGCGGCGGGGTTTGCGTTCGGCGAGATGTTTACCCTGTCGCCGGAACGGCGGAGGCGCCTGCTCTACGCGATCGGCGGCGGCATGATCCTCCTCTTCGTTGTCCTGCGCGGGGTCAATCTCTATGGCGATCCGACCCCCTGGCGCGCGCAAGGGACGACCGTGCTGAGCGTGGTGTCATTTCTGAACTGCCAGAAATATCCGCCTTCGCTCCTGTACCTGCTCATGACGCTGGGGCCGGCGATTGCGCTTCTGCCGGTGCTGGAGAAATGGAAGGGGAAAACGGCGGGGTTCTTCCTGGTGTACGGGCGCGTGCCGATGTTCTACTACATCCTCCACCTCTTCCTCTTCCACGCGCTCGCACTGGGGACCGCGGCGGTGATGGGGTTCGACACGTCATTCCTCTTCGCCGACCCGTTCAGCAACCGGTGGCCGGCTGCCTGGGGGTTCGGCCTGCCGGCCGTGTATGCGTTCTGGGCGCTGACCGTGCTCCTCCTGTATCCCCTCTGCAGGTGGTTCGCCGGGGTCAAGCGGCGTCGCCGGGATGCCTGGCTCAGTTACCTCTGAGCGTCACCCGAGGATCACGAGCACGTCGTGCGTCGTCCCTGCCGGCTGCGGGGGAATGGGAAGCGACGCCGGTTTCCCGTCGAGCGTCACGCTCCTGACGCCTTTCTGCACGCCCGCCGGGTTGCGGACGCTGATCCGGTATGAGGCGCCCCGCCATTTCCTCTCGACCTCGAACCCCGGCCAGGTGCGCGGTATGCAGGGATCGATGACCAGCCCGTTGTATTCCGGCCTGATCCCGAGCATCCAGTGCGTGGCGGCGTAGTACGCCCACCCGCCGCTTCCCGTGAGCCAGGGATGCCGCGCCCTGCCGTGAGCGGTGTGGTCCTTTCCCATGACGAACTGGCAGTACGAGTACGGCTCCGCCTCCCGGACCTCGATCATGTCGTTCTGGTTGTAGGGGAGAAGGGCGTCGTAGAACTCCAGGGCGCGGTCACCCCGGCCGAGCTTGCACTCGGCCACCATCGCCCACGGGTTCGGGTGACTGAAGATCGCCCCGTTCTCCTTGATCCCGCGGTACACGCGCGTCACGTACCCGATGTCGTCGTCCGGCTTCGAGAATGACGGCCACACGAGGTGAATGCCGAACCGTGAGAAGAGGTGCGCGTACACCGCGTCCATGCATTTGAGACCCCGCTCCGTCGGCGCGACATCGGAGAGCACGGCCCAGCTGTTGCTCTCCAGAAAGACTTTCCCCTCTTCGTTCTCCCGCGTGCCGATCTTTTTCCCCTTCCGCGTGATCCCGCGGATGTACCACTCGCCGTCCCAGAGCTCCCGCTCGCAGGCCTCGCGGACCTTCCGCGCCAGCGCGTCATAGCGCGCCGCGTCCGTCGTCCTCCCGAGCGCGGTCGCCGCCCCGACAAAGTGCAGGAGCGCCCAGTGGTGCATGAATGAGACCATGGCGCTCTCGCCGCCGCCCAGGTTCAGGCAGTCGTTCCAGTCTGCCCGCAGTCCCCTGCAGATACCGCTCGCCCCCACCTGCTCAGCCGAAAAATCGACCGCCCGCTTCATGTGCTCGTACACGGTCCCCTCACCCTTGTCCGCGAACGGCACGACCGCGTCGAAGAACGCCGTGTCCCCCGTTTCCTTGACGTACTCGCAGATCGTCGCAACGATCCAGAGGGCGTCATCGGAGCACGTGTCTGCGAGACCGTGAATAATGTCGGACGGACTGGGTGTCGGGACCACGGTGGGCAGCTTCACGCCCGGGAGCTTTTCGCTCCTCGGCCGGAACACCTCCGGGTCGAACAGGTGCAGCCCGTACCCCGCGCTCACCTGCCCGTGGAGGAGCTCCAGGATCCGCTCGCGGCACCTGGCGGGATTGGTGTGCACCACCGCCATGACGTCCTGCGACGTGTCGCGGTACCCGAGCCCCGTGCGTCCTCCCACCTCGATGAACGACGCGAACCGCGACCAGACCACGCATGTCTCCGCCTGCAGCAGCGTCCACGTGTTCAGCATCGTGTTCATTCCCTGGTGGGGCGTGCGGCACTGGAGGACGGACATCTTGGCGTCCCAGTAGCCCCGCAGCGCCCCGAAGGCGCGGTCCACCGCGCCGGGAGCGGAGTATTTCTGACGCATCGTCCGGCCCGCGTCCCTGTTGCCGACGCCGAGCATGAACAGTATCCGTGCGCTCGCGCCGGGCGCCAGGCGCAGCCGGCGGTGGAGCGCCCCGCAGTGGTTGCCTCCCAGTTCGCTCGAGTTGTGGCACTGTCCTTCCTCGACGGCGGCCGGGTTGGACTCGGTCCGGTAGTTCCCGAGGAACCGGTCGCGCACGCAGTCGTAGCTGTCCGGCGCGGCATCCGACGCGAAGTAGTGATACGTCCACGGCTCGTAGAAGAAATCGTACTCGATGATCCCGTCGGCGTAGCTCGAGCCGGCGGCGTAGAGCGACATCTGGAGGTTCTGGTTGTCGATCTCGATGTGGTGGAACGAGAACTCGACGTACCCGAACACGCTGAGCGACCGTTCCGTTGCGCTGTCGTTGCGGACCGTGACGTCCCACAGCTCCACGTCGTCGTCCACGGGGATGAAGAGTGTTTGCTCTGCGTGGATGCCCCTGACGTCCGAAAGGAACCGGCTGTACGAGAGCCCGTGGCGGCACCAGTACGACGCGTCGTCCAGGCTCTTCCCCACGGGCTGCCACGAAACCGACCAGTATTCCCCCGTCTCGTCGTCCCGCACGTAGACATAGTGCCCCGGCCTGTCGAGCGGCACGCCGTTCTGCCGGAAACGGGTGATCCGGTGATGTTCCGCCGTCCGGTAGAACGAGTAGCCCCCCGCGTTGTGGGATATGACGGTGCACATGTCCCTGACTCCCAGGTAGTTGGTCCAGGAGACAGGGATGTCGGGGCGCTCGATGACGTATTCCCGGTGTTCGTCGTCGAAGTATCCGTACTTCATCGTGTCAGCTCCTCAGGTGCGTTGTCGATCTATGGATGAAAAACGCCGTTGATCGCATCCAGCAGCGGGTGCGATCCGTCCGGGAGTGCGTCCTGCGTGATTTCCCAGATGATGAGCCCGCCGGCGCCGTGTGCGGCGGCGTACTCCGCCTTGCAGCGCACGGAGGCAGGGTCATCGTACGATACGAGCGTGCGCCGCACGGGGCTTGTCAGGTATGGCACCTGCGCGTACGGATCCCAGTGGCGGGTGAATTCTCCGGCGCGTGCGGTGATGTTCGCATACGTTGCCCCCGCGAACACGCTCGTGTCGGGTCCGGCGTGTGTGCCCAGCAGCTCCGGGCAATCGACGAATGTGTGCCCGTAGAACGGAACGCCGAGGTTGATCCTGCGGGCCGGGACCCCGTATGTCACGTGGTAGAGCCGGAACGCCCCGTCCACACTCCGGGCGCTGTCCCCCCCGGGTCCCGCGTACAGCGGGGCGTTGTGGTATGCCCGGGTGTCCCAGGTCCCGTACAGGTCGTAGGTCATCACGTTCAGGAAATCCAGGGTCTCCGCGCTCCGGCCGATGGCCATCAGGCGCGCGTGCGCCTCGGTGGCGGGGACTGCGGCGCTCAGCGCCAGGTGCCGGCCCATCGATCTCCCGAGGCGGCTGAGCGTGTCCCGGAGCGTGCCGAGGAGGAGGGGGAAATTGCCGCTGTCTGCGGGGGATCCGTTGTGCTCCGCAAATCCCGGGTATTCCCAGTCGATGTCGATCCCGTCAAACCCGTACCGGAGGATTGCTCCTGCGCACGCACGGGCAAACCGGGCCCTGTGCGCCGGGTCCGACGCCACCGCGGGGAACGTTCCGGAATCATCCCACCCGCCGATGGAGAGCAGCACGCGGACGCCGTGACTGTGCGCCAGCGTCGCGAGCCCCGGAGAGAACTCTCCGGTCGCTTCGTCGGTGCGGGGGAGGAGTATGCGTGCGTCCGCCGCGGTGTCCTTCCCGGTGATCGTGCCGTCCGCGAGGGGGACGAAAAAGGCGTAGTTGAGTATCGTGAGCCGGTCGAACGGGATCTCCCGGGGCGTCAGGCCGTGCGCGCCCGGCCGCCATTTGAAGGAGGGGTAGTAGCCGATCACATCCCTGCGCTGCTGTGCGGCGAGGGGGATCGCGGGGAGAGCGGAAAGCGCCGCGAGCGCGGCGAGCGCGAAGATACGGCGCGCGCTCATGGCATCTCCTCCGGTGCGTGTGCAGTCGCTGTCCCCGCGGCGCCGGCCGCCCCGCCGCGTGCGGAGCCGGTGTCAGCGGTCTCCGACTCCGTGTCGCGGAACGGCACGAGCCAGGTCATCACGAACGACGGGATCGTCGCAACCATCACCCAGATGAAGAAGTTCCTGTACCCGAGCCAGTCGCTCACAAGCCCGCTCAGCATGGAGGGGATCATCATCCCCAGGTTCATGATTCCCGTGGCGAATGCGTAGTGCGCCATCCGGTATTTTCCCGGGGCGATCTGCTGCATCATGAAGAGCGTCAACCCCGTGAATCCGAACCCGTAGCCGAAGTACTCGCACACGACCGCCCCTCCGATCACGCGGAGATCCGTCGGCATCGTGATGGCCAGGAACGCGTACGCCACGAAGGGGATGTTGAAGAAACAGCAGAGAATGAACAGCGAACGCCTGAGTCCCCGGCCTGCGATGAAGTAGCCCGCCAGGAGCGAGCCGATGACGAACGCGGCCGCGCCGAACGTCCCGTACACGATGCCGATTTCCGATGTGGTCAGGCCGAGTCCGCCCTGGTCGCGCGCTGCCTTGAAGAAAAGGGGAACGATCTTGATCGCCTGACCTTCCGCGAACCGGTAGAGAATGATGAAGAGTATTCCCCAGAGAATGTACCTTTTCTGGAAGAACGTCCGCACGACGTCCCACAGCGTCGCGAACCCCTCCTGGAGCGTGGTGACCCCTGTGGCTGCACCGCCGGAGGGAAGGACTCGCGCGTGATACAGGCTGAGCAGGATGAGGATCCCGCCGAAGATGCCCATCACGGTCATCCAGGCATGGACGACGCCGATGCTCAATTCGAGCTGCCCCGCAACATACACGAGGGCGCCCTGCGTGAAGACCTTGGCGATGTTGTATGCCGCACCCTGCCATCCGACGAACTGTGCCTGGACCTTCGGCGACAGCACGTTGATGTAGACGCCGTCTGCGGCGATGTCGTGCGTCGCGCCGTTGAATGCGACGATGGCGAACAGTGCGAGCGAGTACCGGAAGAAACCGCCCAGGGGGAGCGTGAGGGCCAGGAGTCCGAACGTCACCCCCCCGATGAACTGCGTGCCGACCACGAAGTACTTCTTTGTCTTGAACATCTCCAGGAGGGGACCCCAGAGAGGTTTGAGCGTCCAGGGCAGCATCACAAGCGAGGTCCACAGCGTGATCTGTGCGTCCGCGATTCCCATGTTCTTGTACATGAGGGCGGAGACCATCGCGATGGCGACGAACGGAAGGCCTTCGGCAAAGTAGAGAGTTGGTACCCAGCGGGCGGGGTGGGCCGTGAGCGGGCGATCAGCAGTCATGTGTCCATTTCTCTTCGAAGAATTAGCTTGACAAATGCGAAAGCCCGGATTACTTTCTGTGTAAAGGTTGGTTTGAGCAACCAACCAAAATGCTCGACGCCACCGTTAGTCGATAAGTGGTCTTTGCTCTTTGCAGCACGGAGTGCACAACAGTCGGTAATTGGTTGGCAAACCAAACTAAAATTTTTCGAAGCCAATAGCAAGACTTTCCACACAGAGGGTCGTGACATGAACCATCATTTTCGAATGTGTTACCTGTCCCCGGGGCGACGGATGTCAACGGTTCTCGGGTTGATCCTGGCTGCATCTCTCCTCTGCGCTCAGCCGCGCGTCATCGGGTACTATCCCATGTGGCTCAGGTCGACGATTCCCGCATCCGCCGTTCGGTTCGATTTCGTGACGCACGTGAACCACGCATTCGCCTGGCCCAATGCCGACGGGTCACTCGCCGCGGACGAGTCGACGGCGGACACCGCGCTGATCAACACCGCTCACCGGGCGGGGAGGAAAGTCCTTCTCTCCCTCGGTGGGGCCGGAACGACACAGACTACGAATTTTGCGCTCGTCGCATCGGACACATCGCTCCGGCGGAAGTTTGTCGCAAATGTCGTTGCGCGGCTCTCGGCATTCGGCTATGACGGTGCGGATCTTGACTGGGAAGGACCCGCGAATCTCGCGGACAAGGCGAACGAAGTTGCCCTCGTGCAGCAGATGCGGGCGGCGTTTCACGCGGCCGACTCCGCATGGCTGCTCACAATGGCCGTCGGCGTGTCCGACTGGTCGGGGCAGTGGCGGGATTTCGCAGCGCTCAGGGGGTCGGTCGACTGGTTCAACGCGATGACATACGACATTTTCGGGAGCTGGAGTCCCTACACGGGCCACAACGCCCCGATGGTGGAGCCTCCTGCTCACACAGGCGACTGGAGCGTCACGCAGGGGATCACCTACCTGCACGTCACGCGCGGCATCCCCGGGTCCCAGCTCACGCTCGGCCTCCCGTTCTTCGGCCAGAGATTCCTGAGCACCGCGGGGCTCTACGCGAAGTTCGGGAGCGCTGCGGAGGTGACGTACACGGACGTGTGGGGCGACAGGGTTGCGGGCTGGACATACGCGTGGGACACTGTGTCGCAGGTGCCGTATCTGGTGAACCCCGCTGGTACCGCACTCGACTCGTTCGACGATTCCGTCTCCATCGGAGTCAAGTGCGCGTACGCCAGGACATCGGGTCTCTCGGGTGTCATGATCTGGGCGCTGGGAGAAGATCTCTGGGGGGGGCGTCAGCCGCTCATGGAGGCCGTGGGCAGCGCAATGGGCACGTCGACGGCAATCGGGCCCGGGGTCGTCCCCCCGGCAGGAGGGGGCTTCGTGCTCACCAACTCCTATCCCAACCCGTTCAATCCTTCCACGACGCTGCGCTACGGCATACCGCGGCGCATGGACGTCTCCATCGTGGTGTACAACATTCTCGGGCAAACTGTCGGGGAAATTGTCCGCGGGGTCCAGGAAGCGGGCGTGCACGAAGCGAGGTTCGAGGCCGGTTCGCTCCCCTCCGGGGTGTACTTTGCGAGGATTCGCGCGGGGGAATTCACTGCTGTGCGGGAGATGGTGTACGTGAAGTGACGCGCGCTAGCGCGAGATTGCTTCGCCTGAGATGGCGCCTGCGGCGCCACAGGCACGGCTCGCGATGACAGAATCAAGTGCTCGCAAGGTGTCCGCCGGAAACAGAAAACCCCGTCCGGGAAATCGGACGGGGTTTTCACAGGCCTGCGGCGGATCTCAGGAGACGTCGGCCTTCTTCTTTTCTTCGTTCCCGATGTCCCCTTCGGTCTTTGCGGGGCTCGCGACGCCGAACTTCAGCTCCCCGGTCTTCTTGTTGACCTTCACACGGATCGTGCTCCCCTCGGGGTACTTCCCTTTGAGGAGCTCCTCCGCCACCGGGTCCTCCACGTAGCGCTGCAGCGCGCGCCGCAACGGACGTGCGCCGAAGGCGGGATCATACCCCTTGTCCGCCAGGAACTCTTTCGCCTGCTTGGTCAGCTCGATCGTGATCCCCATGGACTTCATTCTCTTCGTGAGATCCCGCATCTGGATCCCGACGATGTCCATGATATGGCTCTTCTCGAGCTGGTGGAAGATGATCGTGTCGTCGATGCGGTTCAGGAACTCGGGGTTGAACACGCGTTTGAGCGCTTCCTCGATGACGGACTTCATCTGTCCGTAGTCCCCCTTGGCCGACTGCTCGCCGAAGCCGAACCCGCCGCTCTTCTTGAGATCGCGGGTGCCGATGTTGGACGTCATGATCAGGATCGTGTTCTTGAAATCGACCCTGCGGCCGAGGCTGTCCGTCAGGATGCCGTCGTCCAGCACCTGCAGGAGGATGTTGAACACGTCGGGGTGGGCCTTCTCGATCTCGTCCAGGAGCACGACGGAATACGGCTTGCGGCGCACCTTCTCCGTAAGCTGTCCCCCTTCCTCGTACCCGACATAGCCCGGAGGGGCGCCTACGAGACGCGAAACCGCAAACTTCTCCATGTACTCGCTCATGTCGATGCGGATGAGCGCTTCTTCCGTATCAAAGAGGTACCGCGCCAGCGCCTTGGCCATTTCCGTCTTGCCCACGCCCGTCGGCCCCAGGAAGATGAACGACCCGATGGGCCGCCGGGGATCCTTGAGTCCCGCGCGCGTGCGGCGGATGGCCTTCGTCAGCTTGACGAGCGCCTCGTCCTGTCCCACCACCTGGTCCCGGAGCACCTCGTCCATCTTCAGCAGCTTTTCGGATTCCGACTGAGCGATCTTGTTGACGGGGATGCCGGTCATCATGGCCACGACGTCCGCCATGTGCTCCTCGGTGACGTCGTGCACGGTGTCCTGGGCCTTGAGCTCCCACTCCCTCTTGGCGATGTCGAGATCGCTCAGGTATTTCTTCTCGAGGTCGCGCAGCCGGGCCGCCTCTTCGAAATTCTGATTCTTGACGACCTGGTTCTTCGACTGCTTGATCTTCTCGACCTCCCCCTCCAGGTCCACGATCTCCTTCGGGACGTGGATGTTCGCCAGGTGCACGCGCGCCCCCGACTCGTCCAGGACGTCGATGGCCTTGTCGGGGAGGAAGCGGTCGGTGATGTACCGGTCGCTCAGCCGCACCGCCGCGTCGATGGCCTTCTCCTCGTACCTGACGCCGTGGTGCTCCTCGTACTTGTGCTTGATGTTTCTCAGGATCTGGATCGTCTCGTCCACCGTGGTCGGATCCACCATGATCTTCTGGAACCGCCGGTCGAGCGCGCCGTCCTTCTCGATATACTGCCGGTACTCGTCGAGCGTTGTCGCCCCGATGCACTGGAGCTCGCCGCGGGAGAGGGCGGGCTTGAACATGTTGGAGGCGTCGAGCGATCCGGAGGCGCCGCCGGCGCCGACGATCGTGTGCAGCTCATCGATGAAGAGGATGACGTCCTTCGCCTTCTCCAGCTCGTTCATCACCGCCTTCATCCGCTCCTCGAACTGGCCGCGGTACTTCGTGCCCGCCACCAGCGCCGCAAGGTCAAGCGTTACGACGCGCTTGCCGTGCAGGACCCTGCTCACCTTCTTCTGGACGATCCGCATCGCCAGTCCTTCGGCGATTGCCGTCTTGCCGACTCCCGGCTCGCCGATCAGGACGGGATTGTTCTTCTTGCGGCGGCTGAGCACCTGCGCCACCCGCTCGATCTCCTTCTCGCGGCCAACGATCGGGTCCAGCTTGTCCTCGGCGGCGAGCTTTGTCAGGTCATGGCCGAAGTTGTCCAGCACCGGCGTTTTCGACTTTTCCGGCTTCTTCTCGGCGGTGGGCTGCGCGTGGGGCGGGGTCGAGGGCTTGCCGCTGATGATGTTGTCCAGCTCGCCGCGGACCACGTCGTAATGGATGTTGAACTGGTGCAGGATCTGTGCGGCGATGTTGTCGTCGTCCCTGAGCAGCGACAGGAGGAGGTGCTCCGTCCCGATGACGTCCGACTTGTAGAGTTTGGCTTCCAGGTACGTGATTTTCAGGACTTTTTCCGCCTGCTTGGTCAGCGGGATGTTGCCGATCGTCAGCGTGCCCCCCGACGTTCTGACGGTATCCTCGATTGCCTTCTTCAGCTTGTACAGGTCTACGCCGAGGTTTCGGAGGATCTTGACGGCAATTCCCTCCCCCTCGCGGATCACGCCGAGGAGCAGGTGCTCCGTCCCGATGTAGTCGTGCCCGAGCCTGAGTGCTTCCTCACGGCTCAGCCTGATGACATCCTGGACCCTGTTAGAGAAGTTGCCTTCCATTCCTGTCCTCTGCGGTGATGGCGTTCAGGGCGGGTTCGCCCCTTCCTGGTGTATTAACGCTCCCTCTCTTTAGTAAGGTTCCGTCGCGTTCTTGACGTGAGGTCACGGGAAAGAGGGATAATGTCCTGTTCGAATATATGTATTCGACCGGGGGAAGTCAACGCCGTTTCTGTTGAATCTCTCTACATTTTGCACTATCTATTGAGCGTTCAAGCCCTTCCGTGGAAGACAGACTGGAAACACCTCCCGGAAGGGGAATCGCACGACCACCATACGTCGGGACTGCACTGTGTCGTCACAAATATTCTTCTACGCTTTTCTCGTTGCACTCGTTGGACTGGTCATCTATCGCACCATCAGGCTTCGGTCCGTGCGCCGGCTATCCCCGGCCGAGGCCGACGGCCTGGTGCGCTCGGGGGTCGCAGTTTTTCTCGATGTGCGCACGGATGCCGAGGCGAAATCGGAGCACATCAAAGGCGCGCTCCATATTCCTCTTCATGAACTGCGCAGGAGGGGAGAAGAGCTCCGGCGGCATGCCGGGAAGGAGATCATCTGCTACTGCCAGTCGGGCAACCGCAGCGTGACAGCGGCACTGATTCTCAGGAAGCTGGGGCTGAAGGCGGCTTCGCTGAACGGGGGGATCGGGGACTGGAATTTCTATCACCGCTCGCGTGCGTGAATGACAGTCAGGCGGACTGTTGCTTCAGCGCCGCTGCTCACCGGATGTAGATCAGATAGACGCACGCTCCCACCCAGAGAAAGCCTGTGACAAGTATAGGGACATCTGCGGTGAGTGCGTTGGTCGGGTTCTCCCCCTGCTGCGCCGAGTGGATCAGGTAGAGGTACCTGAGAACGCCGTAGATGACGAATATCGTCGTGTAGATCAGGTTCTCCGTCCCGAACATGGCGAGCGTGCGCGGGGCCACCGTGTAGAGTGCGTACGATATCACGGCACCTGCCGCTGCAATGGTCAGCATCTGGTCAAGAAACTCCACCCTGTACTGGAGCAGCACACGCCGCGGCGCCCCGGATCCCGCCCCCGCCACGTTGACGAGCTCCCCCCGCCGCTTGGCGAAGCCCAGGAACAGGGAAATGAACATCGAGCAGAGAACGATCCAGCTCGAGACTTCCACGTTGATCGCGTAGGCCCCGCCCAGGACCCTGAGCATGAACCCCGCGGCGATGACGAACACGTCGATGAGGATCACTTCCTTGAGGCGGAAGGAATACGCGACGTTGAGAAGAAAGTACGACGCTGCGACCAGGGCGAACCGCAGGTTCATGCCCGCGCACAGGAGGACAGCCGCTGCGGCCAGTCCTCCCAGCAGTGCCAGTGCTGAGCCGCGCGAGATCGCGCCCGAGGCGATGGGCCGGTTCTTCTTCTCGGGGTGGGCACGGTCGGACTCGGCGTCGGCGATGTCGTTGATGATATAGACCGCGCTCGCCGTCAGGCAGAAGACCAGGAAGGCTCTCAGCGAGGTGAGCACGCTCGGGAGGTGGAACAGCTCCTTTGCGAAGATCAGCGGCGCGAAGACAATGGCGTTCTTGAGCCACTGCTTGGGCCGCAGGAGAGCCAGTGCGGGGGAGGACATGAGAACCGGGCATTGTGAGTGCGGTGCGGAGCGCTCCGCGAAAATGTGGTCAAAGAGTCCGCCAAAATCAAGTCACGGAGCGATTGACCCTCCTTCACGAATTGTGTACCATCCCCTATGCCGGTCATCCTGCATCACGGTCCCCCGGCGCCGCTCCTGCCGTTTGATGAACGCGTGCGCCGATCGCGGATGGAGGGGTGCCTCGTCGTCGTCCCTACCCGGAGAAGGGTCCGCCATCTCACACGGGAGATCATGCGGCTCTCACCGGGCGCCGTCGCCCCCGCCCTTCCCCTCCACACGATGGAGTCGCTCTGCCGCGCGCTCTACGGGGCCCTCCCGTCTGCGCGCCCGCTGGCCGCGGGACCCGCCCGCACGCTCGTCTTTCACCGTGCCGTGACCGCCGTCGCGGGCTCGCTCGCGTACTTCGCGAGAACGGGGGGGGAGACCCGTCTCCCCAGGGGGACATTTGACCGGCTCACAGAGGTAATCACGCACCTCAAGGAGTCGGGGATCTACCACGACACGCTCGAGGAAGAGCTGGCGCTCTCACCCGGCGCCGAGCAGCCGAAGCTGCGCGACGTCGCCTCGGTCTACGGGGCGTATGAGCGTGAGCTTGACGCCCTGGGCGCGGAGGATGCCGAGGGGGTCTACCGGGCGCTGGCGCTCGAAGCGTCGCCGGAAGATTTCACAGGCGCATTCCGCCGGCTCTTCCCCGGCGTCGAGACCCTCTCACTTGCCGGCTTCGACGAATTTTCGGTTCCCGAAATCAGGATACTCCGCCGCATCTGCGGGGTGCCCGGACTCACGGTCACGCTCATGTTCGACTACGCTTCCGGCAACCCGGCCCTCTTCGGCCACCTGGAAGAGAACTACAGGCTTCTCATGGAACTCGGGTTCCGGGAATCGAAGGGGGAGAAGGAGGCAGCGGCGGCCGCGTTCTTCTTCGGTTTCGGCGCCAGGCCTCCCGGTGCACGTGCCGCAGCGGAGCATCTGTCCCGCACGCTCTTTGCAGGCCGCCCCGCAGCGGGGCGGTCCGACCTCCGCGCCGTGGCGACCGTTATGGCGGCCCGCAGCCGGGTGCATGAAGTCGAATGCATCTGTAAGATCATCCGGCGGCTCGTGGCGGCGAAGCCCGGACGGGATCTGAGCGCGATCTGCGTCGCGCTCAGGACCCCGGGGATATACACCGATATCATGCGGGAGTTGTTTGCCGAGTACGAGATACCCGTGAACATCACGGACAGGTACGAGCTCGCCCGCTCCCCCCTGTGCGTGGCGATACTCGGATTCCTGCGCATTTCCCTGCTCGGTTTCCGTCGTGAGGACGTGATGCGCGTGGCGGGGACCCCCTACGCAACCATTCCCGTCCGGGGTGCGCCGTTCGACGGAGGCAACCTGGCGTCCGTCGCGCAGCGCGTGCGCGTGACCGCGGGCCTCGAGAGCTGGCGGCGGAGGATCGACCGTGCGGCAGGGGACGTCAGCCGGACGCTCGGTGCGGCGACGGAGGAGGCCGAGAAGCGCCGGGCACGTGACGAGCTTGAGAGCCTCCGGAAGGCGGCAGCGGACATCGAAGCGCTCGGCGATTGCCTGGCGCCGCTGGCGCGTTCCCTCACGCCGGAGGAGTTTGAGCACGAGGTGCTGACGCTGCTCGGGAAGCTCTCGGTGCTTCAACGCCTGATTGACGCACCCCTCCAGAATGTCCCGCTCCTCGCGGAAAAGGACATCCGGGCGTACAACGCCTTTGCGGAGACGCTGCACGCAGTCGCGGTCACCTCCCACTTGCAGGACGGACCGGGCGTGCCGCGACCCCTGCGCGTGCACTACGACAGGCTGAAGACCGCCATCGGGCAGGAACGGTACAACGTCCGCGAACAGTTCGGCCGGGGGGTCCTGGTCACATCCATCGAGGAGACGCGGGAGCTCCCGGTCGAAGTGATGATCGTGGGGGGACTTGTAGACGGGGAGTTCCCGACTGTCTACCAGACCGAGGTGTTCCTGAGCGCCCGCAGACGGCGGCAGAGGGAGCAACGGCACACCTGGGAGAACAGGTACCTCTTCTACCAGGCCGTGACAAACTGGACGGACCACCTCTACCTCACGTACCCCGTCAGGGACGGGGAGAACGAACTTGTCCGGTCGTCATTTGTGGACGCGTTCTGTTCCGCGGCAGATGTCACGTTGTGGGAGGACCCCGACAGCATCCCCGTTGCCTCGGATATCGCCTCGCCCGGGGAGTATCTCCGCCATCTCAGCACACGTGCAGACAACGCGCCCTCGCCCCTGCCGGAGATGGGGGATGCGTGGCGGCGGGTTTGCGCTTCCCGTGACGTGGAAAAGGCGCGCAGTCTCCCGTCGGGTGCAGGCGCGCACGGCGGCGAGGTCGGCGATGCGCTTCAGGAGGCGGGG
>Ga0335069_10006278_pt1 | contig 17298 bp, 17 predicted proteins | sample Lox_Sample_11_FD_206714 | JGI IMG/M metagenome (GOLD analysis project Ga0335069, IMG submission 206714) | Soil microbial communities from Loxahatchee National Wildlife Refuge, Florida, United States - Lox_Sample_1.1 | ecosystem: Environmental > Terrestrial > Soil > Wetlands | place: USA... | reverse complement strand
CACGAAGCTCGTCTACGGGCCGCAGCGGCTGGATCTTGAAGCTCTGCTGCTGCTCCTGCGCCCACAGGGCGGGCCACGCAAGCACGACCATCAAAACTACTCGGCGCAACATGGTGACCCAGCATAGCGCATCGCATCGCACCCGAATACTGCCAGCTATTCCAGACTGCCTCAAACTATTCTGAGGGAGAGGATTTCCGCTATGGTCCGCGACTTCAGTGATTGACCTGCGCAATCGCCGGAGGAGGGCACTTGATGCCCTTCTCCTTTTTCCACTTGCTGACGTTGACCCGCTTGCCCTGCGGACACGCGGTCGCGCCTTGATGTTGCGTGCCTTTGAACTGGATGGCGGTGCCTGGCTTGGGAGTCTTGGCGCTGAACAGCAGGTTGTAGAGCTCGCCCGTCTGCGAATCGATGACCATGCGGCATGAGTTCTCTGCCGCCTTCTCCACGCAACCGGAGCCATTGATCACCTTGGGATTGGAGGAGTGCTTGGTCGGCGCGCCGGCGGCGAGGCATGAGCCGACAAGCAATAGCATCAGCGGAACGATCTTCACCGCGCGCATCCTCTGACCTTGGATGATAGCGGTCTTCGGCAGCCCCGATAATTACCAAGTAGTGACACCATGGATGCGGGCCACTCGCACCCACCGATCGAGTGGCCCGCGCGCCTACCCTTGCTCCGCACTCTTCTGCGCCAGCGGAGCACCCTGCTCGTGCGTCAGGAGACTTACTGCAGGGTAAAGGTGGCGACAGCGACGGGACTGCTGGAGTATCCCCCCGCCGCGGCGATGGCGCGCACCTGCACCTGCCCCGGCTGGGTCAGGGAGAAGGGGCCGTGATACACCGGCGACGACAGCGACGGCGCCGAGCCGTCGGTGGTCACGTAGATGACCGCACCCGCCAGGCTGTCGGAGATGGTCACCGTCAGCGGCGTGGAATACGTCCCGGCGGACGGCGCGATGTTGGGCACCGGCGCCGGCGTTGTGCCCATGCCTGAGCCGTAGCCTCCGCAGCCCAAATTGAAGATCAATGTCAGAATTCCTACCCAAAGCAACTTCACGTCAACCTCACAGTTAAGGCAGCGCCGGGAGCGATCTCTCGGTACGCTGGACCGTATGACGTGACTTTACGCAGCCCGCGTCCGTCGGTTGTCATGGCAAAGCAAAATGAATGTCACAAGGCGGTGACGTGCGCCGCGGGCGAGCGTGACTGGCTGCACGAATGGAATGGGTCCCGCATCCGCCTGATGAATGAGGAATATCTCCGGTCTCCCGCCGGACTCTGCCTCTGCACCCAATCGATCGCATATCACACACTGTCAGACACTCCTCTACAGCATTGACATCGGCGGCGCAGCAATTGACAATCCTGTAACATTTCCTCCGGAGCGTTTGCGTGTTATGCCGATCGCCATTGACACTACCCAACCGATTGCAACCCGGCAAAGCCGCATGGGACGCCGGAAAACGGCCGGCTTAGGTCTTTTGTTGCTGGCGACCGTCTTCGTCGTGTACGCCTCACTCCGGCCCCTGTCGTTGCTGCGCGCCGCCGGGCGCCTCGCGTTGTTGAGCGGTGGCATTCACGGCCACTACGCGCAGGTCGGCCCCTATCAGGTTCACTACTACGAGGGAGGCGACGGCCCGCCGCTGGTGTTCGTGCACGGATTAGGCGCCGAGTCGCTGAACTGGGTCCCGGCCATGCTGGGCTTTCGTCATCAGTTTCACGTTTACGCCATCGACCTGCTGGGCCATGGCGAAACTGAGAAGCCCGACATCGCCTACTCGATCGCGCAACAGTCGGAAATGCTGCACCAATTTCTCGTCGATCGGAAAGCGGTGCCCGCCGACGTTGTCGGCATCTCGATGGGGGGATGGGTGACACTGAAGCTGGCCCTCGACCATCCCGAGGCGGTCAATCGGCTGGTCGTTGCCGACGCTGCCGGCCTGAAGTTTCAAACCGACATCACGGTCAAGAATTTTCTTCCCGTCACGCCCGATGAGTTCTCCGCGTTCATGACTATGCTCACACCACGTCACTATTACGTGCCCTACCCCATGCGGCGCGACTTCCTGAGTCAGGTCGCCGACCATGCCTGGATTACACGCCGCATCTTCTCCTCGTTCCTTACTTATCAGGACGTGCTCGACGGCAAGCTGCAGGAGGTCAAGGCCCCCGTGCTGGTGATCTGGGGAAAAGAGGAGAAGCTCATTCCGCTGTCTGTCGGCGAGGAGATGAATCAGCAATTGCCGAACTCTTCGCTGCTGGTGTGCTCCGACTCGGGTCACCTGGCCGTGTATGAGTGCTGGAACAAGCTTGAGCCGGAAGTGGAATCGTTCCTCGCGTCGCCTGAGCCGCCGGCTCCTTATGTGCGCGAAGTTTCGTCGGGCGAACGCACAGCGCCCATCGCCAGCAGCGTGACCAAAGTGGCCAGGCAGCAGGACGCAGCGCAAAGATAAGCGACCGGCGCTCGGGCAACGGCGCACCGCTACCTCGGCACGTAGCCGATGCGCGACGAGAGTTCTAATTTGTTCGCCGCCGACTCAACCCTCCCAAAGTTCTAAAATGCAGGCATGAGGATCTTGCTGTTCAGCGGAAAAGGCGGCGTCGGCAAGACCAGCCTGGCCGCCGCCACAGGCCTAAAGCTGGCGGAGTTGAACCATCGCACCCTGGTGATGAGCATCGATCCGGCACACAGCCTGGCCGATGCTTTCGATCTCGACACCGAACTTTTCCACGTTCAAACCTCGGAACCATTGCCGATAAACGATCGGCTCTCGATCCAGGAGTTGAACATCCAGAAAGAGATCAAGCGCCACTGGCAGGAGATCTCTTCCTATGTAAGCTCGGTGTTGCGCACCACGGGCATCAGCGGCGTCGAGGCGGAAGAACTAGCCATCCTGCCCGGCATGGAAGAGCTGAGCGCCATGATGTACATCAATCAATATCGGCGCGAGCAGCGTTATGACGTCATCGTGCTGGACGCCGCGCCCACCGCGGAGTCCATGCGCTTCATCAGCATGCCGACAACGCTCGACTGGTACATGAAGCACATCTTTCCCTTCCAGCGCAATCTGCTCAAGGCGGTGCGGCCCATCGCCAACCGTGTGGCGCCGTTCGAACTGCCGCCCGACACCTACTTCGGCAACATTCGCGACCTCTTCGAGAAGCTCGAGGGGGTGGATGAAATCATGGAGGACCCGCAGATCACCAGTGTGCGGCTGGTCACCAATCCCGAGAAGATGGTGCTGCGCGAGACGCAACGGGCATTCGTGTACTTCTCGCTGCATGGGCTTACGGTCGATACCGTTGTTGTAAACCGGTTGCTGCCGGCGGAAGTTACGGATGCCTGGTTTAATGAGTGGCACAGTTCTCAAGACACGATCGTGCACGAGATTGAAGACTACTTTGCGCCGGTGCCGGTAAAGAAGGTGCCCCTGTTCACGCACGAGGTGCTGGGGAAGCAGCGGCTCGAGGACCTCGCGCGAGTGCTGTATGCTGAGGATGAAGATCCGTCAGCCGTGACCCGAACCGAGAAACCCTATACATTCGGGAAAGAGAACGGCTTATATGAGATCCGTGTTCTTCTGCCTTTCGCCACCAAGGGCGAGATCGAGCTGTTTAAGAAAGGCGACGAACTTGTGGTGCAAATTGGCACCTTCCGCCGCCACATTGGCCTGCCGCGATCGATGGCAGCGCTGATGCCGTCCCGCGCGAAGCTGGAAAGCAAGGTCCTCACGGTCGAAATGAAGGAGATACCATGAACAAGCGAGAGAAAGTTCAGTCAACAGCGGGCGAACAAGTCGTTTACGAGCGCTGCCCGTGCCGCGAGATTGTGGACACCGTACAGGAGTACATGGGGATTTCGCCTGCTGTGCGCGAGCACTTGGCAAACTCACGCGTCGAGTTCCTCAAGGCGATCCGGGCGATTCTCGACCAGCGTATTGAGCACCTGTCGAGCCCGGGCCAGAAGGGTACCAAGGTTGCAGTGGAGTAAGGTATCGTAGCAGGCTGCGGCAGCGCCCCACATTTGCCAACATCAGGCAAATGCGGGCCACCAGCCAGAAGCATATCGTGGGTTCGACACGGTCTTCTCCAATACTTGCGCGTGATCTTGATTAATGTCTGATCGGGATGTCGAACTAGTACGGCTGATGCGAGTCCCAGGCTGCTCTGACGCCGACATTGACCTACGCAAGTAACATCCGCTTAAACCCGTGTGTCCCACACTGTCAGATGACCACCGTTTCCTTGTACTCCCCATATACCCGGCGCATGGCGTCGGAGATTTCGCCTACTGTGGCGCTGGCTTCGACTGCTTCGATGATTGCGGGCATCAGGTTGGCGGTGCCGCGCGCGGTGTCTTCCACTTGCTTGATGGCCGCCTGCCATTTCCCGTGGTCGCGTTTGGCGCGCAGAGCTTTCAGGCGCTCCACCTGCTTGCGCTCCAGTGATTCGTCGATGCGTTGCAGCGGGATTTCTTTTTCCTCGTCGATCCCGAAGGCGTTCACGCCGACGACGACCGCCTCCAGCCGGTCCACCGCCTGCTGATATTCGTAGGCGGCGTTCTGGATTTCCGCCTGGATGTAGCCGCGCTCGATGGCCTTCAGCGTGCCGCCCATGGCGTCGATCTTGTCGAGATAGGCGCGCGCGCCGGCTTCGATCTGGTCGGTGAGCGACTCGATGTAATACGAGCCGGCCAGCGGATCGATGGTCTGCGGCGCTCCCGATTCGTACGCGATGATCTGCTGGGTGCGCAGCGCGATGCGCGCCGACTGCTCGGTGGGCAGCGCCAGCGCCTCGTCGAATGAGTTGGTGTGCAGCGACTGGGTTCCACCCAGCACCGCTGCCAGCGCTTGCAGCGCGGTGCGCACGATATTGTTCTCCGGCTGCTGCGCCGTCAGCGTGGAGCCCGCAGTCTGCGTGTGGAACCGCAACATAAGCGACTTGGGATTCTTGGCTTTGAAGTGATCTCGCATGATGCGAGCCCACATGCGGCGGGCGGCGCGGAACTTCGCCACCTCTTCCAGAAAATTGCTGTGCGCGTTAAAGAAGAACGACAGGCGCGGCGCAAACTTGTCCACGTCGAGTCCGGCATCAATCGCCGCCTGCACGTAGGCCATGGCGTTGGCCAGGGTGAACGCAACCTCCTGCGTCGCCGTGCATCCGGCCTCGCGCATGTGGTAGCCGGAGATGGAAATCGTGTTCCACTCGGGCACATTCTGGTTGGCGTAAGAGAAAATGTCGGTGATGATGCGCATCGCCTGCGCCGGCGGATAAATGTACGTCCCCCGCGCGATGTACTCCTTCAGCACGTCGTTCTGCACCGTGCCGCTCAACTTGCGAACGTCGCGCCCGGTGCGCCGTCCCACGACAATGTACAGCGCCAGCAGGATTGACGCCGTGGCGTTGATGGTCATCGAGGTGGAAATCTTCTCGAGGTTGATGCCGTCGAACAGCCGCATCATGTCTTCGATGGAATCAATCGCCACGCCCACCTTGCCCACCTCGCCTATGGCCAAGGGGTTGTCCGAGTCGAGACCGATCTGCGTGGGCAAATCGAAGGCGATGCTTAGTCCTGTGGTGCCCTGGCTCAGCAGGTACTTGTAGCGGCGATTCGATTCGTCGGCGTCGCCCATGCCGGCGTACTGCCGCATCGTCCACAGGCGCCCGCGATACATGGAGGCCTGCACCCCCCGCGTATAGGGGAACTGGCCGGGATAGCCGAGCTGCCGGTCGTAGTTCCAACCTTCGAGATCAGCCGGCGTGTACACCGGCTTGATGTTGACGTGGGAGGAAGTTTCCTGCTGCTCGGCGAGTTTGCCGGATACGGATTTGGTTTTGGTTTCGGCCATGTTGATGAAGGCCTCGATGAAGGTTTGCCGCGCAAACGGCGGCTTCCTGGATTATCGGGTCACCGTCGAACCCAGCGCTGTGAGCCAAATCACAAGTCCGACTGGCTGGTGGGCCGGCCGATGCGCCCTGAGATAAAGGCGAACACAATGGTGCAGATCGCCACCACGATCCAGAAGCGCGCGTGGTGTATGTACGCGATTGGATTCAACCCCGTTGGTACGGTCTCGCCACTCTCCTGAGCGAGTTCGGCGACCCGGTGTTCTCCCAGGAAGACTCCAAGGACTAGCCCAATCACACCTCCAAACAGGGCTTTGCCCCACTTACTTTCGCTCATAAAGCACTCCTCGCGTTGATCCGCTGAAATCGTAGTCCAGAACGAGCAGGAAGCAAAGACGCGACTTGGGCTAGCTGCGCTTGCTCCTGCGCCGTGCTCGCAGGAACGACTCGGCGCCGAAATACAGGAACAGCAGCGTGAAGGCCGCCGCCAAGGCCACCTTGCTCCGGCTCGCGCTCCCCCCCACGTAGCGATGGTATTCGCGCACTGTGGCTCCGGCGCCAATGACGGCCAGCACTAGGAACAGGAAGCCGGTCACCTCGAGCCAAAGCGCGCGGAGGACGTGGCGCACGCTTCCGAAGGTGGCGCTCCCGCCGCGGTAGAAAGCGCGGGCCCAGCGGTTTTCGCCGGTCTTGCGTCCGGCGATGCGCAACACGGCGCGGCCTTTCCTCCCAAAGTCGTGCGAGGTGGCCGATTTGTGTTCGCTGGATGCCGACATTTGCGCCAAAGGCGTATTCTAGCAGCCAGTGGGAGAGCACAAGGCGCGCTCCGGTCATGCCAGCACCGCAGCGTGCCGCCTGTGCTGTTTGTCCTAATACCTGCACATGGGTGGCAGCATGGATCAAGACCTTAAGAGGCTGATGAAGGAACTGGGAGAAGCCATCAATCAGGCGGTGGCGGAGTCGGCCCCAATCTCCGACGTGATGTCGCGCATCCGCGACCGGGGCCACGACGTCTTTCTCGTGCTGGAGGCGACGATCGGGTTCAACCAGCGTGAGGGCGCTGCCGAGGCCAACTCGCCCAAGGAATTCAAATCATCGGGCGAGTTGGAGATCACTTCGCAGGACCTGAAATTCCTGCGCTCGATGCGCATCGCGGTGAACGACGAAAAGTGAGGGCGCGACGCCGCCTCCTCGCAGCGTTGTGCTAACATTTCGTCGCTGCCCTGTGAGCCGGCGCCCGCGCTATGGCACCGGATTGCGACGTGCCACAGCTTCAACCCGCATGGGAAACTCAGTGCTCGGGAACACGCCATCATGAGAGATACGTTGGGAGTCTTGCTGGCGGGCGGCGCGGGCGAGCGCCTTTACCCCCTGACCCGCGACCGCGCCAAACCTGCCGTTACCTTCGGCGGCATCTACCGCATCATCGACATCACCCTCTCCAACTGCATCAATTCCGACATGCGTCGCGTTTACATATTGACGCAGTACAAGGCGCTGTCGCTGAACCGCCACATCCGCGAAGGTTGGAGCAACGTGGTAGGCCGCGAACTGGGCGAGTTCATCGAGATCCTGCCGCCCATGAAGCGGGTGAGCGAGAACTGGTACATGGGCACGGCGGACGCGGTCTACCAGAACATCTACTCCATCGGCTCGGAAGAACCGAAGTTTGTGATGATCCTGTCGGGCGACCACATCTACAAGATGAATTATGACCTGATGCTGCGGCAGCACAAGGACTCGGGTGCTGATATCACGCTGGCCAGCATCCTGGTGGAGCCTTCGGAAACACGGCATTTCGGCGTGGTTGAAATCGATCGCACCGGCCGCGTGATCGGCTTCGAGGAAAAGCCGGAGCAGACCGAGCTGCGTTCGCCCTATAACCCGCGCATGGTTTCCGCGTCGATGGGCGTGTACGTCTTCAACGCTGACATCCTCATCCAGGCCCTGCTGAAAGACGCCGAGGACCCGTCGTCGCGACACGATTTCGGTCACGACATTCTGCCCCGCATGGTGGATGGCTCCAAGGTATACTCGTTCAATTTCGTAGACGAGAACAAGAAGGAAGCACTGTACTGGCGCGACGTAGGCACCCTCGATGCCTACTACGAAGCCAACATGGACCTCGTCTCCGTGGCCCCCGTCTTCAACGTGTACGACAAGGACTGGCCCATTCGCACCCACATGCGGCAGTACCCGCCGGCCAAGTTCGTCTTCAACGATCCCGGCCGCACCGGCGAGGCCCACGACTCCATCGTCTCCATGGGCGGTGTCATCTCCGGCGGCTCGGTGAACCGGTCGGTGCTCTCGCCCGACGTGCGCGTAAATTCTTACACCGAAGTGGACACCAGCATTCTCTTTTCTCATGTCGATATCGGGCGGCACTGCAAGATCCGCCGCGCCATCATCGACCGCGACGTACACGTGCCCGAGGGAACGGTCATCGGTTATGACACCGAAGCCGACCGCCAGAAGTATCATGTCACCGACAGCGGCATCACCGTGGTCACGCGCGACTATTCGCTGTTCGAGAATCCGGTTGTGGCCAACTACTTCGATCCGGAGTAGGCAAAAGTGAAGAGCACGAAATGTCGCAATGCCTGGCATAGTTCTGGTCTTTGTTGTTTTGCGGATTTGGTTCCACGAATAGTTTTCTGTTGTGTCTACATATTTTCTGCATTATTATTCCTGCCTACTCAAGCGCTGTCGAATTTACTGTAGCATTGCCGGTCGGTCTCCGTTCGAATCAGCTCCCATGTTCGGCCCGCTTGAAGCAGTGACGGTTAAATAAGGTCCATGTTGCGACCATGTGAGGTACGGCCATGAGAGGGCGCGGCGGCCTCGCGACAACCATTTCACTGGTGATAGCGGCCATTTTCGGTCTCTCGTATGTTCCGCGCAAAGCTGCGGACGCGATGCCTGCGGCGGAAAGCCAGAAGTCCGCGGCTAAATCCAACCTTGTAAATGTGAAGAGCCAGACAACGGCCGGGAAAGATAAGCCGCTGGCATCGTGCGAGCAAATCGCCAAGCGCTTGGAGCGCTTTTACCGCCCGGAGGAAGCCGTGCCCATGGCGGCCTCCTGCTTCCCGCCAACCTCTAAGGCCGGCCAAATCGCACGGGCGGAGAAGAAGACGAATCCCAATCTACAGTTCACGATCGCCATCGCTCCCAACCCCATACAAACTCACCTGCCGCTATTGTTTGACCGGGTCATCGAAGCCGTACAACAGGCGGCGGAAGATTCGGGCTACGTCTATGACAGTTCGTGGTTTCCCTGGAACCTAACGACAAAGTCCAGCCAGTCCTCCTCGGAGGAGAAGCAGGCAACCGAGGTGGAGGAAGAATCGCAGGAACAGCCTGGAGTCATGGTTTTTCGCCGCGCCATTCGCAAGAACTCCCAGGAACAGCCCTATGATTCTGCCCTGGTCATTTTTGTTGTCGCCGAGCAACCCAGCGGGGGTATCAGTGACGTCCAGATTCAACACGCCCTGGAATGGATGAATCCACCCGTAGGGGCTCCTTCGTTAAATATATTGCGTATTATCGGTCCTACTTTTTCGGGTTCATTACCGTCGCTGGCGCGTGCTCTCGAGATCTGGGCGTTCCGAAGCTTTCCGACTGGCATAGTGATCTTCAGTGGCTTCTCGAATCTCGACACAAGTATCGAATGGTTCCAGTCTTCTCTGCGTAAACAGGACTCATTTCGCACCTTCTACGAAAGCGACTCGCTCATGACCGACCGCTTTCTCTGTTACTTGCAGCACGAAGGCTACGACCTGAACCGCGTGGCAATCCTGTCGGAAGAGCAAACCGCATTTGGTGCGGCAGCGGTTAAGCGGAGTGTGACCCAAACGAAACAGAATTCGCGCGGAGAGAATGCTGCTGGCCAGTCTGTGCGTTGCGGGGACGCATTTGGCGCAGGAGACCAGCAACCCATTTATCTTTATTATCCTCGCGACATTGCATCCCTGCGGTCGGCATACGAAAAGCAGTCGATCTTCAACCTCGGCAGACAACAGAACAATGCACCCAGCACAACTCTGCGCAGCGACTTGGCAGAGAAGGCTGGGACCGAACGTGACACGGTTCGAACTTACGGCGGGCAATTGACACCACTGGCCCAGGAGGCAGTGCTGTTGGAGATTGCCCACATTCTGGAATCCAGGCACATCGAATTTGTAATTCTGCGCAGCAGCAACTCGCTCGACCAATTGTTCCTGACTGAGTTTCTGCGCCACTCCTATCGCAGTGCACATGTGGTGATCGACGGGGCTGACCTGCTTTTCCGAAGCGGCATGGATGGCGCCTCCATGCGCGGCGTCATGCTTCTGTCGCCGTATCCGCTGCTGGACTGGACGCAGGACGCCATCCCTGCGATTCACGGAGGACGGAACGCCGACCACAAGGTATTCCCCCAGGATCTGTCCGAAGGCCTCTACATTGCCTCGCGGAAACTATTCGAACAACTCCCAAACGCAAATACAGATGTTCCGATTTTTGATTATGGCGCGCCGAAGAGTGCACGGACAGCGAGCAATAGCGATGCTGACAGACGCCCCGCCACATGGGTCTCCGTCGTTGGCAATCGCCAGTTCTGGGCTCTGGCCGCCTTGAACGAGAATACCGAAATCGATACCATCTCTGGTGCCGAGTTCGGCCCCCACGGTCAGTCGCTATTGTTGGCCGAAGATGCTGGAGGAAGCGGACAACTCAGGGCGCATCTTACGTTACCCGGGGAAATGAGTGCTCTGTTGTTAGGCTGTATTGGTTTCAGTGCGTGGCACTTGTACTGCTGTTCCAACGGTTCGATCATTCGGCGGCCCCGCCCGCGCGCCTACTTCGCACCCATCCCGAGGGCGCAGCACACAATTCTCATTTTCCTTGGTAGCCTGCTTCTCGGCTTGTTGGGCATTACCCTGGGCTTTGTACTTTGGCTGGGAGTCCCATACTTGCAAGTTCGTGGGCTTATCACCGCAATCATCGTAGTCGCTTTCGTATTCTTTTTCGCGTTCTTGAGTTGCCGGAAGAACTACCAGCTTCCCATCGTATCGGGTGGTAATAACATTGGCGTTAGCTACATCGTCACGCGCTGGAGGAAGCTGTGTCTGTGGGCCGTGCTTCCGACGCTGGCGATGCTTGCAATCGGCCGATACTTATATTTATCGCATTACGTCCCATCCGCGAACAGATTTCCCGTGTTTTGGAGAAGCGTCTATCTACGCAGCACTGTCTCTCCCTTGCTGCCGCAGATACTGCTCTTGGTGGGCTTCTACGCGTGGTTCTGGGTCAACCTGCACGGCTTGGCACTTTTTGGAGATGACCGGCCGGTGCTCCCGACGGTGGATGACCTGCCTCAGATGACAGTTGCAGCTGACAAGGGCGAAAAAGAGCGGGGAGAGCACACGCGCCTGGTCACGGTCTTCCGCACGTTCAGCCGGGAGGACGCCGGCCACAAGATTGAATACCAAGCGCTTCCACTAGGTCGCAAATACCTGAAGGATCTCCTCATATCATATCCCTGCGTGGTAGCGGGTATGTACATTGCCTTGGACGACTACAGCCTGCGAAACCTAGGAGACCGGAGGTTTGGCTACCTAATCTTCGTTGCCGTTAGCCTCTGCATTGCCATGATTGTGGCAGACACATTTCAACTTTCGAATACTTGGAGCCAGTTGCGCCAGTTCCTAATCTACATCGATCGCCTGCGGCTGCGGCGCACGTTCGGCACACTGAAGGGACTCTACGATGGCTCTCTGGGGAAGTTCAGCGGCAACGTGCTGGAGGAACGGTACCGCCTGATCTCGCGTCAGTTTGAAAGCATGCGCAACCTTCAAAACGCTCTGGCCGTCTGGAGCGTCATCAGTCCGGAGGAAATGCAGCACAAGCAAATAGCCTTGGAGCAATTGGCGCAATGTGAAAGGCAGGGTAGTTATTTCGCAATATGGTGGCATGTCGTTCTACTCGATGATGACTTCAGGGACCGACAGAAAGAGCACGACATTCGGCCGCTGACAGAGTTCCAGCAAATGCTGGCCGCCACCGCGGGATGTATCATGAAACACGTACTCCTTCCAGCCTGGAGTACGGAAACCCAGCCTCCTGCAGCCAACCCTGAATCCTCTGCGAAAAGCGCCGACGGCGCTGCTACATCCGTGGATCTTCCTTCGCACGTCCGGGCGGCCGAAGAGTTCTTCATATTGCCTTACCTAGGCTTCATCCAGAACATTCTGGGCCGCATGCGTACGATTGCATTCGGTATCCTATGGGTCTTTGTGGCGGCTGCTCTGGCATTGTCTAGTTACCCGTTCGATCCAGTGCCAGTTATCGGCGGAATATTTCTGACTCTGTTCTTGCTGGTCGGAGTGGCCATTTTATTTATCTACACTGGAATTCATCGCGATCCAGTTTTGAGTCGCATAGCCATAAGCAAGACCGAGCCGGGAAAGATTGATCTCGAATTCTGGAAAAAGCTCTTTGCCTTTGCTCTTGGTCCGCTGATCGCGCTACTCACCACCTTGTTTCCTTCAATTGCCGATTTTCTGGCGTCTTTGCTTGAGCCGGCTGCGCAGCTAGCAAAGTAGTACGATTGCCGATACGTCTGTGCTTCGCCACGGGATTACCTCAACTCGTCAGCAGCTTTGATTTCATAGTCACCGCGCCCACGCACCACAGCAGCGCGTCCTCCACGTGATGACGCAGGGCTTCGCTGGTGAAGATCTTCTTCAGCGATTGCCCTTCTGTGAGGCGCGCCGCCAGTTCCGTGAGAATCCCTTGGTAGCGCTCGGGCATGCTGATCTGCGTGGCGCGCACCAGGTCGTCGAAGATGAGCAGGCAGTCGAGCACCACGCCGTCGGGGTCTGCGTCCTGCGAGTTGACGAGGTACAGCGCCTGGGCCACGTCACACATGGTCTCGACGTCGCGCGGTGGCGTGCCCAGCACGGCCATCGACGGGTCCATGGCCAGCGCTTTATGGACCAGCGTAGTGCGGGCGAAGAAAATAACGCGGCCGTCGGCAGTGAGGGGCCGCTCGTTGTCGCCGCCCACGGCCAGCAGCGTGTAGAACTGCGGTCCCTCGTGCGAAGGATCGAGGCGGAATCCCGCCATGGCAAGTTCTTCGTCGCGCGCGGACTCGGAAGCGTTGAGGATCGGCAGGTCGGGCATACCGCGCTATGGTACAGAACCTCGACCGAGTTGGCAGGAGTAAAGTGATGGCAAAACGGCGCGTAGGGCAGAATCTCCGGTTGCTTGCCTGTCGGGGACTATTTTGAGAACAATGACTAGTAGTATAGCTACTGTCCAATAACAGCCTGCAGGATTTACATGTCAATCGGGCAAAACGCAACAATCTCCTATAACATGCTGAAAAAGAATAGAATATAAAGCAAACGGGAGGTGTATCGATGCTCCCGAAATGTGCTAAATTTAAACAAGAGAGTCAGGCTGGGTGGCCCCAGTCTGGCTCTTTTTCCATATTGGGCAGACTTTGCGGGGCGATTTGCTCGGGCTGTTACAATTCGTGGCGGAATCGCACGGGCCATCACCTCGGAAGTCAATCGAACTCGCGACCCTGAGTTTCCGTACAAGTCCTTAGTTGTCATAGAGATTTGGGGCCGGGAGCAAGCCCGACGGGAGCCTGGTTTGGACGACAACCAAGCGGTCAATGCGCTGGTCCGGCGCTGTGTCGCCGGTGATGCTGCGGCGTGGCAGGAAATCGTCCAGCAATACAACCGGCGCATTTACAACATCTGCTACCGGTTCTCAGGCTCGCCCGACGATGCGGCCGATCTGACCCAGGAGGTGTTCATCAAGATCTATCGCACGGTGAACACCTTCGACGGAACCCGAGCAGCGTTCATGACCTGGGTCACCACGGTGACGCGCAACCTGCTGGTGGACCACTTCCGCAAAGGCAAATACGACCGCATCACCGACTCACTGGAAGCCACACCCGGCGGGGCGGAGGACGGACTGACTCTGGGGGAGCAGTTGCACGACCGCGCTGCCAGTCCGGAGGAGCGGGTGCAGAGCGTGCAGGCTCAGAAAATGGTCCACGAAGCCCTGCAAAAGCTCTCTCCCGAGCTGCGTGAGGCTGTGATTTTAAGGGACTTACAGGACATGGACTACAAGGAAATCGCGGTGGTTCTGAAAATCCCGGAAGGAACCGTGAAAAGCCGGATAAACCGCGGACGAACGGAACTTGCAAGGCTCCTAGAACGTAATTACAGGCAGGTGAATTGATGCAGGACGAGACGAAATCCGGAATGCAGTGCGTAGAGTTCGAGTCCTTTTTGACCGAGGCCCTCGACGCTACGCTGCACGGCACGACGCTGGCCGCCTTCGAAGCGCACCAGCGGACGTGCCCGGCATGTGCGGCTCTGTACGAGCAGGCGGCGGCGGGCATGCACTGGCTGAAGGGTCTTGAAGACATCGACCCACCGAAGAACCTGGTGCACAACATCCTGGCGCAGACTATCGGTTCCGTGCCGGAGGCGAGCACGCAGACGGCGCCGGCCGGCGAAAGCTGGCTGGAGCGGCTGAAGGTGCGTATCGCTCCAGTGTTTGCGCCGGTCATGACGCCGCGCTTTGCGATGTCGTTCGGCATGGCGTTCTTCTCCATCACCATGCTGGCCAACATCCTGGGCGTGCACGCCAGCGACCTGAAGCACTTGGACTTGAGTCCCAAGGGGCTGCAGAGAACTTACTACTCGACGGAAGCGCGTGTGGTGCGCTACTACGAAAACATCCGCCTGGTTTATGAAATCGAATCTCGCGTGCGCGATTTGCGCCGCGCCGCGACACCGGAGAAGCAGGAGGAGAACACACCCAAGAGCCCCGATAAAAAGAGCGGCTCGCAGGAGCAAGACCGCAAGTATCAGAACTACAGCCGCGACGTGAGCCAGCCGGTGCTGGCCCGCTGTCCGGCGGTAGAGGAGCACGAGATCCCACAGGCCCGGCTGAACAGGAGAACCGTATGAACTGCGCCAACCATGTCGAGGTACCCGCAGTTGCATATTGCCGCACGTGTGGCAAGCCCATGTGCAGCAACTGCACGCGTGATGTGCGTGGCGTCATTTACTGCGAGGAGTGTCTGGCCTCGCAGGTCAGCGGCACCATGCCGCCACCGCCGGGTCCGGGAACCATACCTCCGGGCGCCGTACCGCCAGTGAATGGCAGCAGCCCAGGGCTGGCGGCGATCCTCGGTTTCATACCGGGCGTGGGCGCTATGTACAACGGCGAGTATGCCAAGGGATTTATCCATGTGCTGATTTTCGCCAGCCTGATCTGGGCCGCCGATCACGTGAGCGGTGTCTTCGGCATCGGCATCGCAGCGTTTGTGCTTTACATGCCGATCGAAGCCTACCGTACGGCGAAGGCGAAACAGATGGGCATGCCGCCTCCCGATCCATTCGGCTTCAACAACATGAACCTGTTCGGCAGCGCCAGCCAGCCTGCGACAGCGGCCACCGCTCCCGCGGGAGTTGCGGTCGAGGGTGAACCTCCGCCGGAAGAAATCGGCGGGTCGCGCGTACCGCTGGGAGCCATTATCCTGATTGGCCTGGGCGTGATGTTCCTGCTCAACCAGTTCGGCTGGTTCCATTTCGACTGGTTCGGGAGATTCTGGCCCCTGATCCTGATCGCCATCGGTATTCGCGTACTGATGAAGCGCACAGGAAGGGGATGGTGAGGAGGACGACATGAAATACCGCTATAACCCCGCTTGTGGTTGCGCCCGATGCCGGGCCCACGGATTCATGGGGCCTGCCGTCCTGATCACCCTGGGAGTGCTGTTCCTGCTCGATCAGCTCACCCACATCTACTGGATGGAGTTCGGCCGGACCTGGCCGGCACTGCTGATCGTCATCGGGTTGATTATGTTCCTGCAGCACAATGCTCCGGCGGTGGGACATGTGCCGCGCGAGTACATGGGATATCCGCAAGTGCAAGCGCCCTACGCAGGCCAGCCACAGCAGCAGTGGCGTCCGCCGGTCGCGACGCCCGCTCCGGCGCCAACGCCCGGTCCCAGCGCTGGCACGACAGACCAAGGGGAGGTGCACCATGGCTAGCCCGAACACAACACCTTCTGCTCCGCTGCCGCCGCCTCCACCGGTGTATCGCTACCGGCGCTCGCTGGCGGGACCGCTGATCCTGATCGTGATCGGCGTGCTGTTCCTGCTGCGTAACCTCGGAGTCCACATTCCGGTGTGGCACTTCTTCGGACGATTCTGGCCGGTGCTGATCATCCTGTGGGGCGTGGTTGCGTTGGTCGAACACTTCACAGCGCTGCGACACGGATACCAAACGCGCAGCCTGGGCGGCGCAGGGATATTTCTCCTCATCCTGATCGTGATCTTCGGCCTGGCAGCTCACCATAGCTCGGACGTGAACTGGGAGGGCATGCGCGACCAGATCCAGATTGACGACGACTTCGGCGGCATGTTCGGTACGGCCTACAGGTTTGACGACACCATGGAGCAGTCCTTCCCGGCAAAAGGCAGCCTGCGGGTAGTGTGCGACCGCGGCGCTATCACGGTAACGCCGTCGGATGGCGACACCCTGCGAGTGGTCGTACACAAGAAGCTGTATGCCAAGAGCCAAGATGACGCCAACAAGTACAACGAAGGCACGAAGCCGCAGATCACCGTCAACGGGACGTCGGTGGTGTTGAATGCCAACACCAACGGGGCCGGGGACCACGGCGTGTCGGCGGACATGGAAATCTTCGTGCCGCGCGATGCCGCGCTCGACATTGCCAGCAAGCGTGGGGACGTGAATATCAATGGCCGCAAAGCGGATGTGAAACTGGCGGTGCAGCACGGGGACATCGCGCTGAATGAAATCACCGGCAACACAGTCGTAAACCTGGATCGTGGCTCCATCCGCGGCACCAGCCTGATTGGCGACGTGGCGATCGATGGCCGCATCGACGACGCGACGCTGGAAGACGTGCAGGGTGCGGTGAAGCTGAACGGCGACTTCTTCAACAATATCCGGCTGAACAAGGTCACCAAGTCGGTGGAGTTCAAGTCGGCGCGCTCGGACATAACGCTGGCCTCGGTGCCGGGCGACCTGGAGATTTCGGGTGACTCGCTGCGGGGTACCGATGTGGGCGGACCGATGAAACTGGTCACGCGTTCGAAAGAGATTCATCTGGAAGGCGTGACGGGCGATGTCGAGGTCGAGAACTCCAATGGCGACGTGGAGGTGCATCCGGCGGCCAAGCTTCCGATGGGTAAAATGCTGATCACCGGGAAGCGGGGTGACATCTCGCTGGTACTTCCCGCCAATGCGGGTTTCCAGGTGGATGCGACCACGCGCAAGGGTGACATCACCACGGACTTCGGCGGGCTGAAGATCGACAGCAGCAGCGGAGGTTCGCGCGCCACGGGAACGGTTGGCAACGGCGCGGCGAAGCTGCAGATCAACGCCGATACGGGAGACATCCGC